>Ga0308169_10001364_pt1 | contig 28807 bp, 30 predicted proteins | sample PhyBR1_2_FD_202139 | JGI IMG/M metagenome (GOLD analysis project Ga0308169, IMG submission 202139) | Phyllosphere microbial communities from UC Gill Tract Community Farm, Albany, California, United States - DLSLSB.R1 | ecosystem: Host-associated > Plants > Phyllosphere > Unclassified | place...
CCGCGTTGTCGAACGTCAACCAGTCGGTTGAAGGACGGCTCGCACGCTGGCTGCTGATGTGCCACGACCGGGTGACTGGCGACGACATTGCGCTGACGCACGAGTTCCTCTCGATCATGCTGGCGGTTCAGCGCCCCAGTGTTACGACCGCCCTGCATATGATCGAGGGCTATGGGTTCATCAAGGCCCGCCGCGGCCACATCACTATCAAGGATCGGGACGCACTGATCGACTTTGCCGATGGCATGTACGGCACCCCTGAAGCCGAGTATCGCCGTCTGATTGGTCCGTTCGGTTGAGCCGTTTCTATCTCAATCAGCAAATTCCAAATGGCATCATCGAAGACCCCGATGGCACCGAAGCCGTCGACCTAACCGCCGCACGGCACGAGGCCATATTGGCGGCGCGCCAGCTTCTGGCAAACGCCATTCTGACCGGCGTTGCGCCACTCGGGTCTGCGTTCCAGATCACGAATGAAGCCGGGCAAATCCTCCTGAGCGTGCCTTTTCGTGATGCCTTGCCACTCGGCTTCATCAGCACCGACTGAACAGCGTTTGGTACGGTATCATACCAAAATGCGCTGCACGCTCGCCCAACGCTCGATCAGCATCTACCAACCTGCGTCAATAACAAAAGGGGGTCGGCAAGGTTGCAGGCCATCACCAACGAAAGATGTCGCAAGGGCACTATGGCTTTCAATAACCGACTTCTGCGTGCCCTGTCACCTGCAGACCAGGAAATCTTGCGTCCCCATCTGCGGTGGTCCGAGCTGGAACGTGGCACCGTCCTCGTGTCGCCGGACGAGCCCATTACGCACGTCTGGTTTCCTGAAAGCGGACTGACTTCGATTATTGCCATGGCCGGGACCGATCAGGGGATCGAAGTCGGTCTTGCTGGCCGCGATGGCCTGGTCGGCATGCCGCTCGTGCTCGACGCCGACCGCACCCCGCACCGCATTTTCATGCAGGTGACCGGCGCTGGGTACCGCATTAACGGCGATCTTTTTCGAACCGTGCTCGACGACCATGCCGGCATTCGAAAGCTGCTTCTGCGCTACGTCCAGGCCTATTCGACACAGACCACCTACACCGTTGAAGAGCGGCTGGCGCGTTGGCTGCTGATGAGTCACGACCGTCAGGACACTGACGAGATACCTTTGACGCACGATTTCCTAGCGCTGATGCTCGGGGTCCGCCGACCCAGTGTAACGATTGCGCTGCACTCGCTGGAAGGCCTTGGCTTCGTCAAGGCAACGCGGGGGCTGGTCCTGGTGCGCAAGCGTGAAGAGCTGGAGGAATTCGCCGGTGCTGGATACGGCGTACCTGAAGCGGAATATGAACGCTTGATCGGTCAGTTGCGCTGAACCATGGGCCTAACCCTGATCAAGTTTACGGATACCGAGAGCATGCCCCGTTTTTTCCTTCACATCGATGATGGGACCCAGCGGATCGAAGATGAGGAGGGGAGTGAGCTTCCTGATCTGACCGCTGCCCGAGGCGAAGCCCTGGACGCAGCGCGGCAGCTATGGGCCTCAGCGATCCTGGCCGGGCATGACATCGAAGCGCATCGCTTCGTAATCACTGATCACGACGGCAGGGTACTGGAAACTGTCGATATGGATGATGTCTTGCCAAAGAGATTGACCGGCCGATTAGGCCTCTAGCCTTACTTCTCTAAATGCAGGTACCGAGTACTAAAATCAGCTATATCTTGTAGCCGATCCCAATCGACGAACCGGATATTTTTCCCAACTCGTGCTATCAAATTATCTCGGGTCAAGAGCTGAAGCGTTCTGTTTATGTGAACAGCGGTCAGCCCAAGAGCGTCCCCAAGCTGCTCCTGTGTCATTGGGAGTTCAAAAGATCGATTGTTGATCTTATCCGTGCCGCCAGTCCTAACGGCAAACTCGCAGAGAAAATGCGCGAGCCGGGCACGGGCGTCTCGTCGGCCTATGTTCAATATCAGTTCGCGAAGCATGGACGCTTCGGTCAACATGATCCTGCTTATGGCATGACGTACTACCACAAACTCGTCTGAGATGGCCTTCAACAGCTCGCTAGGTACGATGACTATTCTGCACCGAGTAAGTGCCTGAATATTGTGATCTGGCGTCTCTAGGTAGAGACTTTGTAACCCTAACATATCGCCGGGTATCTTGACCGAAAGAATCTGGCGATCGCCTTCGCAGTTTTTTTTCTGGCAAACAATCAAGCCCGACGTCAGGATGCCACATTTATCCGCAGTAGCGCCCTCCCGAACGAAAAGGTCTCCTCGATATAACTGCTTGACTACATAAGGCATCTGCAGAATCGCTGCAATTGCCTTGTCCGGGATGGGAGCGCGTTCGCCTAGCTTCTCCACCACCCGGGCGAGTGGATTTTCGTCAGGCCGAGGCATTGATTTTATCCTGCTTACCGAACGACCACAGCTTTTCGGCGGATATGAATGGGGGATCACAAGCCTACTATAGCGTAATTAACCTATGATAGGGAAATGCAAACCGCAGGAAATTTTTACATAGCTGCATCGGCTCTTCGCCATGGCGATCATGTTGGGTAGCGTCCCGGCGACCTGACGTTCGGCATAATAAATGGTTTTGAGACCGTGGACGAATAGATCGTCAAGCGTGTGCGGGCTGCGGCCGAAAGAGCTCATGCTGCTCGAGAACGACTTTCAGCTATGGGGCGGAACCTACTATCTCGGGCATTATCGCAATACGGTCCTGAGACTCAGCAGCGGACCACAGGGACTTATTACCGTCATGATACCCCGCTAACGCCCGCCTTGGACGAGCCTACCAGACAATAACATTGGCTAACATCTGACCAGTTAGATGTTTCTTCAAACCGTAGCGGTTGCGATACCGCTTTACGCCACCTTGACCTTCTCTCAGGTTGATTTCCTAAAAGGGTTAGAAAGAACGGTGATGTTGGAATATCGCATGTATGTTATTGATAATTATGGAAAGATCATTGAGCGTATCGATCTAGAATGCCTAAATGATGCCGAGGCCGTTTCGGATGGAAAGACCTATCTTCAAAAAAACAATGTGGAAATTTGGTGTGGTCAAAGAGTGGTTAGCGTTCTTCATCCCCTAACCTGATTGAGAACGTCGAACGAATTTCTCGAAAAAGCTTTGAGGTTCAGAGTCATTCGCAGGTCGAATGGGTGTCGTGTATGAGCCCAGATCACCTTCTCGAATGACACCATCGGGAGCTTGGTCGTGCCAATGGACCAATAAGGTACCACTTTTCTCTACTTCAAGATCATAAGGATGATCTTTCATATCTTCTGAATCAACGCCTAACTCGCTGGCAACACGAGCATGCTGATCTTCTATTTCGTCGTTTGGCATAGTCTGTCTTAGCGCCCCGCCTAGGGTTTGATACTGGTTCGACGAACCTCCAAAGACAGGGATTGATCCCGTCTGATTTTTACCAAAGCTGCATTCGCGTTGAACGGTTCGCATTATTCGACCAAGCGAAAAACGATGCACCGGCAATCGCCAGCCGAGGGGCCACGAGTCTTCTGGATTGCTCAACACATTCTATTTAGCGTGCATTGTCGGTTTGCGGCTCGAGCCACTCGAGATCAGGCACTAACTAGCCCAAGGTGGCGTAAGCGATCCGGCTGCTTCCGGAAAAGCGGTTGTTGGTGTGCCCACCATATCCTTACGCGAAAACCCGCGGAGGCATGTCTCTCCTATTAGCGGCAGTAGGATCGCACCTCGGGTTTGCGGTTTCTGTGTGACAGCCCTTAGCAACTTTAGAGCAGTGGCGGCGTTGATTTCGATCTTAGCGGACCGTCTGCTACTCCCAGCAGCTATGCTATGCCTTTGTACAGACCGTGAAAATGCCTGGGTGAATCAGCACCGATAAAATTGAGGAGTGGACATCGGCATGAACGAAGAAGCCGCCCAGGCAGAAGAGGAACGGCTCCGCTGGGTACAGGCATGCTGCGTAGATGGCTCGCAGGAGCTCCCGGAATTCGACGGCATCGTCGAGCTGGCGGCCCGCATTTTATCGACCAAGATCTCCATCGTGACGATAGTGACCAGAGACGAGCACGTATTCGTTGCCAACCATGGGGGCATGCTGCGTCGGGTACCCCGGCGAAGCCTGTGCGGCTTCATTGTTGAAGGAGGACAAGCGCAACTGGTCGTGCTCGACACCTTGCAAGACGCGCGATGCCAAGACAGCATCTGGGTCGTCGGCCCGCCGTTCGTTAGGTTCTGTGCCAGCGTGCCACTGGTGGTAAACGATGTCCGGGTCGGCACGCTGCTTGTCTGCGACGATGCACCGCGCACCGCCTTTTCCAAGAGCGATGGCAGAATGCTCACGCATCTGGGCGCGATCGCTTCCGCTATGCTAAGTCGGCGTTGCGCAACCAGGAGCGGCTTGATCGCCGAAGACCTGATCAACGCCACGGCGGTCGCTTTGGTCGCAGCAGATCCGTCGGGTACGATCACCCTATGGAATGACAGCGCTGAGCTGCTGTTTGGATGGACGCGGCAGGAAGCAATCGGCAGCAACGTAGACATGATCATGCCCGAGCGGTTCCGCGTTGCGCACGACCGGGGCATGAAGCACGCCTCTGATGGCTCTCGGCTGGCCGGCTCCCCGACTGACCTTATCGGGCTTCGCCGCGACGGCAGCGAGTTTCCGATCGAACTGTCGCTGACGTCGTGGCGCGGTAGCAGGGGGGTCGAGTTTGGTGCACACATGCGTGACATCTCACATCGCAAGGCTGAGGAGGCCGAACTTCGCCAGCAGGCGCGTCATGACCCTCTGACCGGCCTTTTCAATCTTCGGGCATTCAAGGAGCTCGTCCAGGAGGCAATAAGCGCTGATGGAAAAGCGGCGGTGCTCTTCATAGACGTCGACGATCTGAAGATCGTTAACGATACGTTCGGCCATGCGATGGGGGATGCTTTGCTCCAAAGCTTTGCCCTGCGGATCACGTCGGCGCTGCCGGTAGGTGCTAGCGCCGCGCGAGTAGGCGGAGACGAGTTCGCGGTCCTCATCCTCGGCGGGGGTGGTCTGCTCGAGGCCCACAACGTTGCCAATCTCATCCTTGAGGATCGCCAGATGGCAGAGTCCGTCGAAGTCAGCGACCTGACACCGGGATGTAGCATCGGCATTGCCGTGGCCGGGCTGCATGCTGCGACCGCGGAGGATCTTGTCGCACGCGCTGATCTTGCGATGCTCGCCGCAAAGCACCAGGGCGGTAGGCGTGTGCGCACGTTCGACACGGCCATGCTGAACCAGATAAAGGCCAAGCAGGACCTCGATGACGAGCTGCTTCTTGCAACCAAGCGAGCGGAATGGGAGCTATACTACCAACCCCAGTGCGATTTAAAGAGCGGCAACATTTCGGGTGTCGAGGCGCTTCTCAGGTGGCGCCACCCCGTGCGAGGGCTGATCATGCCCACCGCGTTCATGGATCGGCTTGAGCAGCACCTTACGTCGCTTGATGTCGGGCGTTGGGTGTTGAACGAAGCCTGTCGGCAACTGCGCTCCTGGCGGGATGAGGGGCTTCATGTTCCGCGCATGAGCGTGAACTTATTCAATCGCCAGTTTCAACATCCTTCCCTCGCGTTAGACGTCAGCGCGGCAATCGAACAACATACGCTGTGTCCGAACGACCTTGAGATTGAGATTACCGAGCGCATTGCCATCAACCCCAGCGACGCAGCGATGGATGTCCTACGCACTCTGCGGCAAGCGGGAGTGCACATTGCTTTTGACGACTTCGGAACCGGTTATGCCTCGTTGACGACGATAAAGCAGCTGCCGCTCTCCCGGCTGAAGATCGACAAGACCTTCGTTCGGGACATGCATGAGGATCGCGGCAGCGCGGCGATCGTCGACGGCATCGTGTCCATTAGCAGGACGATGCAGATAGACGTCGTCGCAGAAGGAATCGAAAATTGGCAGCAGGTGGAGCGGCTGCGGCAGGCCGGCTGCCCACATGGTCAGGGATTCCTGATCGGAGAAGCAATGACGCCGAGCCTTCTGTCCTCTTTCATGAGGGGGCCCAATAGATCTTTAATGCCTCCAGCTGTCCGCTCGACACTCCTAAATGATGCGACGTCGTAGTTTGCTGCGCATACCGCGGTATCAGCAGTTTTGCCCTCTCGCTTGGCTCTGCGCCCGCCGCTTCGTCTTTTAAGGCTGTAGATTGAATCTGCGCCGGACCGCTTTACCCCTTGCTCTTGCGAGCTGGTCTTGCTTCGACGCGACAACCTGCTCTCACGACGGCAAATAATATGACAAGGTCGTGATCGCAAAAAAATGCCCGACTTGGAAAGCCGGGCATTTTTGATTGCAGACTGGATAGGACTTTTGGTTATTCCAATACGGCGTATTGGCTCATAAGTATGGTCAGGACGATATATACTAGTCTTTACAATTCGTGAGACTTATAATTATTCCAGTGGCGATTATACCACGATCAGTAAGTCGCCAATGGCAACAAAATATAGCCTTACAAGCTTTAGACTATATTAACCCCGAATGGGCTTACCAATAGGCCAATAGCGCATGTGAACCCCCTATTTGAAAGTTTTTGTCTTTCGACAGGGGCATTTATGCATTAAATCTGTTTCTCAATTACGACTTGACGAGGTTTATCGTAAATTAACCGAATGATGAAATTTAGTGCTTTGCCGGAGCGTGATGTATCGAAGAGTTCGAGGAACTTCCACGCCGTTCGCCGATCAGCGTGTCGACCGACTGGTGATCGGGTAGCGTTTGAAGCACTGTCGCTTGGGCTTGTCGCCCTCGATGTCCGGCAGACAGGATATGCCGTGCCGTTGCAGGGAGCGGTGCGGCGCTGACCGTGTCAGACGCGGGATCGTCGGCCGCAACGCATAGAGGCAATCGTCGAGCGGCAGTAATGTGTAACGCCGGAATGCGACGACCGCTGCCTCCTCGGCTTTAAGGTCGTGAAGCGAGGGGCCTTCGGCCCGGTCTTCAAATCCTCGACCGTTGCCCGCTTGCGCCATTTCGCGACTGTCTTCGGGTGATCCCCAGCTCACGGCTCAGCGTCGCGAGCGAAGCTTGCGATCGCTGTACTGCTGCTCTGACGGCGTGCGTGGTCGTGGCGAGCAATCGCATGCGATCACTCGTGACGGACTTGCCCATATGGCTTCCTTCCATTCCGACGAAAGGATTGCACCATCAAACCGTGGGATCAAACACCTAGCAAGGCTTTGCCGGGGCCCACTTTCGGCACTGATTGACAGTCTAATTAGTCTTAAATGCCGCGACGAGCCCATAAGCCGGCTTGGATCGTTTAACCTGCAGTGACTTAGGAGCAGACGATGTCCCAATCCGACGAGCAGGATGAAGCGATCAATAAGGCCGCTCACAATGGTGATACGCGAGAGAAGAAACCTGCGGATCATACTGCCGCTGATGCGATTGATGAAGATGATCCCCACAAGGTCGAAAAGCTTTCTAAGCTCGGTCATGCAGACGACGAAGCGGCTGAAGGTACTGAGTAATTACCAGCACTGGCGTGGGTATTTTGTAGCTTCCGGTGCTGGTATAACCGCCGGGTCGCTTTGGTGAATCTATCGAAGGATCACTCGTGTCCGAACCTGACCAGCACTTGTTTCAGGCGCTGTTCCGCGATCCGCCTATCCATATCGGCTCGGCAGCGCAGACACTGCCTCAAGCGATTCCGAGCGGTGGCGTCAACCTCAATGCTGTCCTCTATACCGCGGCCGGCTCAGGCCCCCATCCTACCATGCTGCTCCTCCACGGTTTGCCGGGAAACGAACAGAATGTGGATCTCGCACAAACGGTGCGGCGGACTGGATGGAATGTGCTGACCATTCATTATCGCGGATCGTGGGGTGGTCCGGGCGTATTTCGCTTCGAGCATTGCCTTCAGGATGCCGCTGCTGCGCTCGATTGGATCAGGAGGGCGGCTGGCCAACAAGACCTTAAACTGGATCCTGATCACGTGGTTGTGGTCGGCCATAGCATGGGCGGGTTTGTAGCCGCTCATATCGCAGCACAGCGGCCTGCAATCCGCGGTGCTGCGCTAATCTCGGGTGTCGACCTTGGACGGTCGTTTGGCAACGAACACGACGGCCGATCGACGGCTCGTGTAGATGAGAATGTCGGGGTAAGTGCCGGCCTGCACATTCTGACAGGCACGTCCCCACAAGAACTCGCGAATGAGGCGTGGGTAAACGCCCCCCGGTGGCGATTGACAAATTACGCGGCCTACCTGGCCGATCGGCCCGTATTGATAGTGACCTCCAACGACGGTTTCGCCAAGGACAGTAACGCGCTTGTACACGCAATCAGGGCTGTTGATGGTACTCGACTTGCTGTCAGTCACTTCGCGACTGACCATAGCTACTCCGATTGTCGGATCGGACTACAAGTCGCTGTTCTGAACTGGCTGACTAAATTTGACGATTGCGGCTAAGATACGCGTTTAGTGAGCCGAAGGTCACTCGTCAGCGGTCGCCAACCATTGCCTACATGCTTGCTTCGACGGCGACACGCCAGATAGTGCCACCCGAATCGTCCACGACCAGTAAGCTTCCGTCCTTCCCGATGGCGACCCCGCGCGGCCGGCCATGGACCTCCTCTTCACTACCGATAAATCCTGACAGGAACGGCTGCATCGGCCCCACAGGCTTCCCGCGTTCAAACGCTACGAAGGCAACATCGTAGCCTGCCAGCCTGGACCGGTTCCATGATCCGTGTCGGGCCACAAAGGCACCGCTCCGATACGGAGCAGGGAAGTTCGTTGTCGCGCCAAAACCGATACCAAGCGCCGCCACATGCGCACCGACCGCATAGTCGGGTATTACGGCCTTTGCGACCAGATCCGGCCTTTGGCCCTTGAGCCGCGGATCCTCATGCTGGCCGTAATAGCTGTAGGGCCAGCCGTAGAAGGCACCTCGCCTGACAGACGTAATGTAGTCGGGAACGAGCTCATCGCCTAGTTCGTCCCGCTCGTTAACCGCTGTCCACAACGCGCCCGACTGCGGCTCGATCGCCATTCCGACGGGATTTCGCAACCCCGAAGCAAACACTTCCTCACTGCCGCTGGCGAGATCAATCCGCAGAATATTGGCACGCCGGCGCTCCTGCACCATCCCGTGCTCCCCTGCGTTACTACCTGATCCCACGGCAACGAAAAGCGATTTGCCGTCTGCGCTGGAAAGAATGTTGCGCGTCCAGTGGTTATTGTAGCCACCCGGATCGAACGCGGCGACGCGTGTCTTGGCGATACCACTTGGAAGTCGAGTTGTGCCGACCTTGAACGGCACCCAGTACACCCCGTCAGTGTCAGCAACGTAAAGTCGTTTGCCTATCAGGGCCATGCCATATGGTTGGCGTAGTTCGGCAAGCAGCACCGAGCGCGTCTCAGCGACGCCGTCGCCATTTGCGTCACGCAGCAGCGTAATGCGGTTCGCGCCTTTGTCGCGATACGCCGGATCATCATACTTATGTTCGGTCTTTGCCTCGGCAGCGAGCACATCCCCGTTTGGTAGAACCAGAATGTTGCGCGGCGAGTCCAGTCCATTGGCGAAACTGTTCACGACGAAACCAGCAGGAGCGCTAGGCAACTTGCCGGTGGGAAATGGCCGGACTACCGGGCTGTGCGAGGCAGAACGGGTAGCATAAGGGGCAACCAACGCCGGCCTTGGTCCCGATGTCTGTGCGGGCGACGTTTGCGCCAGGGCACCAGGGATGATCGTTCCCGCAAACAACAGGGCCAGACATTTCATAGGTACTCTCCTTGACTACCAACTCCGACCCTTCGAAGCCGTCTAGCCAATGATGCTTGGTATATGTGACCACACTTCGCGGCGCTGTTGAATGGTGCTGTAGGCCGTCAGAACGATACAGGCAAAAAAGGCTGAGCGCCTGCCGGGTACGCTACATGGTATAGGCGCTCAACATCGCGGTTAGGGAGGGAGAGTCGTCCCACGCCTTCCTGCCGGAGTATGGTTAACATTTAGACAGCCCTGCGATCGTCCGCCGAATTGCCGCGCAAACATATGGCAGGCTGATGCAAGATCAGTGATTTCTGCATCATGGAAATGGAGGCGTGCTGTGCCCCGCTTAGCAATGACATGCAACGCCATGTAACCGGACGAATGGTCAACGCGTCGATCAAAAAGAAAGGCCGGACGATCGCTCGCCCGGCCCCCTTGGACAGTTGTTAGGCTGTGTCAGTTCGGCGTCGTACCGCCGCTGGGGGGCGAGCCTGTCGTTCCCGAGCCACTCATCGTGCCGCCAGTTGTAGAAGTATCTGTGCCGGCGCCACCCATTGAACCCATAGTCGACGTGCCGTCCATGCTACCGCCCGTAACATCGGTGCCCATGCTCCTGGTGCCGCTCGTTGTGCTGCCGGCCCCCGACGTACCGCGCGTGCGGCTTTTTGACGACTTACCGCGTGACGAACGGGTCGTGTTTTTGCTGGCCGTGCTGGAACCGCTTGTCGAGGCTTTCGATTGACCCATCGAACCTGACGTCCCCATCTGGCCGCCGCCCATGCTGCCGCCAGTAGTGGAACTACCCATAGTGCCGCCAGATGTTGTGCTCCCGGCACTACCGGACGTGCCGCCGGCCTGGGCCATGGCAACGCTTGGGATGATGAGGGACATAGCGGCGATTGAAGTCAGAATGCGCATTTCTTGTCTCCTAAGAAATATTCTAAAGATAGAAGTGTCTGACTTCCAATTGGGTTCCCATAATATAAGTCAGTGTAGCATCAGGATAGCCCTTGGTGCCGGACAACACTCTTGATTACGTCCTACGAGTATTAACCTACGTTTAGCAGAATCTGCGCGCGTCCTGCCCGCCAGCTGCCCTCTATGTGGGGATAAAAGCCTTTTAATTTTTTCATCGCAAACGACGGGGGGGGGCATGGCGAATTTTTATCGAGCAAGGGCAATTGAGATAGAGTAGGGTTCTATCACGATTCGCGGGCCTTAACTTGACTAGGAAAGTGATTAGGTATGGATACTAAGCTTACCTACAATCACCTAGTCGCCGAACATCAAGACATCGAAGCCGCGGCAATTTTGATATGCGGCAGCCTTGAAGGTACGGAAACTCTGAGCCGGACCCTGTTCACTGGCTTGGACAATTTGAACAACCTTGTCAAAGCCCACCTCCACAACGAGGAGGCGTTACTGGGCAGCCTCAGCCAGGATCAAATCAATGATTCCCGACTACAATTATGGATAGCTGCGGCTAACGATTTTGACCGCTTGCGGTCTGATTGGCTGTCATTCCTCGCGGAATGGGACTTAGATACTATCGAGCGCCGGCGCGCCGGATTTGCTATATCCGCAAGGTCGATCTTAGGACGCTTAACCGAGCGCGTCCGCTTTGAAACGGCGACCTTCTACGTCGTTGCCGTGCAAAGTGGCGCTCTTCGCCAGCAATAGTCGATGATGATCACATCTAAAGTAACCCACTGATCATAGAAGGCGAGCTCGACTAATTTGCATTCAGCCGAGCGCATAGCGACTTGCTTACCCAGAATCGTACCGCCCGATAATAGTGCCGCAATATGGCTAACGCGATTCGGTCGCCCGAAACCCGCCGCTGCGGTTCCCTTTCCATTATCCCCGTTCAACGGTCATGTATGTAAGATATAAGGCCTCAATCGCGACTACACGACAAACACACGATAGTCGCTAATTGGGGTTGGCGACGGTGTTTTGCGACGATCGAGAGGCTGGCTGTCCGAAATCACCTGTTTGTCGCACAGTCGGGTTTACGACAGGGTTTTCGGGACGTTTTACCGATTAATGACGATGATTGGAAGGGAAGCGGCCCGTCCACTATTGGAAATGGATGTGTCGCTAGCAATTGCTACCTAACGCAGTGACCTTCCCAGAAGATTATCTGAAAATCGCAGTTTGATCGAAGGGGTAGTTACCTGGATACCGCGGTAAACGTATCTGAGATCAAGAACTGAGCGTTCGTACCGTTGATTAAGGGACGGCGCAGATGATGCCGATATTGGCCCGCCTGCGCCGCTGTCAGTCATCTTAAGATAGACGACGTTCCAGTCTAATTAACTATCTACCATTCCAGCTAGCCAAGGGAAATTAGCCGTCGACCGCGTCTACGTTGACGGCGGACTCTGCGAGCTCAGTCATCATTTCGTCGCCGCTGTACATGTCCTTAACCGCAGCATCGAGCTTGGCGACATCATCATCCAGCTTTAGTGCCTTAGCGAATGCGGCGACCGTGCCAAAGCCGGTAATGCCGTAGTGGGTCATACGCTGATACTGAGCGATGATCGCTGCGTCGAGTACGGGACCGGTCTTCGGCGCTTCCTCAACGGTATGCTTGAGCGCCTCGGCGACCAAGCCCTCCATACCTTTGCAGTGCTCCTTCTTGAGCTTTTCGTCCTGGCCCTCGATCAGCGCCTTCAGGATATCAGTGTGCTTGGCGATGCCGTCCTGCGACGACTGCAGCATGTCCTTGAGCTTCTGGTTCGTCGCCTGACCGACGATCTTCGTCAGCGCCTTCGCCATCTGATCGTTCGCAGACCAAAGATCCTTCAGTTCGTCGACGTAAAGCTCCTGAAGCGTTTCGATCTCAGCCATGTTCGTCTCCTGCAGATATGTAACGATGGCTCAACGATCAGCTACGCTTAATCGGTCCGGGTAAATCTCCCGTGAGAGCAAGAACGGTGCAGGCGAACGCAATCACCCCGCAGGTTATTTTAGACCAGCAGACAGCATAATTCTGGATAGCTACGGGACCATCCGGGATCATTCATCGTTAAGGAGCGTCGGCATTATCCGGCACCCTGAGAGAGGATATCTAATGGCCGTCAAATTTGCCGGAACGATGAACGCGATCAATCGCGGGCTGGACGCGACCAAGCCAGCCAAGGGCGCGGATATGGTGGAAGACTGGGAAGCGGCACTGGCCGACCTCGATGTTACGGGCGCTAAGGGCATCCTTCGCGATCTCGGATCGCTGCGCAAACAGCTCGAAAAGGACGAGCCTGACGCCGACCGTGTACACGCTCTGCTTCATCGGCTTGGTGCTGCGACAACTAAGATTGCTGACAAGGCAGACAAGTCGCAGGACAAGCTAAAGGCATTGGGCGAGGCCCTGACCGAGGCGGGCGAAGATCAGCCCGACGAGGAAGAAGATACTGAAGCCGCTGCCGCACCGAAGCGCGCGCGTAAGAAGAATTGATCGGCGCAAGGGCGGACGTCGGTCCGCCCTTGTTTTACTGTTCGAGACTAGACTCCTACATCTGGTGGTTCATCCTTATCGGGATCGCGGCCGTGCTGGCGATCCAGCAGTCGCATGATCGGTGTCACCGTGAGGCCGTGCAGGACTACGGAGAACAGCACGACGAGACCCACCAGTCCCCATAGGCGGTCGGCACGGGCGATATCGACGTGGTTGAGACCGTAAGCCAGATAGTAGATCGAGCCGACGCCTCTGATACCAAAGAAGGCAAGCGTCAGCTTCTCTGAACGATCGGCGCGGTGACTAGCGAGACCGATCATACCGGTGATGGGGCGGATGACGAGCAGGATGACCAATGCGATCAGGGCATCCGTCATCGAGACAGACTTTAGCAGGCCACTTACCAACGCTCCACCGAACAGGAGCAAGAGGACCATCATCGCCAGCCGTTCGATCTGCTCGGTGACGTCGTGCATGTCGTGGTGGAAGTCGTGACTGCGGTGGGTGCCACGGAAAGTCAGGGCGGTCACAAAGACGGCGAGAAAGCCGTAGCAGTGGATGATCTCGGTAAAACCATAGGAGATGCACGTCGCAGCGAGCGCTATCAGGCCATCGCCGGTCTGGGCCAGCTTGGTTTGCGCCGGCACATGAAACGTCAGCCAGCCAAAGGTGCGGCCGATGATCCATCCTGCACCAACGCCGGCGCCGATCTCCCATAGCACACGGTAACTTAGCCATTCGCCCAGCCATGGCTTGCTCGTACCTGCTGCCGCAACGAATGCGATGCCGAGGTGGACGAAGGGGAAGGCGAAACCATCGTTAAGACCAGCTTCGGACGTCAGACCGAACCGAACCTCATCTTCGTCTTCGCTTTTTGGTGGGCCCACCTGGATGTCTGCTGCCAGCACAGGATCGGTAGGGGCAAGGCTGGCGGCCAGCAGGAGTGCCACCGCCCAGGGCAGCCCCATCCCCCATGCGGTCAAGCTTGTAATGGCAAGGATGCCGAGCGGCATGGTGATCGCCAGCAACCGCCATGTCACCATCCACTCGCGCCAGCGAAATACGCGATCAATCTTGAGGCCCGCACCCATCAAGGCGATGATGACGACAAACTCGGTAAAGCGTTCGGTGATCTCAGGGTAGAGGAGCGGTAGCGGCTTCAACGTCACCTGCGGAAGCGAGAACAGCGCAGCACCAAGTGCGATACACACGATCGGCAGAGACAGCGGCAACTTGCGCAGCGCCAACGGCAGCCAGACCACCAATGCGGTCAGCAGACCAAAACCGGTAAGGGTCAGAATATAAGGGTCGGGCAACCCGGGAGCTTCAATCATTCAGAGCTTCCCACGGCTGATAATATTAGCTGCCAGCCAACAGCTTTCATAGCTATAGTAAGGGGAGCAATGGCGCTACCATCGCTCCCCACCTCATGATTTAGTAGGAACGGTCAGGACCCTTGCTCTGCTCGGTCTCACCACGACGCTCCTGATCGACGCCGTCCTGCTTCAGCTTGTCGTTACCAAAGACGCTGCCGGCAGCCTGCTTAACGTTGCTGATCGCCTCGTCAGCCATGCCCTTTGCCTTGTTGCCAGCACTATGGTCGTGCGTCGCATCGTCGCTACCAAAGCCTGTGTGATGATCGTTGCCGTATGAGCGGACACGCGAAGAACCACGATCAAGGTCTCGACGACCATAGACGGACGACGTGCCCGCAGGTGCGATCTCGTCGCTGCTTTCCGTGAACGACCGATCTGTCGAACTACCGGCACCATAGCTAGCGGCAGTTGCAGCAGCTTCGCCCGGCGCATAGTCCCAGCCGGACGAACGCCATGAACCGGCACGCTCATCGATGTCGACGGTATTGGCTTCCTCAAGGACGCTGACTGCTTCGGCAACCGCATCATCGTCGACATCGGCCGTCAGCAGATAGCCACCACGACGTACGCCCTCTTCATAGGTATGCCGATCCTCGTCGGGCAGGAAGGCGTTCTTGATGGATGCCCAGATGCCGCGATCCTCATGGGTCGAGCGGCTTGTTTCACTGTAGCCCTCGCTTGACTTGTCGTGGATGCGAATGCGATCTGCATCGACACGCGACTGCTTCAGGCGCTCCTGCGCTGCCTCTGCGTCACTGCGATCATCGAACAAAGCGGTGATGGTACGTGTCATGATATTCTCTCCTGAAAATCGAAAAATTAGCGCGAGGTTACAACGAGTTCGGTGCGACGGTTCTCGGCCTGTCCCGACGCCGTTGCGTTGGTATCGACGGCGTCGCTTTCACCACCAGAGACGGTTTCGATGCGCGAAGCATCGATGCCCTGTGCAACGAGCCCTGCCTTGACAGCGTCGGCGCGGGCCTTGCCCAGTGCGGCGTTGGCAGCAGCGGAACCACGGGCATCGGCATAGCCAGCGATGCGAACACGAGTGTTGCTATACTGCTTAAGAACACCAGCGATCGTGCCGACCTCCTCTGCATCGTCGGGGCGTAACGTGCTCTGGGCCGTATCGAACGTCAGCTTATCGAACTGGAATGTCCGTGGTGCTGCCTCCGTGCCGGCAAGATAGCCACCGAGACCAGATGTGCCGGCCAACGCCGTTGCCGAGCCGGCATTCGGTGTCGTTGCCACGACATCGGTGGGTGTGGCAGTTGCGGTAGGTGCAGGAGCAACAGCTACCGTCTCGTCATGACCACAACGGCTAAGTGCTAGCAGCAGCGCAAGGATTCCCGCGATCAACGCGATCCATGCGAGCCAATTGACCTTCTTCTTCTCGATATGAATCGAGCGCGGAGGTGCGCCATCGGTCTTGTGCGGATCAGCCATGTCTATCCCTTTTTTTCCATTGCTCTTGTTAGCGCTAGCGTTGGTTCAGTTCCGTAACGATCAGATATGCTGTTCGGGCTCATTCTCGCATCGCCTGGCGGCGTCGGTCTTTCCGGTATCCAGCGCGGCTAACCCGCGAGTGTTGGTTTCCCATTTGCATCGGTTGCCAACGCCTGCCCGCGTTTGGATCGAATTAATGCGCCGGATGGGTGCCACAGAACACGGGACCGCGGGGACATAGACCTGCCTGCCGCACCACGAGCATTCGGCAGAGCCAAGCCCGCTTGGCTCGCTAAGCCAAGGGTAAAGCGTGTCGCTGTCAGCTTCCAACACGGTCAGCTTCCGGATCGAGTGAGGGAGGCGTGACGGCAACCACCGTTGCCAGACGCTGCTCCTGTTCGGTTGGCAACGATTGGGTAGCACGCCTTGTCGAGAGCTGCGCAACCGGATCGATTGGACGAATAACGGCATAGATTGCAGCAGCGATAGCACCACCGAGTAGCGGTGCGATAATGAACAGCCAAAGCTGACCGATCGCAGCGGGGCCGGCGAACAGCGCTGGCCCAATGCTACGAGCCGGATTGACCGACGTGTTCGTCACAGGGATCGAGACAAGATGGATGAGCGTCAGGCAAAGGCCGATAGCAATACCGGCAAAGCCAACCGGCGCCGCAAAATCAGTCGCGCCGAGGATCGTCAGAACGAGCAGCGCGGTCAGAACCATCTCGATGATGAAGGCTGACGAGACGTTGTAGCCATCGGGCGAGCGAGTTCCGTAACCGTTTGAGGCAAACCCGCTGGCGACCGCATCAAAGTGACCGGTGCCGCTTGCGATGGCGTACAAGGTAGCGGCAGCAAGGATCGAGCCGACGATTTGGGCCGCGATATAGCCCGGTGCCCGCTTCACATCGAACTTGCGGCTCAATACCATCCCAAGCGTGACGGCTGGATTCAGGTGGCACCCGGAGATCGGGCCCACGGTGTAGATCATCGCGAGCAGCGCTAGACCGAACGCGGCTGAGACACCGCCAAAGCCAATATGGCCTGCCGCTAGAACCGCGCTTCCGCAGCCGGCGAAGACCAGAACGAACGTCCCGATCAACTCGCCCATATAGGCTTTCATTATGCTCTCTCCCCGAACGAGTCTGCCACTCGTTCAAGGCGAGCGTACGACATCAGTCGCCGCTCGCCTCATGGTTATCAATGTTGCGGAGTCAGCGTGCTTTGCCGCGGCGGACTAGATTAACTATTGCCAGCAGGATCACCGCGCCGAGCAGCGACACGAGGAACGATGCGACGTTGAGCGGTGCCTCGTTGATCGAGCCGCCATTCACGATGAGCCCGCCAATGAAGGCACCGACAATGCCGACGATGACATTCACGACGATGCCGTTGTTGTCGCGCATAATAAGGCCTGCAAGCCAACCGACGACACCGCCGATAACAAGCCAGATGAGGATGCCAATCATATCAAATCTCCAGGTTTCAGGGTTAGCGGTGCGACTTGGTGGTGTTGCCACGACGTTTACCCGCAGGCTTGGGAGCTTGGGCAGGTGACGACCGAGTCAGGACAAAAGCCCCCAGGGCGAATAATGCGACAGTACCGGCAAGTAGGTAGAGAGAGCCGTTACTACCCAGTCTATCGCGAATTGCTTCGTCACTATGTCGGGTTAACCGCCGACTACGGTCGACAGCGCCCGCAAAAGCAGCCGGAGTATCGTCGATAACACCGACGACCGCATCCTTGACCTTGCCATAGCCATGCTGGATCGAGCCGGCGACCTGATCGACGACACCGTCGCCTTTCAGTTTGTCGTTTCCAAATGCGTTACCTAAGCCATGCTCGGCATCGCCAACCATGTTGCGGGCAGCACCCACGATCCGCTCCTCATTCATCGCGCATTTCTCCAGTGGGTCGACAGACCGACCATGGAGCCAAACTAAGCCGCAGGTGGACAGGCTCAAAGATGCGGTTCAATCAGAGCGGCTGATGCAATCGGCTCTGTTCGTAATTTTGCGTTTCGCGGAAGAACGATGGTTGCAGAAACGAGCAGGCTATCGATGAACGGAGCGAGTGTGGCGGAAGGTGAAGCAGTATCCGAACTGGTCGGGATCAAAGAGACGGCCGATCTGGGCAATCTGCGACTGATCGTTGCCGGTCTGACCGAAGGCGTCATGCTGATCGATCCGAACCAGACGATCCTGTGGGCTAATGACGCAGCGCTAAGAATGCACGGTGTTACGAACCTGGAAGCGCTCGGCGGAACCGTCGACGAATATCGCCGACGATTTGAACTGCGCTACCGCAACAATCATCGGCTCGGCACCGGTGAGTATCCGATCGAGCGGGTCATGTCGGGTGAAACTTTTACCGAGGTAACCGTCGAGGTAGCGCCTGCCGGCAACGATGAGCGCTGGGTGCATCAGATCCGCAGTATCGTCCTCATCGACAAGAACGGCGAGCCCGAATGCCTCGTGCTCGTTATGCTTGACGTAACCGAACAAGCCGAAGCCGAAGAGCGGTTTAGTCAGGCTTTCAATGCCAATCCGGCGCCAGCAATGATCGGGCGTCTGGCTGACCTTCGCCTTATCAAGGTCAATCAGGGCTTCCTCGACATGACCGGGTTCGAACGCGAACAGATCGTCGGCCGCACGGTTTACGAATTAGATCTGTTCGCCCGTGCCGCTGAGCGTGAGGTCGCGCATGAGCGTTTGGCGGAGGGACGAGCAGTGCCGCAAATGGAAGCGGAACTGGCGCTGCCTGATGGTACCGACAAGCTTGTCATTCTGGCAGGACAGCCAATCGAGTTTGACGACGAGTGCTGCATGCTCTTCACCTTTGCCGATCTCGAACCACGCCGGAAGGCCGAGACAGCAGCACGGCTCAGCGAAGAGCGGTTCCAACAGGCGTTTCAGTTGGCTCCGGTGGCCATGGTGGTTGCTTCCCTGAAGGGGCACAAGTTGTTCAACGCCAATGAGGCGTTCCAGAAAATGACAGGTTACGGAGACGATGGTCTGATCGGCCGTAGCCCTAGTGACATCATGTTGTGGGATACAGCCGCAACACGACGACGGTTAGAAGAGCAAGTCGAGAAAACCGGGGGCCTGCGCAATGCTGATGCCAAAGTCAAAACGAAGGCAGGCGGAATGCTCGACTGCTTGGTCTCGGCCGCGACGGTCGACATGGCGGGAGACGCCTGCGTACTCTGGGTCATTCAGGACATTACCGAGCGGCGCCAATCCGAACTTGAACTCGTCACCGCGATCGAGACTGTGATGAGCGATGCCAGTTGGTTTAGTCGCAACGTCGTCGAGAAGCTCGCCAATCTTCGGGCACAGCAAACGGGTGGTCCAGCAAAGGAAGTCACCGAACTCACCGCGCGTGAAAAGGAGGTTCTCAGCCTCGCCTGCCAGGGCGAGGATGATACAGCCATTGCGCAGGCCTTGGGCATGTCGCGAACCACGGTACGCAACCACATTGGTCGCATCTACGCAAAGATCGGCGTCAACAAGCGCGGGGCAGCGATCGTATGGGCTCGCGAACGTGGGCTTGCCAAAGCACCCGTGAAACGGGGGCCTATAGTGTGACCGTAAAATTTACCTAACTGATACAAATGACCCGTTTCGTCTGAACAAGCTGTTTCTTTCAGGTGACTTTGGCGACGCCTAGTTAGGCACAGAGGGATCCCGTGCGTTCCCAGCTTACCCGTATTCAGGAAACGCCATGACCGACCGTTCGAGCAGTGCCGATCCCAGTCATGCCCGAGGCTCCCTTAAGGAGGCAATCGGTAAGATCATCGGCAACACCGACACCATTGCCGAAGGCGCAGCCGAGAAACAGGCTGCCGATACAACAGCCCTGATCCCGTCCAAACAATCCCCTCGGCCAAACGAAGCCACCAGGTCCGATACCGAGCAAAGCTAAGACGGCTCAAATTGAATAATGCCGGCTGCCCGCCCTCTTGCAGGAAACACCCTATGATACGCTTGATCTTCCTTGCTGCTACGACGCTGTCGCTTGTCGCCTGTAATGGACCCGCCGAGAAGGCCGGTAAGGAACGCGACCAGGCTGCAGCTGCCGCATCGGGTCAGGCCTATCAGGGTGAAGGTCCCAACGAGAAGCTTGGTGAGGCGCAGGACCGCGCAACTAAAGCCGCGACTGATGCTCGCGACGCACAGGCCGACGAGCTAAGGCAACAGGCCGATAACATCCGCAAAGAGGCCGATGGTCGTGCCGACAAGCTAGAGGCTCAAGCCAAGCAAATACGTGATCAAGCCGACCAGCGTGCCGACCCATTAGATGCGCGGGCGAAGGCCGTGCGCCAGTGACGCCGACCGTACCTACAACGACGAACGATAGCCTACATCCGCGCGCGCATGGCAGAACCGCGCGTGAGTTTTGGGAAATTCCACGACAGGGGTGGCGGGACATTGCGGTCCGCACATGGACTGAAACCGGCGAGGACAACATCAGCCTGCTCGCAGCTGGTGTCGCCTTCTACAGTTTTCTCGCCTTCGTGCCGATGCTCGCTTCGATCGTGCTGGTCTACGGTATTGTCGCCGATCCAAGCGATGTGGCAGGCCATTTGCAGACGCTGATGCGTATCCTGCCGACGGACGCCGCCAAGATCGTCGCCGAGCAGCTCAAGAGCTTGACCGAGACGCCTGTGACCCGGACCACGATCGGGCTGATTATCGCCATTTTCCTGGCGGTTTACGGCGCAATGCGTGGCGCAACTTCGATCATCGGCGCGCTCAACGTGACCTATGACGAACGAGAAACGCGCAACTTTTTCCGTACCACGGGGCTGTCGTTCGCTTTTACCCTCGGTGCCGTATTGGTGGCCATCGTTGCTATGCTCGCGATCAGTGCGATGAGTTTGATCGGCACTGTCATTCACCTCCCTGCATTTGCCGCACCGCTTATCACGGGGGGGTTGTGGCTGGGCACGGCGCTGGTCGCCAGCGGCCTGATCGCCGTGGTCTACCGCTACGGACCCGACCGTGAGAATGCAAAGTGGACCTGGCTGACGCCCGGTGCCGTGTTCGCCAGTGTAGGCGCGTTGCTCGCGACGTTCCTGTTTGGCCTCTATGTCAGTCATTACGCTGGCTATAACGCGACCTATGGCGCACTCGGCGCGGTCGTTTCGTTTCTCATGTGGCTTTACGTAACCGCGTTCGTCGTCCTTCTCGGCGCTGAACTGAACGCCGAGATCGAGCATCAGACGGCGCAGGATACGACGACTGGACCCGACACACCAATGGGTGAGCGTGGTGCCAGCATGGCTGACACGGCCGCAGGAGGACCAGCACCGGAGCAGACGATCAGCCCCACAAACTCTGCCCCTTCAGTCGATAGGGGCGGATCATTCCTACTTGGAAAGCCGGTTGCCGCGGGCATCGCAGCGTCTCGTATCAGTCGCCACGTCGGCGACGTTCCACTTGGCGTCATGCCGATGACCCTGATTGCTACCGGCCTCACCCTGATCGGTCAGCGCGGCTCTGCAGGTCGGGGTTTGCTGTGTTTGGCAGGCGGTGGTCTGCTCACCTGGCGCGCTCATAGCCAAGCGACAGCCAACACTCCGAACGTGAAAGCGGCATCATGAGCACTCTTGATAGCGTCGCCGGGTACAAGGACGTGGTTACAGGAAGTCGTGACGGACCGCCCGAAGAAGGTGGCGCCGTGCAGATCAAGCCGACATCAGCGCCAGAGCTAAAGACGCTGGCAGGTGTTGCCGTCGGCACGCTGGTCATTGCTGCGCTGTATTTCGGGCAGGACGTGCTGATCCCAATCACTCTGGCGGTGATGCTCTCCTTCGTACTGTCGCCAGTGGTGAACTTCCTTCAACGGTTCAAGCTTTGGCGGGCGCCGGCGGTGATCGTCACTGTCCTTGCCGCGCTCGGCGTGCTTGGTCTCGTCGGAACCTTGATTGGCAGTCAGGCCGCGTCGCTCACCGTCAATGCGCCACAATACGCGCAGACGATCCAAGCCAAGGTTGAGGGCGTTCAAGGCTTTGCGCTCTCACGCATGGCGGCGCTTAGCAAAGAACTGGGCGGCGGACGTCATGCCGCTGCCCCGCAGGGCGCGGCTCCAGTACTTAACGCAGCAGCGCCCGTTGCCAGTGGCCAGCGGCGACCGGTACCGGTCCAGCTAGTGCAGGAGAGCACGTCGCCGTTTACCATCGCGCGCACGGTCGTGGAGCCTATCCTGGGACCGCTGGAAACGACAGTCATCGTCCTGATCGTCGCGATCTTCGTGCTGATGCAGAAGGAGGATCTACGCGACCGCTTTATCCGCGTGTTCGGCTCGAGCGATCTCCACCGAACCACCCGCGCGCTCGATGATGCTGGCCAGCGGTTGAGCAAGTATTTCCTGTCGCAGCTCGCGGTAAACACTTGCTTTGGCTTGGTCATCGGCTTGGGGCTTTGGGCGATCGGCGTGCCGTCGCCTGCAATGTGGGGTGTGATGGCGGGGCTTTTGCGCTTCGTGCCGTACATCGGATCGTTCCTGGCCGCGGTCGCGCCCGCTGCGCTTGCCGCTGCGGTTGAGCCAGGCTGGGGCATGACAATCGAGGTCATCGCACTCTTCGTCGTGATCGAGCCAATCACCGGCTATGTAGTTGAACCGCTACTATACGGTCACTCGACCGGCCTCTCGCCAGTGTCGGTGATCGTGTCGGCGATCTTCTGGACATGGCTATGGGGACCGATTGGCCTCATCATGTCGACGCCGCTGACGCTCTGCCTTGTCGTCATGGGCCGACACGTGAAAAGCTTGGAGTTCTTCGACGTGCTGCTTGGCGACCGGCCGGCTCTAACGCCGGTCGAGAGCTTCTACCAACGCATCCTTGCGAACAACCCGGACGAGGCGCTGGCACAGGCGGAGACGCTGCTGACCGACCGCCCGCTGGTTGATTACTATGACGGGGTCGTCTTGGAAGGTCTGAAGCTCGCGGTCGATGACCAGGCCCGTGGCACCATCGATCAGGCTGGTGCCGTTCGAATGACCCGGTCGATGCTGTCCGTGATTGGTGATCTTCGGCCGTCAGCGGTAGCCCTCGAACCGGCACCGGTGCATGGCAACGTCATCTGCGTGGCGGGACATGGTCCATTCGACGATGCTGTAACGGCGATGCTGGCTCAGCTTCTTGGGCAACATGGTATTGAGGCACGTCGCGTGCCGAACACGGCGGTGTCGCGCGACACCATTACAACGCTCGATGTCACCGAGGTCGACGTTATCGCCATCTCCTACCTTGAAGTGACGGGATCACCAGCGCAACTGCGCTACCTAGTTCGCCGGCTTCGGGAGCGTGCGCCAAAGGCTCGCATTATCGTTGGCCTGTGGCCGCAAGGCGAGGCAGCGTTGAGTGACATTGGAATCCAGCGGGCCCTCGGCGCTGACGCATATGTCGGGTCGCTGAAAAGTGCTGTTGCAACTATCACAACGCCGATACTGACAAGGGTCTTAGCTACATAACGGTAGCGAAACGATACTTGATCTGTGAACGATTGTACCATTCAATGGCGGCCATAACGAGACGAGTTGCCCTGTTGTAGGGATGGGGCAGCTATACGTGTCTACTGTGCGTCAGTTTGTGGAACAGACCCAGGTACCGGCGGTTGCATTGGCTCGCGCGACCAACACGTCGCTACGTTCGTTGCAGCCGCTTGGGCAAACATCATGGCCCCATATTGAAGGAGCAACACGATGTCGGACCTCAGCCTGCATGACCTGTCAAAGAAGATGGCAAAGTTGGACTTTACGATGATGGCCACTCGCTCACCGAACGGCACCCTGACAGCCCGCCCTATGAGCAACAACGGTGATGTCGAATATCAAGGCGACAGCTACTTCTTCGCCTACCGAAATTCGCGGAAGATTACCGACCTGCGCGCTGATCCGCACGTCACGCTTAGTTACACCGGTGCCATTGGGATGCTTGGCGGGCCCCCACTGTTTGTAACGGTCGAAGGCACAGCTGCGCTGATCGAGGATAAAGCCGCGTTTGCCGATCACTGGACCAAGGATCTCGATCGATATTTTCCCGAGGGCATCGACACACCCGGTGTCGTGATGATCCGTATCGACGCAAAGGCGATCCGCTACTGGGATGGTAGCAACGAGGGCGAGATCGCCATCTGATTGACGCATCCGAAACGCGTTCCGCACAGGATTTCCGTGCCTTGTCGCGGAAGTCCTGAGTTTCGGACGTCGCGTATATCCCGCCTTTTGCGACACCGCTGCGCTTGCCCCCCGACACCTTTCCCAAAAAGGATCGAGAAACGGGAAAGGTTATCTATTCCCAAAATTGAGCCATGTCGCTGAAACGAGAAAGGATCTGGCAGTAACGGGTGTCAAAACCAGTCGTTCTGACACCTTATCGCTTTGGACGTTAGCGAATGGCCTGTCGCATCCAGACACCAAGGACCATCCCGCCGTCGCAGTTCCCTTAAACTAGCCGGCTCTCGGCGTCCTGGATCGCTGTCATTCGCTCCATGGCCTCGACCACGCGCTCGTAATTCAGTGGCTTGGTCATGAAAACGGCACGCTCAGGCATGTCCGCCCGCGCGGGAGCCGGCCCCGCAGTGATGATGATAATTTCGATAGGTGGCCAACGCTTGCGGACCGCGGCAGCAAGGTTCATCCCGTCCATTGCGCCGGGCATATCGATGTCGGTCAGGACAAGGCGGACGTCAGTCCTGGTTTCTAGCAGCGCCACTGCATGGCTGGCATCATGCGCTTCCAAGACCTCAAAGCCGGCGCGTTCGGCCATGTCGATCATGTCCAGCCGTTGCAACGGCTCGTCCTCGACGATGAGCACGATGGCGGTATGTCCATCGATCTGAGGATCGGTTGTGCTCACGCTTGTTCCACCTCTGCGAGCCGTGCCGTGAAGGCAGCTCGCAGACCTTCCTTCTCATAGCGTATGTCGGAACCGCCGGTTCCGACGAGGCCCAGCCGAATTAGCTTTGAACCGAAGCCTTTACGCGTTGGTGCCGTGACCGCAGGCCCGCCTCGTTCGGCCCAGTTCAGCGCCAGTTGGCATTCGTCGCCGTCACCTTCAATCTGCCATGTGATGTCCACATGCCCGCTGGCAGCGCAAAGAGCTCCGTACTTGACGGCGTTGGTGGCTAGTTCGTGGATCAGCAACGACGTCGACAGCGCAGCACGGGCGCCCATCTCGACCGATGGGCCCTGGATGGTGCAGCGGTCGCGTATGGCGGCTCCATCCAGGACTCCTCCTAGAATATCATTGAGGGTAGCTGCCTTCCAGCGACCGCTCGTGAGGGCGTCATGACCATGACCAAGCGCCTGCAATCTCCGCGTAAAGGCTTCGAGACCTTCGGGAGAAGCATCGCCGCGTAAGGTCTGCGTCGCGACGGCCTGTACCATCGACAATGCGTTTTTAAGCCGGTGAGCGATCTCGCCGTTGACCAGTTCTTGCTGCTCGTCGTCTCGCCGTCTCGCGTTCGCAGTCTCAAGCCGGTCGGCAGCGCTGCGGAGGAATCCAACTTCGTCGTCAGTCCAGTGATACGGGCTGTCTTTGTGGATCAGGAGAACGGCAACCGTCCGATCACGCTCTCGCACAGGCACGATGACCACGGCGTGCGTACGAAGTGAAGTCCAGGCGGCAAAATCAGCTGCAGTCCTTTGATCCGTCGAGGTATCGTCGATGACAACGACATCACCGGCAAGCAGCGCGGCGCGCAGTTCACCATAGTCCGAGAATCGGTGCTCGCCCTCGATCGACGGCATGCCCGCCATCGACCACCCGGCTTCGACGCTTACGATCTCACGGGTGTGATCCATTTCACCAAAGGTGGCCCGCGACGCTCCCACCGCCTCGCCAATGATGCGTGAGGCTTCGACGATCATCCCATCGCTGTCGATCCGATCGCGCAACACGTCGCCCAACGCCAGCAGGGCTTCGCTACGTCGGACGCCTTTAATGCGCGCGGTGACCTCGTGGAATATGACGGTAAAGTCGTCGTCACCAAGGGATTGCGCTGTACCGTCGTACCAACGCTCCAAGACGCCAACTTGGCTGGTGAAGTGATACGGTTCCTGTGTCTCGACGACCCGCGCCAGAGTCAGAACCCACTCGTCCTCGATGTCAGGGATGAGTTCACGGATCGTGCGCCCGCGTGCATCGGCGGGATTGATGCCAACGAGATTGCCCCAGGCGTCATTCACCTCCTCGTATCGCCAGTCGCAGACCTCTCCGTCGGCATTGCGGATCACCCGTGCGTAAATGAAGCCGGTGTCCATCTTCTGATACAGGTCCTGCCAGCGGCGTTCGCTGATCGCCTGCGCTTTTCGTGACGCGTCGCGCGCCGCCAGAGCTGCCTGGAGGTCCAGCGTGTCACGTCTCATCTCCAAAAGCGTCACGACCTGCCTCGACAGCCGTAGCAGGGCTGCCTCCTGATCTGCCGTCAGACCGGCCGGGCGAGGCGAAGTATCGATGACGCATAGCGCGCCTACGACCCCGAAGCGGGTCGCAAGTGGCGCCCCCGCATAGAAGCGGATGCCGTCGTCGGCGACAACCAGCGGATTCGACAGCGTACGGCCGTCGTTGGTCAGGTCAGGGATGACGATGAGGCTTCGGGAAGCCACGACGTGCTGACATACGGAGCTGTCGATGTCCGTCTCGCAAGGTTCGAACCCGACGCGCGCCTTGAACCATTGGCGGTCACCGTCCAACAGCGAGACCAGCGCTGTCGGCGTCTCACATACCTGCGCAGCCAGAGCTACGATGTCGTCGAAGCTGATCTCGGGTCCCGTATCCAGCACTTCGTAATGGCTGATTGCCTCCGCGTTGGTCATCGCGCCCTCTCAATTCGCGCATGGGCGCATTGATTTGCAGCTAGCCGCCAAAAAGGCGAAATTAAAGTGGCATACGCCGCACGGACCGTGACCTTGGCCTACAGCGATCCCGAAAGTTGAAATTGCATGTAGTAGGGCAACTCCGTGCGCGGCGGATGGTTGGGGCGTCATGACCCTTTCCACCGTCCCTTATGCCCTCGTCGTTGACGATGATCCGCTCATTATGATGGATACAACCAGCATTCTCGAAGACGCCGGATTTCGGTTCTATGAGGCTATGGATGGAGACGAAGCGAAACGTATTTTAGCGGCAAACTCGGAAAACATCGTGCTGCTGTTTTCAGACGTCGATATGCCCGGTGAGACAAACGGCTTTGCGTTAGCACGGCACGTTGCGGAGAACTGGCCAGCTATCGAAATCGTCATCGCCTCCGGCCATGTTCTGCCCAAGCCGGGTGAGATGCCTGAGAAAGCTACCTTCATTTCTAAGCCGTTTAACAAGCAGATGGTGCACGGGCATTTGCGCAACATGCTGCCTGACAGCAAATTGCCAGAACCTCTGAAAAAGGCCATTTAGCGACGCCATTCACCTGGTTCGCACCAGCCGTTAAGACGAGGGAGGACTTTCCCATAAACGAACGTGGGGCGGGGGAAGCGGTACTGCCGTTCAAGCTGACGGCCACAGGCGGGTTTCGTTTTCCCAAAATCTGTTCCCGAATTGAGTTTCTCGAAATTGCGAATTTCGATGGGGAAACGGGAAAGCTCAGAGTGACGTAAAACACACGATTGTCGCCAATCGGCGCTGGCGACGGTATTTTCCGACGATCGAGCGGCTGCCGTCCGAAATCACCCGTTTTTCGCACAGTCGTATTTACAACCGGGTTTTCCACACATCTGACCGCTGAACGGCAATAATTGGTGGGAACGGACAGGCAGCTTTCAGACGGGAGTTGGGCAAAAGCGGACATAGCCTTGTCGCGGAAGTGCTGAGTTTCGGGCGTATCAAATGTAGTCAGTTTTGCGACACGATGGCGCTGAAGCAGCATCCAATTGTTAATATTTTGAAATTACGCCCTCATTTGAGCACTCTGAGGACGTTGGCGTGGAAAAGCTGTTAGATCATGTGGTGAATGAGGAAGCGCGGCTCAACGCGCTGCGCAATCTCAGCCTGCTCGATAGCGCGCCTAGCGACAGCTTCGACCGCCTGACCCGTCTTGCCAGCCAGCTCCTTGCAGCGCCGGTGTCGACGATCTCCCTCACCGACCGGGATCGGCAATGGTTCAAGTCCAAGGTCGGCGTTGATCTGACCGAAATTCCTCGTGAGCAGGCGCCATGTGCCTATGCAATCGAAGGAAAGGGCGTGTTCGTCGTACCCGACCTTACCGCCGATCCGCGCTTCATAGGTTCGCCATTGGCGGAAGCAGGCATTCGATTCTACGCGGGGGCGCCGCTATTTACGCGCGAAGGCCACGGGCTGGGCACGCTGTGCGTGGTTGATGACAAGGTTCGCAAGCTCCGCGATGGCGAGGAGCAGGTGCTGCTCGATCTTGCCGGCATGGTAATGAGCCAGATCGAGCTGCAAAACCTTGTCGGGCGAGTGGACGCCACGACGGGTCAAGCCAACCAATTTCAACTCTTCGAAGATCTTGACGATCTTACTCGCCGGGAGCCGGGCACGGCAGCATCGCTCCTGTCGGTCGACATTCTATCACCCACTCGAGCCACCTACGCCGCACGTACCTTAGGCAGCGACAGCGTCGGGCTGTTGATGCAGCAGGCGATCAATATTCTTCGCCGATCAGCAGGGAACAGCGCCCGTCTCTACCATGTAGATCGGACCCGCTGCGCTGTGCTGGTTGAGGATGATCTGCTGGGCAGCCATGCACTAGCCGACCGGATCGTGAATGCATTGCACGAACCGATAGCATGTGGCGGGGTGCCGGTTACGG
>Ga0308169_10001365_pt1 | contig 28796 bp, 44 predicted proteins | sample PhyBR1_2_FD_202139 | JGI IMG/M metagenome (GOLD analysis project Ga0308169, IMG submission 202139) | Phyllosphere microbial communities from UC Gill Tract Community Farm, Albany, California, United States - DLSLSB.R1 | ecosystem: Host-associated > Plants > Phyllosphere > Unclassified | place...
TGTCGTCGGGCCGCGGACGCTCGGTCGAGAGTGGTGCCAGTGCTCGAGGTGTCTGACAAGTCGTCGTGCACGAGAAAAGGTTATCTGCCGCAGGGGAATTATGAGAGGGTTAACGGCAGGAGCGCAGGAGTAGGGATGAGGTGGATGTTGTGGAGCGATGAAAGGTGCGTCGGGGTAGAACCTGTTGTTATACCGGGGAATTTAAAAAAACAGAGTGAGGGGGGTGGGTGGGTGCACGACGGCAGCGATCGGCCAACCGTTTTACGCGATCGGGCACCGACAGGTCATATATTATTTATCAGGGAACGCGCGCTCCTGGGCCGTCTTACGGGAATGCACCAGGGAAACATCACGTCTAGGTGACAACCCACCGCGCCACTGGGCCTTGCGCGCTCTCGGTCCTGGACCTGATCGTCCCCCCTCTCCTCCTGCGCCCGGACCCCTTGCTCCCCCGGGCTCTCCCTGGTCACCGAGACAACCGTCCTGCGCGGTTGGCGGGAGCCGTCGGAAGCTCCAATTGGTTCCGCATTACGGCGTTTGGAATCCAGGAGATCCCTTCCGCCCTACGCAATGCTTTGATCCGTCGGAACGGCGCGTTCCGGGTGGGACTGATCTACCTGAAAGGGCAACCATTTCTCATCACCCCTTCTGCCCTGAAACCATCTATTCTCCGGTACAGCTCGACTGCACCCTCTCCTCCCCCGCCCCAACCTGCCGATGCGGACGTCAGCACATTAGTCATCACCCGAGCTTATGACTCTCTCTGGCGCTGGGCGCTCTCGGCATCGACAGGTCCTGCGCACGCGAGCTTACGGCTGGATCGACGCTCGATCGAAGATCGAAGACCCAGAGTACGACGACTCGACCATCTGCCTGGCCCAAACTATGGTACGCTGCTAGTTACACGCCGCGTCATGTCATGGTGTTTAACTTTGTCGTCCGGAGTGAGTCGATCCTGTATATGCTGCTCAGCTGCGGAGGCATGTGCTATGCATCTTCTCAGGGCAAGTTTGTTCGGAAGCGAATCAGCACGACCACACCTTGTCTTCCCGGGACACAGCAGAGACCCCGTGCATGCCCGGCCTACACCAGATCGCCTGCCGAGTAGAGATCGCATGCACCTCATGGGCCCTCGCTAGAACTGCTGAACACTGCGCTTGGACCGACCCTTAGCGTAAATTAGGCTGTTGTTCCTGGGTGTCCCTGTCCGCAGCGGTCTCGTGCCAGGCCGAGGGTATGTGCTGCATCGGTCCAGAGTTGGCGACGTGACATTCGTCTGTCCTTGCAGCCCTTCGGACCGGGTGAGCAAGCGTGACATCACAATTGCTGAACGCGGCATCCTTTGCAATACCTATAGCTGCCGGCAACCTGCACATGTGCAGATCTCCCGATCACGAGCTGAGACCGCCGTGTGATCACCCTGCAGCAGTCCGCACCACATGCATACACTCCGTCAAGGGCTATATGGCATGACTATCTCCAACGCAGTTGAAGAGTGCGCGACTTTTTGGCCGCGGCTAGCTAGACAACTACCCAACCGCAAGACGACGATCGCTCGCGATCGTCGCCATAGCAGACAAGCGTAGCTGAGCTACACTACGCCATCTGGCTCGCCCTGGGCAGAGCCGAGACGGGTTTTCACCGCGGCAACTAGAGAAATGACACTATAGACTGTTCCCGAAAAATGAATGTAGATTGAAGAGGAGTGGATGATCTCGACCATCCGACGGCCCGCGTCGGTTAGTTCGAGATCGGATCTGCTGACAACTGTCGTTGCCGAAGATGCGTGCCGCGTCCCGGCCTTTGTCGTGGTACGACGTAGAATCCCACCGCATGATTTGAAACCCGTGTTGATCCCGTTGCGCCAATCGCCGAGCGCGCCGGGATGAGATCGCCCGCCGCCTACCATTTGCCGTGCAGGAGACCGACGACGCCGCGCCTCGATCGACCGGCGTGGGGCGTCGTTCGCTTGAGGGCTGACGACGCGGCCGACGTGCGGCGCGTGGGGTAGACAACGCGCTCGGGCTGGCTGTCATTGGCGAATGTGGCGGCGTCCGAGGCGGGGGCGGCAAGCGTCGCGGCGACCTCGACGACCTGCTCGGCGGGGAGAGATCGCCTGCTGGGAGCATTCCCGCCCGCGGCGGCGGCGTAGTTGTCGGCGACGCGGGACTTGTAGATCGGACCCATGTTGGACCAGACGTTCTTGATCGAGTCGAAGCTGTCGGCCGAGACGTCTACGCGCATGTCTCCGCCAAAGTTGTACAAGCCCCATCGGTCCATGTTCTGAGTCTTGTACGCCCATCCGGACCAGCCGACCCCTGCTAGGTCAGCCAAGAGCCGAAGGCGAAGAAGCAGAAGACGGAACAAGCGAAGGGAAGGGGTGACAAGCGGCCACCACAGGCGGAAACGCTTCTTTCGCCACTGTCTTTGCCTCACAGCTGTTCCTTGCGTCGGAGGACACCCTCTGACTGTGCGAGACGCTGCGGGAAGTACGTGAAGTGGTGGGGAAAGATGGGAGAAGGTGGTGAGGGGCAAGGTGAAAGTGGCAGGTGGGGACGTGGGGCAGGGTTCGCACCGGCGATCGCCGATGCCACATCAATGGACCAAGGCACTCACCCATGCCGTTCATCTGGTCGAGCATGTAGTCGAGGGTCTCCCCAGACGCCATGAACTCTCCAATGTAGGTCGGAAGGCCGACGGCGGTGTACGCGTCCGTGCTGGCCTGGGGGCCCTGGGAGAACATGTACTCGTTGTAACCAAAGTCGTTCTCGCCCATCATGAGGTACTCGTGCATCGAGTAGACGACGTTGGTCCAGTCCGAGTCGGGCGCGGCCGAGATCGACTCCATGACGATGATGCGCTTGGGGTCGCCCTTGCGGATGGCGTTGTAGAGGTCGCGCTGGAGGTTGTTGTTGGCGGAGCCGGTGGGCTCGTTGATCGCGTCGAAAGCAGCAATGGCAGTCTCACCCGCAAAGTGCTGAGCGATCATCGTCCACAGCTCGCCGCATCGGTCCCGCTGCGCCTGGCCCTCGGACGAGTCTTCGGAGATGGTCGAGTACCGCTGCTCCTGGCCCTCCCAGATGTGGTACGTCGGGATGACGTACATGCCGCGCTTCTTGGCCTGGGCGATGGCCCACTCGAGCCGCGAGTAGTCGAGCTGCCCGTTCGAGTCGGTGATGTACGACCCGTCCGAGCGCACAAAGTTGCGGTACGAGAAGGGGAGACGGAGGATGTTGAAGCCCATCGCGGCCATGTTGTCAAAGTCGGACTCGACCAGCCAGTTGTCCTGCCACACCTTCATCAGCTCGCGCGTCTGGTCCTCGCCGAATCGGTTCTCGAGCGTCGTCTGCGGGAACCGGTCGGCCGAGCCAGAGTTGTCGGTGATGCCGCACATCCAGTCCTCCCACACGAGCCACCCGCCCAGGTTGGTTCCCTTCCACTGGACGGTGTTTCCGCTCGCGTCGACAATTTTGGTGCCAGAGGTCTGCTGGTAGCCAGAGTAATCAGCGTTGCCGTTGCCGGAGGTGACGACGGGGGTGGAAGCGGACGAGGTGGCCGAGGCGGAAGCCGAGGTAGAAGACGAGCCCTCGTTCCACGAGTCGCTAGCGGAGGCAGTGGCAGATGCAGATGCAGAAGACGAGCCCTCGTTCCACGAGTCGCTAGCGGAGGCAGTGGCAGATGCAGATGCCGAGGATCCACCGTTGTTCCACCAGTCGCTGGCGGTGGCAGAGGCGGAGGCAGAAGCCGAAGCCGAAGCCGAAGTGTCGTTCCACGAGGCAGACGCAGACGCGGTCGCGGACGACTCGCCGACCCAGAGACCACCGCCGATGGTGCTGGACGCAGACGGAGCAGCGGTGGCAGAAGCAGACGGCACAGCGGAGGAAGCGCCCTCGGCGTCGCAGTCCTCGTCATCACCGTCCTCGTCGTCACCGTCCTCATCGCAGTCCTCTCCCTCGCCATCGGAGCCCTGCGAAGGAGCGCTGGTCGGAGCGGAAGCAGAGGCGGAAACCGAGGTGGTAGAGGGAGCAGCCGAGGCGGAAGCGGTGGGAGTGTCTAAGATCAGCACGGCCGTTTTCTTGCACCGACATGCCGCCGGGGGCCGGGTCCGGAAAGATCGGAAGCCAACTCACCATCACAGTCGTCCACCTCCTCAACATCGTCGAAGATCCACTGCTGGTTGGTGTTACCGTCAAAGCATTGCCAGAGCTGCTGTCAGCGGCGCGCACACGCGTGTCGTGAGCTATGACCCACCTGCAGGGTCGTTCCGTCGGTGGTCTGACCGTCGGTCAAGTCGAGGCACATGCCGGTGCCTTCCCACTTGATCGTGCCGTCCGAGGTGCTGAAGCGCTGGTTGGTGTTGTAGTCGAAACAGTCCCACGCCTGGAGCCCGTTCCCGTTCCAGTGCCCACCATCGAGCACATCGACACATCGGTTCGTCGCCGAGTTGGTCAGGCTCTGGCCGTCGAACGACCAGGCGATGTCGTCCGAGTTGTCACAGTCGGTGATGATCAGCCTCGCGCCGTTCCAGTCGCCGTTGGGGACGACGCAGAGCTCGGGGTGCGAGGCGGGGGAGATGGTGTATGTCTGACCGGCCTGGGGCGCGGCGGACACGTACGCCGCGAGCGCGACGAGGGAGAGGAGGTAAGAAGCCATTGTGGAGTCGAGGGCCGGCCTCGATCGAATGGTGAAGGGTTCAGAGGGCAGTAGCGTCTAGCGTCAAGCCGTACGCGGGGTTCGTTCTATGGAAAGTCGCTGAAAAGCTGTGTCGGGCGAGCTACGGTGTCTGCGGCGGGGGGGAAGAGGGGTGCGTGAGGTGTGTCGGGAAAAGAATAGATGAGGGGGACGAGGACGAGGATGGGATGAAGGGGTGAAGGAGTGTTTGATCTGCGATGCAGAAGCGTTTTTATTCCATGTGCATGCGCATCAGGTCAGGGCGTGGATGTGTCTGCTCGGCGACGAGCCTGTGCGGTGTGCGGTTTGCGGTGCGCGATACCGTAGGTTGGCTGCGAACAGCCATCTCGTCCCATCCGACGCGACGTGTTCGATTACCGACCATGTGCGAAAACGAGGAACAATAACCGCGTCCCTTTGGCGTTTACGCGTCCCACGCGTTGAAACCACACGACCAAAGCGGTAATTCCACTGGCTCCAACTGCATGCGTCCTGAACCTTGCCCCCTGCCCCCCGCGCCTGGCACCACCAGCACTTCTTGGACGCTTCTTGGCGAGGGCGCCAACGCGTAACCTTGTGCACTCACCGGGTTGGCTGGACCGTGCGTCGGTTCAAGCCATCAGCCAGGACGTCATCGGCGCGGTAGTAGACAGACAGACTCTGGAATCGTCGCGGATAAACAAGAAGCCGGGACATCACCGACATGAAACACTCGACCCCCGTATGTTCCAGATGCGTCCGGTGTCGATCAACCAGCTGGTTCGACTGCTTCCCGCACCGCGCCTCCACTACCATCAGCCATGGCCACGAAGCAGCGACGGCTACTGCGAGCTCAGCAACGCTATGCAGGGGGCCATACGCAATTGTCAGACTGGACCAACTGTGCTCATCCAGGTTCACTCACGGCCTTTGTGGACATAGCCCACGCGACCAAAGGACCATCACGCCGCCCCGCGTCAAGGACGCACAGGCCCCAAACGGACCACCAGGAGTCAGACCACGCGAATCAGGCGAGCATACCGTCGAATGCAGTGGTCGAGCGACCACCTCGACCGTCCGGTCGTCGTTGAGCCATTCCCATCTGATCACTGCTTGTCGCTCGGGTGCCATATAACCCACCACGATCCGCAATTGCTGGATGAGACCTCGCACAGACAGCTCGACGCTCTCACAAACCCCTGACCCGACGTACCTGGCTGGATTCACGTAGCAGATCGTTCAACCCCGTCAACCCCTCAAACACCACCCAAACCCCCTTCCCCCGCATCTTCGCCATCAACACATCCCTTTGGACCACCTTGTCCGTGTCTCTTTCTCCTTACTCTTATCACTGTCATCACTTCATATTTGCGCACGAATATACTCATCGCTTTCCTCTGCCCGCAACATGCCCGACCCATTTGGTGGCTTCGGCTGGATATGTGCGTTGTCCAGTCTTGACTCAACCCTCATCCCTTCCCCATCAGCATCGACCAGTCCCGCATCAACATCCCCTGGAGCTGACGGCTAGGCCGCCACACTGTCCTCCCGCAGTGTAACCTTTTCTTCAACCAATTATGGAACCAGGACCCGGCGTTCCTCGACGTGCTCTTCCCGTCGGAATCGGAATTCTACTCAAACTACACTGTGGTGCGACGACCGATCACCGGCGAAATGGTAAACGCTGATGGGCAGACTGGTTCCAGCGCGAGGGATGACCGCAATGCCCAGGCAGCGAGGAATGATGCCGGCACGGGTGTGGGGAGTGGATGTGTGATACCCCGAGCCGGACATCGGGGTAGTGTAGGCGATGTGGGTGAGTGTCCTAACGACGACATCACGCCTCCGACATGACTTCAGTCCATTGCGCTTCCCTGTGCGATCTCCCGCTCACGCCAGCACTCATGGTCGTCGCGGGCCTCTCGGCGCTCATCGCCCTCGCCCTCGCCTGGCGCGCATCCCGCCGTAAAGCGGCCGTCGGACGAGTCGAGCTGCGCATGTTCCTCCTCGCCTACGCCCTGCACTCGGCTCTGACGATAATCACCATGTCGTCCATCCTCCTGCAGGGCAGCACCGCGCTCGCCGTTCTCTCCGCCGTCCATATTGCCGTCGTGGCATCTCTGTTCTGGATCTTGCTGGGCAATGCCCTCGTCGCGACGCAGGTAGTCGAGTAAGCCTACGCGATTGGCAGCTGCTCTAAAGCTCACGTATAGGGACGGGACGCCCGCGGCGCTCGTCCCGCTCATGGTCTTCGCCATCTTGTTCTTCATCCCGACGTTGTATGTCTCGCTCGATACCGCCCTCGGATGGACAGACGTCTTCAGACCAGGTGTCGACGCAACGCCGACCTCCGTGCGAGAGCTCAAGTCGATAGGGCTTTTCATCCTGACGCTGTTATGGCCTGCGCTGTAAGCCAGCTGCACGGTTCGCTGTGAGTCAGAGCTGAAGGCAGCGCGGCGTTTTTGTACTTTGTCATCATGTTCTACGTGGTGGGCGTCGTTCTACGCGAAGTCAAGCCAGCGCGTAAGCGTGTATCCTCGCTGGGGCTACCCAAAGCTCATCGTCAGTGTTCTACATCCTCGCCGGAGCGATGTTCATCGGCGCACAGCTCGTCTTCTTCCTCGGAAACCAGCCACTATGCGACGTGAGCTTCCGTGCACCCATGCCCGCATGAGCTGACGCGCAGGCGGCGGACCGGAAAGTCAATGCCGCGTTCATCTCCATGCTGCTGGATACCGGCGCAGTCGGGATGATCTACCTCGCGTGGCAAGCCATCACGGAAGATGACTGGGGCGAGGAGTATGGATACTATCAATAGCCGCTTCAGCCCGTCCTCGAAGACTTGTCCTCGCTTGGGCGCCGATGCCATACCAAGCATATCTCTCTACCTGTTGAATAGTAACACGAGCGGACCACGAACTACGAAGACGCGATGATGACGATTATGATGCATCCTGATGTGATACGTGGCTGTACAGGCGTTATAGCTTGCGCTTCGTGGCGGTCCAGAATGCCGCCTAGGGCATGAGCTTTCACCGAACGCAGCCGGCGCGATGCTCACCGTGTATTCGTGACGTAACATGCCCTCCGGTATGCCCGTATAGCTCGACCTAACCATCCGCTCGTCCTACATTCAGCGTCTTGGGATAACACGGCACGAGCGGCACGCCTCACCGAGATCTCAAAGCCCACGTTCCGCGCGAGCGCTTTGACCTCGTCCAAACTGAGCTCAATTGACCCCTCGCCCTTTGCGCTCTTCGTCGGCGAGTTCTCGAAGTGCCACAGTAGGGGGCCGAGGTTGATCCAGACCCCTCCTGGCTCGAGCAGGTCGTATATGATCCGCAGGAAGCTCAACACGTTCCGCGCCTGCGGTCAGCCCCACACACAGGCCCGGACCATGGATGGATGCGCAAACTTACGCAGTCGATGAAGAAGCAAGTTGTCACGGCGGCCCACTGCCCCTTCTGCTCCTCCCCGCCGTACACCTCCTCAAAGTCCCCGGCGACCAGGCTGAACTCGCCCTCTTTCCCCGCGAGAGCCTCGGCGGGCACGATGTCGGGTACGAGGACCTTCTGCAGCAGGTGGTTTTCCGTCGAGAGGTGGTTCGAGAAGGAGTGGAGGTACGGGAAGATCTCGTGTGCGAAGGGCTGGGACGTCTGGTTCAGGATGTAGTTTGAGGCGATGAGCATGTAGGTCGAGAACTCGTTTCCCTGCGCCGAGAAGCCTGCGCGTCAGCGACGCTGGCGATAGGTCTGCACGAGGCGACCGAGACAGGGGACAGGGCTCACCCTTGGCGGCGATCTCCATGGCAAGCCGACCGAGGCCAGTACCGGGAACGAGAACCTTCTTCCCTGCGCGATCGACGTCCGCGTCGAAGTATCCCTCCAACGCAGAGAGTATGGGCGTGTAGCATGCGTCCCGCTCGACCTGACCCTCGACAGACCAGTCACGGACGAAGGAGCGCAGGGTCGAGCGGATCTTGTCCTGCGCGAGGTTCATATCCGCCTGCCGGGCAGCTTTGTCCTTCTCTGCGGGCGGCGTAGAGGCCGAGGCGTGGGCGTCATGCGCATGCGAGTGCTCATGGTCGTGACCGTGACTATGACCGTGCCCGTGGCTGTGGACGTGTGAGTGCCCATGGCCGCCGTCCTCGCCCTCGTCCGTCGATAGCATGTCGGCAAAAACGGGGTCGGCAATCAGCTCGTCGATGAACTCGGCGTTGCTGCCGTCAGCCCGGCTCAGCTGGACGGGGAAGATATGAAGGAAGTACCGCCTGATCCCCTCGTCGACCGCTTCCAGCTTATCCCGGAACCCTATCGCTTCGTACATCGCCTTGTCCTCCTTGGATAGAGACAGAAAGGCCATTCGCCGGGCATGGTTCGCGGAGAGCTGCAGTCAGGCATGAAATGTCCCGGACAGTCAGGGGTGCCCTGCATTGGAATTATATCCTAGCTATCGGGTCGGGGCGAGCTGTTCTCTAGGAATCTGTGCAGGACAATGAGAGTAGCGAGCACCGAATACAGGCATGGCGGTAGGTCGAGCAGGGATGGCAGGATGAAGACGAACTCAGCGTACGTGGTATTGCATGTACCCGTCAAACGACTGGATCACCTCTCTCCAGTGCGCCTTCTCCTCTGGCGAGTCGGCCATTGTGCTCCCGGTGTATGCTTGTCTGTGGTGCAGAGAAAGTCCACCAAGATTGTCGGCTGGACATTACAGGCTGTGGGTGGGGAGGACCGGCACGGAGAGCTGCTCCAACTCCGCCTGGTCTCTGCGCGGCTGAGTAAACGCGCCTGTATGCTCGCTCGAGCCCGCGTAGACGGTCGACCGCTTCACTTTGTTTTCTCTTGTCCTACTCGCTATCTCGACCCCCACTCACCTCCATACACGATGTCGACACTGTCGCCCCCTCTAGCCACCTCGTCGTCCTCGCCGACCGAGATCCCGGCGCCGCTCCTCCCGCTCCTCACGTCCCTCTCTTCCCTCTTCCTCACCGTCCGATCGCTCTTCCACCGCGTCCCCGGCTCCGCGATCCTACTCCGGTACATCAAGTCCTCGTACCAGAACGACCCCTGGCGATCCGTCCTCGAGCTGTTCCTTCTCGCTTTCGCGCTCCGCACGCTCCTGCAGCGCCGGACGCGCGACGAAGGGTCGGGCAAGAACTGGATCAAGCTCACCGAAAAAGAGGTGGACGAGCTCGTGGACGAATGGGTGCCGCAGCCGCTGGTCGACGCGCCGACCGAGGAGGACCTGCTCGACACCGTCCCCGTCATCTACGGGCCCAATGGCAGCCACGTCAAGATCTCACCCGCCAGCAACGCCAAGACGGTCCTCAACATGGCGGTCCCGAACTGGACGGGGATGGTCCAGGACCAGGGGATGCGCGACGTCGCGATCAAGACGCTCAAGGAGTACGGCGTGGGCACGTGCGGTCCCTCTGGATTCTACGGGATGATTGACGTGCACATGAAGCTGGAGGAGGACCTCGCGGGTTTCCTGGGCACCGAGGCGGCGATCCTGTACGCGCAGGCCTTTGCGGCTGTCTCGTCGGTGATCCCGGCTTTTGCGAAGCGGGGAGATGTCATCGTTGCGGACCGAGGGGTCAACTTCGCCATCAACAAGGGCCTGCAGATCTCGCGCAGTCAGATCAAGTGGTATGCCCATGGCGATATGAAGGACCTCGAGCGCGTGCTGCAGAGCGTCGAGAGGGACAGGAAGAGGAAGGGAGGGAGGTTGACGAGGAAATTCATCGCTGTCGAGGGGGTGTTTGAGAACGACGGGATGATGCTGGACCTGCCGCGTGTGGTGAGTGGCCTGCATGGCCGGCGAGGGCGATGTGCCAGTCGAGGTGCCTGTGACTGACTGGTGGGCGAGCTGACGCGCAGCTCGAGCTGGCCAAGAAGTACAAGTTCAGGATCATGCTGGACGAGAGCATATCGTTTGGCATGGTCGGCAAGACCGGACGAGGTGTCACGGAGCACTACGGCATTCCCGTGAGTTGAACGTCGAGCCCACCTCCCGCGCCCCGCTCACCCGCAGGCCTCCGAAGTCGACATCATCATGGGCTCGCTGGCCACGTCCCTCGGCGCCGGCGGAGGGTTCTGCGCCGGATCCAAGGTCGTATGCCAGCACCAACGGATCAACTCGTCCGCGTCCGTCTTCTCTGCCTCTCTGCCCGCCATGCTCGCCACGACCTCGTCGCATGCCATCTCCACCCTCTTGTCCTCCCCCAGCGTGTTCACGACGCTGCAGAGCAACACGCTCCTGTTCCGCCAGATCCTGAACAAGCTCGAACCCCTCCCGCTCGAGATCCCGGCATGCGACCCGTCGTACACCCCTCCGCCGGCGACGCTGCACCCGCCCACGCCGAACAAGGACGCCATCATCTCGATCCCCTCGCATCCTGCCTCGGCGCTCATCCACGTCTTCCTGCTGGACCCGCCGGGGAGCATGGAGGAGGAGGAGAGGCTGTTGCAGGAGGTGGTGGATGAGCTCGTCGCCTCGGCGGGCGTGCTCGTCACGCGTGCAAGGAGGCTCCGCGGGCAGGAGACGTTCGAGCCGGAGCCGAGCCTGAAGATCTGTCTGAGCAGTGCGTTCAGCAGGAAGGAGGTGGAGAAGGCGGCGCAAGGGTTGAAGGCCGCGCTGATCAAGGTCGTTGGCAGTGAGTTGGGGATAGTTTGACAGTCTGGAACAAAAGCTAACGGGCAGAGAAGCGATAGATGCGGCGATGGGCGACAAGGCTCACACTGCGAACACCTGGCAGACTCACAACTTGGTCATCTAATGCTATACCCCATAGGACGATACCCATCAGCAGTCCAGCAAGGCCTCGTTGACTCATGCATTAATGCACATATACCATGCAGATCTAATCATGTTATGTCTATGCCGCCCATACACACATCCGTCCCGATATCGCCGCGTCGTCCCTGCTCACCCGCGCGCCCCACACCTACCCCTCGCACCGCGCCTAGACGTCCAGGTCGCACCGCCTGACGGCCAGGCCGCCCTTCTGCACGCCCTCCTTGACCTCGTCGATCCCCACCTCCTTCCTGTGGAAGATGCCCGCCGCCAGACCCGCCTCGACGCCCGTCTCTCTGAAGACCTCGACAAAGTCACCGGCGCTGCCCGCGCCACTGCTGGCGACGACGGGGATGCCCACCGCGCCCCGGACGAGCCTGATCAGGTCAAGGTCGAATCCCTTGCCGGTGCCGTCCCGGTCTATGCTGTTCAGGAGCACCTCTCCGGCGCCGAGCCTCTCCACGCCCTGCGCGAGCTGGACGACGTCGATGTCGCGCACGGCCCGCCCACCGGAGATCGTGCACTGGTACCACCACGCCTTGCCCTTCTCCTCGGGCGCGGTGCGGCTCGTGGCCTCGTCGCCGATGACGAGACAAGGCCGGTGGGCCGGGTCGACCTGCTCGATCCAGTCGGGCGAGGTCGTGTCGACGTAGACGCGCTTGGGGTCGATGGACACGACGACGGCCTGCGATCCGTACCCCGTCGAGATTGTCTCGATGCCCGTCGTGCCGCTCAAGGCCGGCTCGCCGTTCTTCTCCCGCGCGAGCATCTCCTCCACGGCAATGACGGCCTCGCTCCCGATCGAGACCTTGTCAGCGCCCGAACGGAAGTACGCGCCCGCGACCTCGAGCGCGCTCCGCCGTGTGCCGTCCGGGTCGGTCGTGTCTTTGATGCCGCCGCCGATGGTGAGCGGCACGAACACGGTCTCGGCGGCGTTGCGCACGACCTCCAACATCGGCTGGTCGAGCAGCGCGCTGGACCGGAACGACGTGATGTTGAGGAAACAGATCTCGTCCGCGCCGTCGGTGTAGTACCTCTGGGCGAGCTCGACGGGTTTGCCGAGGTTGCGCACGCCGCGGTCGTCCGACTTTTCGCGCACGTCGTACTGGTCCCCCTTGGTCACGACCAGGTCGCCGTGGTCGTTTGACCGGACGTCCAGGCACGCGACGATTCGGCTCGTGAGCCCCGTGCCCTCTCTCTTCACGGGGCTGGGGTCGGTGTACCGGAAGGGCGGGGTCGGGGTCGTCGGCGCAGAGGAGAGCTCGGACGGGCTGGCCTCGAGCCATCGGCGCAAGAGGTCCAGTCCCGCCGGGCCCGACTTCTCCGGGTGGAACTGCGTGCCAAACACGTTTCCTCTTCGCACACTTGACATGAACGTCTCCGAGCCGTACCGCCCCAACGTGTACACGTACTCGCCCGCGGCCGAGTCGACTTGCGTTCCGGGCGGCACAATCGCCGCATACGAGTGCACAAAGTAGTAGTCGTCCTCGTCGCGCCAAAGCTTGGAGTCGCCCTCGACCGGCGGCGTCCACGCCCGCCATGACCGGTTCCAGCCCATGTGAGGCACGCTCTTGCGGCCTGACGGGGTGGACGGGTCGGTGGTGGAGAATTTGGTGATGGGGTAGGGGATCACGCCGAGGCCGGTCGAGCCCGGGTTCTCGGACGACGAGGCGAAGAGCACCTGCATGCCGATGCAGATCCCAAAGTACGGGCGGCCGGAGGCGATGTATTTGAGCAGGTGGGACTCGAGGCCGGACGTCTTGAGCGAGGCGGTCGCTTGGCCGAAGGACCCGACACCGGGGAAGATGAGTTTCTGGCGTTAGCGCGCGGGGGCGCGATGCTGGAGCTCGACGACGCCGAGTCCACGGCGAAGCGGAGGCTCTGATGTTGCCGCTGGGGTGGACAGAGGTGGGGAAGAGGAGCGCAGGACCCACCTCGGCCTTGTCAAAGTCGGACGCATCCTTGATCCACTCAAACTCGTACCCGAGCTTCTTGATCGAGTTGGCCAGACTGCAGGTCAGCCCGTGTCCACCAACAGATTGGTGCTTCCTGTCTGATCCCGCACAGGTCATCGGAGCAGGCAGTCCCCTGTTCTGCGAACGGCCTCGCAAGACTCACCTCCGGACGTTGCCCGCGCCGTAGTCGAGGATATAAAGCTTCGGCCGGCTGTTCGCGGCGTGGCCCGAAGGCTGGCCCACCGACGGAATCGGCATCTCGTTGTTCCTCTCCGCCATCTTGGACTTGGTTCTCACGGGGCTTCCTTGCGACTGAGGGTGTTGAACGGCGATGTATGCGTCGTCAAGCAAAGATGAAGAGTAGATTGGAGCTCGTCTTAGCGAGTCGAGTCGAGTCATCCGACGCAATGGACTCGGTGGGCCAACTTTTGTAGGCCAAGCGGCGATCGCCGAAAAGCGCCATGTGCTCAGCGTATCATTACGACCCTGGTCTACGGTAAGTGAAAGACTCTTTGCGCCAGGTATCTCGACAAAGTACTGTGAATGCGGCGGCAGCTGTCATTGTTGATAATATTACTGTACAACCCATCCCTTGCCCCTTCCGACTTTATGCACGGGACGTTTTCGAGAGTTTCCCCTTCCATCACTTGGGGTCCTTGTCCGATTTCCAAGAACCCCTAAATCCGTGTTCCACCATCGCCTGGTTGTCTGGTCATCAGCGCCATGTGGTGAAGCCTCCCAGTCCACTCACGCCAGTGCGGCTTCGACCCAAAGTTGCCTACGCCAGGCGAGAAGCCCGTCACTGTCGTAAGCTTGACAACTCCTTGCGTACCGATGAGCTCGACGTACCTGGTAAGACAACCACATCGCCAATCCGCAGAGGCTCTTCCAGCGCCCGCAGATCCGTCCAGACTACACCGTACTTGACCCGCAGGTAGCTGCTATCAGCGCCACGCCTGGAGTCGCTGGGACAGACTGCGCGCACCTCAAGACCGCATCGGTCCACACGCCAGGCCCTGTCCAAGCCATGACCCCTATCGGCCCGCCGTCCTTCGGGTTGCTCAACACATCCGTCTGCAGCAGCTTCCGGAGGTCCCCGCTCTGCCCCGACTCTTTCAGATGTTTAATCTCGGTCGCGTGGTCGTGAGCCCAGTCGACGGCGTCGGCCGTGGCGTGCGTTATGCGCAGCAGCGCGTCGAGTGCTATGGGATGGTGCGGTGCCGAAGCCATCGTCCACTGCACGATTTGCATCTGCCATCAGTCGAGCATAGGACCTGCACATCGCGCACACTCACAGGACGAGGCCACCAATCATGCCAATCTTCTCTGTTCCCCACATCCGCCTCCACGCCCACGACGACGCTCGGCTCGCCCAAAACCACCTCGGCCCTCTCGCCAGCCTGTATGCGCTGCAAAGAGGCATCGTCCATCCACCCTGCGCCTTCGCGCCACAATTTCGCGCCGTGTCCCCAATGAGCCGGGGTTTTCAGCATCTTCGTGTCCGTGTCAGTGTATATACCGCCCTCGAGGAAAAGAAGCAAGTATCGCAACATATCCGAGCGCTACTGTCAACTTGCGTCTGTGTGTGAGAAAGTAGATTTGAGCTACTCACGAGGATACCCGTCGGCAGAGCATGCCATACCGTTGCGATTGTGCTGTCCATGAGGTGCTTTTTGACGTACTTCTCCGCCTTCCTATTTGTCAGCGAATCTACCAGCCCGAATCGAGAGAACAGTTGACGTACGCATCAGAGACCAGCTCCCATTCCCATCCGTCGTTCACCGCCCCGCCCTCCCGCCAACTCTTCACATTTCTGTCGTCGCTCATACTCTCATCCTTGTCCGTCTGCCATATCCGCTTGACCCCATCCCACCGCTCCGGCCTTCTCCCTTCCAGGGCAACCTCATCTAGGCTATTCCGCAGGTACGCCTCCACATCGTTCCGCAATGTCGTAGCTAGATGCAGTGGGAAGGCCACATCGACGAACTCGAGCAGCTGGTGTGCATAGTCGGGCAGCGTGAGAGGACCGACTTTGTACACCTCATCGGCCAGCCGACCGAGAGAGGATAAGGGGGGCTGGTTCTCTGGTATAGGCGGATTGGACGGCCAAGGGGACAAACCCGTGAGGATGCGCTCGGAAGAAAGGTCTGCGCCCCATTTTTGGAAAGGAGACGAAGGGGGTAGGTCTAGCCAAGACTCCGGGCGGTTGGTGGTGGAAGTGTCAGCATCCGGTGGGAGGTGGTCCGCGCCTCCGTCTGGAGATGGCAGCACGGGAATAGCTTGCATCAGCTCTGCTCGAGACAATGCATGAAGCTTGGATGACCCACTGGACACCCAGTCCAGCCCCGACGGCATCCCATTTACCCAAACGAATCCCGTGCACAGTATGCCGACCACAGCGAGTACGGTCATCAACCGCCGTCGACGAGTCAACCCGAAGCCAAGTGACGGCAACGTTGGTATCGACGCGGAGCGGCTATGACGATATGACGAGACCGCTGGCGGAGGCAGCTTCTCCTCATCATCATCGGCGTATTTGGCCCACGTTGACGAGGCGAATCGAGGCGACTCGGCCGGCGAGACTGCCGTGACGGAGGTGGAAGGCGACGAGGAGGCCGGTGACATGTCGTGGGCCACAGGTGACAGGGACGATAATGATGGCCGCGTGGAGTGAGACATGGTGTTTCTGGCTATGCGTGCTTGTGGGATGTTGTGCAAGATACCGGAGGGAGGTGCTGCGCATTCGTCGCCGAGCTACGCCCGAGGTGATCCTTTGTGCCGCAGCTGCTACCTGTTGCAGCGACGAGCGGAGGCAAACAAGCTCCGCGAGAGGCTGCAGCTGGTGTAACAACGGTGTATGCGGAGTGGGGCGGGGACGGAGAGGGGTGTGGTGGTGGTATAGGGCTGACAGCTGAGTTGAGTGAAATGTCTGTAGTGCGTTGTTGTTGCGGACGAAGCTGAGCGACAGAACCTCCCCGGAAATAGACTGCGACATGCAGTAAATGACGCAACGGGGGGGACAGTTTGTAATCAAACATTACAAACATTACAAACGGTCGATTAGCGGAGATCGCCGGGAAGAACACCTGTTCGCCGCCGCGTCCGGGTTGACGCGTACGATTTGTTTTCGCCGTCGAGCGATGACTCACTCACTCCTTCCATCCACCCATCATCCCGGTGATTCGACCCAACCACCATTTCATCGCACAAAACCACCGACTTGGCTTCCGAATTCTTGGCCTTGTACATGTCTAGGTGAGAGGCGCGCGCGCTGCTACCATCAGACTGTGAGGTACATCGAGCCCGAGCTGACACGCAGACGCCGGGAAGCAGCCGATCTTGCACGAGCGCTCCTCCTCTCCACGCAAGAAGCCAGCACCGTCGCGCACATCACTCCCCACCCCCTCTCCTCCTCGTCTTCAGCCGGGAAGCCATCGCAGGACTCGCGCGAGATGGAGCTCAAAGCTGTCGCAGTGCCGGCTCCAGCGCCGTCCGCGGCCCCAACGCTTGCCTCTTCGGCTGCTGTTGGCGCGCAATGGGGGATGCCGCCGAGCGTGATGACCTACGCGCAAGAGCATACACTGTCGTCGCCTCGGACCATAAACCCTCCGTCTGTGTTGCCCGATTCTATGGGATCGGCCCCGACGCCTAGTCATGGTGCGTACAGGGTTGGGCTGACACGCCCGACCAGCTAGCTGACCCGCAGAGCACCTCAGCAACATCGTGTCTTTCACGCCGACACGGACACCCACTCACGGTCCAGCAGTACGAGTGCCGGCAACGTCAGAGATCACCCCTTCTCACACCAATACGGCCTCTCCCATCCATCGCCTTACGCCCACCGCAGGCGCATCGGCGTCGGGCTCCGGGTCAAATGGCTCCACCAACACCAAGCTCGGCGACGCGAACAACCAGCAACAACCGCAACCACCCTACTCGTCTTCGCCGTCCAACGGCCCCATACCATCATCGAGACTATCGAACGGCAACCCCTCGCATGTGTCAAGCAGTGGCTCGTCTCATCGCAACCTATTTCCGTCGCTGAACCCTTCGCTCACGCAAACATCCACGATGGCCGGTCCGTCTGCCGTGTCGGACGGTCAGACCCGTAAGGTGGTCATCACCTACGGCAAAAATCAGAATCAGAAGGAGGGCATTGCAGGGATGCTGGCGACTATCCCCGACGTGACGATCGACTCACGGCGACGACTATCCCCGACCAAGGCGATAGCGCCGGTTTCAGAGGCCGCTCGCAGACGTGTCTTGTCGCCTGATGAGCCGGAAGAAGACGCCGAAGGCGAGGCGCAGGAGATGGTGGAGATTGAGGAACAGGTCGAACATCGCCCTGTCCCAGTATCCGCACCAGCGCCCGCCCCGAGATCGGCAGCTCAGACAGTTGAGGTGGTCGTGCCGTCTAGAAGCGCGGCTAGGGGTTCCCCTCCTTTACCGGAGAAAAGTAGCCGGAAATCACCTGACATTCCGGCTCGACATCACTCTCCGGACCCGCTCGATTTCAACATTTTCCGACCGCCGACCGACACGCCCAGCACCGCCGCGCCCGCCTCGTCCGGTCTCAGCGCACTCAGCCCAGTCAAATCGTCGACCGGGTCGGTCGCGCCGTCCAGTAGAGGCAACGGCAAAGCCATGACGCCCGGTTCGACCGCGAGGTCCGGCAGAGCGACGACCACCGAGTCGCAGAGCAGTGAGACATCGGGTCCTGTGAGGATCTCGAAGAGGGTGCAGGTGCAGCGGGAGAAGGAGGAGGCGGAGAAGGAAGCGCGGAGGGAGGCGAGGCGGATCAGGAAGGAGAAGGAGAGGATGGAGGCGGAGAGGAAGGAGGCGGAGCTAAGGAGGGCGCCGAAGAGGGGTAGAGGGGAAGTGGATGAGGAGTATGAGGAGCCGAGCATCCTCGCGCTTGATGGGCCGGCGAAGAAGACGCCCGGGAGTCGAGGGGCCAGGAGTCCGCTTAAGCGCCTGGTGGAAATGGAGCCGGAGACGGAAGCGGATGAGGTGGTGGTTGCTGAGGAGGAGACGCTCGTACCTGCGAAGCCGGCGCTACTCACCGCGGAGAAGGAGAAGTCCAGGGACGATTCGGCGGAGAAAGGGAAAGAGGGAGTAAAGGGGTCCATGAACATGGAGGAGCACGGAGATGACGAGGCGCAAGCCGGGTGGAGTCGAGGGTCGGCCCCGGGCAGCAAGAAGCGCAAGAGGATGATTCTCGATGCTGAGGATGACGGTGAAGCCCGGCCAGCGGACAAGGTCGACAAGGGCGAGACGGGCGACGATCAGCCGCCTCAGCCGGCTGAGATCCTCGAGCCGGATGTTACCGTGCCGACTGTGCCGCCGCCGCAGAAGAAGGGGAAGAAGGCCAAGGCGACACCGAAGAGTAAAGGCAAGGGCAAGGGGAAGAAGGGCGCGGAAGCAACCACCGAAGCTGTTGGGGATGAGGTCGATCAGGGTGCGACAGCTGGGCCCCAAGTTGACGAGGGCAAAGCGGCGGCAGATAAGTTTGTCGAGCCTAAACCCAGCGACGACATAGAGGACGAAGAGGTCAAAGACGCCGGAGAGGCGGGTGAGGATGAAGGGGCAACGAAATCGACTTACTTGGCGTCGAAGGGCGACGGAGCGGACCAGGTGAGCGAGCCCGGGTCCTAAGCCGAACCAGAGAGCTGATCTCAGACCATGTCAGTCTCGCCGACCAAGTCTGCCTCGTCGTCCGTTGCGAAGGACATGACGCCCCGTCCGCCGCTCAAGCAGTCCTCGTCATCCATCAACACGCCCGCGCGCGAGTCACCGGGCCCGTCCAACGTCCCCGGCGGCATCAAGTGGAAGACTCGTAAGTCCACCACCTTCCCTATTACTTACTTGAATCCCCCAGTCCCCGTTCCCGCATCGGGCCCAGGGAGAGCAACTGACGGCAGCACGAAGCGACCTCGCCTCTGTGCTGAGCAAGTTTGGCGGGGCGCGTCAGTCCGGCATGTCCCGGCGGTCGAAGATTGTCTCGCTGCACAGCAAGATTGGCCCGCCCGTCAAGGCGCTCCCGCCGCCGCCGCCCAAGCCGAGCAAGAAGAAGAAGGATGAGGAGGAGGATGAGGAGGACTCGGACGAGGCGGAAATGGAGAGCGATGGAGAGGGAGGACTCAGGAGGAAGAAGAAGGAGAGGGGGATGGAGTGGTATATGGTCGAGGACTAGCGCGGGGCGCGACGTTTGGGCCGCACTTGGCGGAACAGACCTGCCACGAAGGAGTGTCAGGCCAATGGGTAGAGCAAGAGGGAGTTGGTCTTCGGTCTTGGGTTGTATTGTCGTCCATCGCCACATGTTGATATGTTGGTTGTGTCATGAATAGCATGGTGAACGTTGGGCTTCAGCAAGGTCTGTGTCGATGATATCATAGTTGCTACATGTATGGCAGGGAACAAGCAATCGATGCCCGTTCTCGTTGAGATGACGCCCCATCCGGGCCGCGACACCCAGCAGCCGTCCACGCCTGGCCACTACTCCTCCATCGCGCGCCGGTACTCGCTCTCGGTGAGCTCGTAGCCCCACTGCCACAGACACTGCCGCAGAACGCGCCCTACATCTTCATCCGCCAACGCGGCCTCGCCCCCTGACAGGTGTATCTTCTTCAGCAAGGCGCGCTTGAACCGCCCCGTCGGTCCCGCGACCTTGAGCCCTGCCGTCAGCGCTCGTTGAGCATGACCGCGCGGTCGAGGCCACTCACACCGGCGCACCTGCCGCTCGTCGTCCTCGCACCGCCTTCCGTCCCAGAAACGGGTGTACCACTGTGCCCACCCGCGGGGATCCTCTGCCCATATCCAGCCCGCCTTCTCCCATTCGGCGAGCGACTGCCCCGCGCGGACTCTGAAGCGGTTCAGGTCGCCGTCTGGGTCAGGGTTGCTCAGTAGCGCAACCGCGTCGGGGAGGGAGAAGGGAAGCGCGGCGATGTCGTCGGCGGCCACCAGGGGTTGGCGCAGGACGTGCGAGTGCGTGTCGCTGCTTGTGAGCGGGGCTCGGTGGTATGCCGCAGGGGCGAAGGGGCGTACCAGAAGAACGCGCCGGCGAATGCCCCGCCGGCGAACATCTCCTCCGGCGTCACGTTCGGCGTGAAGACACCTCTCCACCGCCCCTCGAAGATGAGCGTGCCGTCCGTGGCGCGGCTCGGTCGAGGCTGGCGAGGGAGCGGGGCGGATCCGTCGTACGCCGGTCCGGTAGGTATGACCGGCGCTGCCTTCTTCGGCAGCGGATCCGGCCGCCGCGAGACAGGGCTGGAGGGGTAAGACCTGGCCATCAGCTCTTGTCGGCTGCGTGATTCGAGTCAGAGCACCCACGGCGAGGCCGCCGAGCCCTCCGCCTTGACCTCGCTCTCCTTCGCTGCGACGCGCGAGCTCCGCCTCGTCGGCTCCACGGCGCGCTTGAGTGCCGCTGCTTTTATGCGCACCTCCCGCCGTGTTCGTTCCTCCGCTGACGACAGGACCGGCCGCTTGGATGCCGTGGAGGGCGCGATGCGCTTCGTGTCGGTGTTGAGGCCCAGGGAAGCCAGGAGCGCGGCGTTTTGCCTTCTCGTCAGCCACGCGCGCCGAGACGACAGCAGGAACGCGTTTCCCCTGCGGCCCAAGAGAAAGCGCCGAAAGGGGGAACACGCCCCCCACGCACTTGATATTCGCCTGACGCTCCTCCTCGTAGCTAAACGTCCCCTCGTCCTCCTCGAGGTCGGTCAGGCGCGCATCGCTGTCCGAGTCCATGGCTGATGGACGTCGTGAGGATTCTGCGATGGTGGGAAGAACGGTCGGACAATCAGAGGAACCAGAAAGCGCGACACTGGGCTGAGAAGCTGTAGAGGTGGTGGGCGTGTCGGAGTGGTGCAAGGAGGGAGCTATGTTGAGCGTCTCAACAATAAATGTTGTCGATCATAACAGTCGCGCGACGGCAGATGACGTATGGCCAAGGGGATGGGTGCGATGTCTCGATTCGCCACTCATATTGGTCTAGGCACCACGAGACCGCCACACTCGACCGCTCCCCCACGCGTATGTTAAATGCTCCCTCCATCTAACACCCCCGTGGATGCCCTTTTCGTCTCGTCGTTCGTGTTGGTCGCTGTGTATTCTCTCCACTTCCATCCTTTACACCCCCTCTCTCATCTCTAGCTTCGCCCCTTCGCGTGAGTAATCCGGCCAGTTCGACCCGATACGACAATCACTGACGACAATGGTTTCTCCGAACCTCCCCTCCCCGTCTTTCTCTTGTGCTTTGCTTCGCGACCCCGACGCGTGATCATCCCCCTTTGTGCCCACCTAGCAGTCACCCCACTCCTGCCAACATGTCCCACGAAGAAGAGCTGGTCGACTACGACGAGGCCGCCGAGGAGTTCACCGCCCCCGTCGCGGCCGCGACCACCAACGGCGCCAAGGCGGACGGAGGGGACAAGAAGGGCTCTTATGTCGGCATCCACTCGACCGGTTTCCGGTGAGTCGGCGCCAAGCACCAGCGGCACAATCTGACGACGACAGTGACTTCCTGCTGAAGCCGGAGCTGCTGCGAGCGATCTCGGACCTCGGTTTCGAGCACCCGTCCGAGGGTGAGTGAGGCGATCACGGGCCATCGCAACGAAGCAAGAGCGCGCGCTTACGCCAGTGCAACAGGAGTGCATCCCGCAGGCCATCCTCGGCACGGACGTCCTCTGCCAGGCCAAGTCGGGTATGGGTAAAACCGCCGTCTTCGTCCTGGCCTCGCTGCAGCAGATGTAAGCCCGGCCCTCGCTCAGATCAGGTTCTGGCTAGAGTCATCGCTCACCCGCAGCGAGCCCGTCGACGGCGAGACGTCCATCATTATCCTGTGTCACACGCGAGAGCTCGCCTTCCAGATCAAGAACGAGTTCCACCGGTTCTCCAAGTTCATGACCAACGTCCGCACCGAGGTGTTCTACGGTGGAACGCCCATCTCGGCCGACATTGAGAAGCTCAGCAAGAAGGAGACGTGCCCGCACATTGCGGTCGGCACGCCCGGACGGATGCTCGCGCTCACCCGGGACAAGAAGCTCAATGGAGCCAAGGTCAAGCACTTTGTGCTGGACGAGTGCGACAAGATGTTGGATCAACTCGGTTAGTCTGGCTCTGGTTCTCTCTTCGATTCATCTCCCTCGATCCTTTCGGGTAGTTTGTCGAGGCGGCGCGACGGCGCGGTGTCATGGCCTTCCGAGGGCGGGGCATCCCGGCTGCTTCGTCCGCGGTGGCTCGATCGGCAACGGCATGGCCCTGCGAGCGGATAGCAAGGCGCAATCTCCGTGACCCGGCCTTCCCAGAGCGCGCGCAGCGGATGATTGTGTGAATGTACGCTTCGGTCGAATCGATGGTCTCTCCGAGCCTCGGTGATGATGACGGCGGGCGCGGGTGGGGTTCGACCTGGCAGGAGCAGGGTATCGCCAGAGGATCGACTTGCCGCCTCGACAGAACCCGAATCGACCCCCGTTCCCCTTCTCGCTCCTCCTGGCTTCGCAATACCGTCAGATCATGTGCTTACCTACCTTGTTCTCGTTTACGCTGCCTCAACCCGCCATTTACTCTTCCACCACCAGACATGCGACGAGACGTCCAGGAGATCTTCCGATCGACCCCGCACCACAAGCAGGTCATGATGTTCTCGGCCACCCTGTCCAAGGAAATCCGGGTGACGTGCAAGAAGTTCATGCAGAGCGTGAGTGGAACGTCTGCTTTGCTGACGTGGACTGATGTCAGCCCCTCGAGATCTACGTCGACGACGAGACCAAGCTCACCCTGCACGGTCTGCAGCAGTACTTCCTCAAGCTCGAGGAGAAGGAGAAGAACCGCAAGCTCAACGACCTGCTCGACAACCTCGAGTTCAACCAGGTCAGCTAACCTCATTGCGCACGTCAGCGAGCTGACGCGCAGGTTTGCATCTTCGTCAAGTCGGTTGCGCGGGCAACGCAGCTCGACGCCCTGCTGCAGGAGTGCAACTTCCCGTCCATCTGCATCCACTCGGGCCTGCAACAGCAGGAGCGGTGAGTCGCGCCTCGGCCAGCAACACACGTGCCGAGATCGTGCGCGCTGACGGCAGAATCTCGCGGTTCTCGCAGTTCAAGTCGTTCGAGAAGCGAATCCTCGTCGCGACGGACATCTTCGGACGAGGTATCGACGTCGAGCGAGTCAACGTCGTCATCAACTACGTGAGTCGCGTGCTGCGCATCTTTCAATCACAAACTAGTGCTTGCGCTGACGGCAGGACACGCCGACCGACGCGGACAGCTACCTTCACCGAGTGGGCCGAGCCGGCCGATTCGGAACCAAGGGTCTCGCCATCTCGTTCGTCTCGTCCGACAGCGACCAGGAGGTGCTGGACAAGATCCAGGAGCGATTCACCGTTGCGATCCCGACGCTGCCCGAGACGGTCGACCCGGCCACGTACATGACTTCGTAAGCGGCGGCACGGGAGGCGCGGGGCGAGGTTGTCATGGGTAGTACTGGCGTGAAAAGCTGCGTGCGTAAAAGGAAGCGTCGAGTGAGGACGCGGACAGACAATAGGGAGGAATGGGACGGCGAGACGACGATTTCCGCGAAGTGGACCTGAAAACATGCATGTACGATGCCCGATCCGTGGTGTGGTGTGCTATGTGTTGAGGTTGATTGTGCATATCGGTGCGTTTTGTTTCGGCAAGGTGATCGCTACATGCCATCTCGATCTCTGCTCGTCGCTTTACGCTCTAGACCCCTGGACCCCTGTGACTTTTCGTCGTGTTTTGCTTCTCCGAGCCGCTCCACTGTATGTTCCCGCCCCACCGCTCCGGTCTCAGTGGACGAGTTCGCGTCTCGCCCCAGAACAGCGTGACCGTGCCAGCCCTTCGGTCCGCCGCACCCGCTCTCCAATCCACATAAGCACTGTCCATTGATCCCTTGTCCCGCGCCGTCCCGTCACGCCCGCCGTTTGAGCAACAGCAACGCGCCCGGATCGGCGCGCTTAATCCTCTCCTTGCCCTGCTCCTGTCCCGCCTGCCTCAACAACTCCTCGATCCGCCTGCGCATGACCCGCACCACGTCCCCCTCCGTCCCGACCTTGTCAGGGTTGGCTTCGCGCCAGCGCTTGATTGTGCTCGTCGTTCCCAGATTCGCCTCGTACGCGTCCAGGTCGATCTCGGGCTCCCCGTCCGCGAAGAACTGGTCGCCCGGCATGGCGCCCGGACTGTCCGTGCCGAATTCGACCCGCCTCAGACTCGTCTCCGCAAATTCGGGGACGCCAACGGCCCACGGGAGCGCGAGGTCGACGTACAGCCTTCCCGCGAGCGATCCCCCCTCCTTCTCGTACGGCGCGAGACGGTCCGCCCGAATCGCCTCCAACGCGGCCCGTATGGCCTCGGCGTTGTCTGTGCCGGGATGGATCTGCAAACCCCGGTGCGTCCACAACGCGACGGTCCCGCCTGGCCGCACGACCTGCGCCGCGCGGGCCCAGAATCGGGGCAGGTCGAACCAGTGCGCCGCGGTAGCTACGACGAGCAGGTCGACACTGCCGTCCTCGACGCCCTGCATCTCCTCCGCCCCGGATACGCTGCCCCGGATACGACGAACTCGACGGGCCGGCCCGACTTGGTGCTCCCCCCCAGCTCCTTCGCAGCAGCGATCATCCCCGCAGAGGGATCGAGGCCCATCGCGCGGTCGAACTCCCCCGCGAGAGCGCGGGCGGCATTGCCCGGCCCGCAGCCTACGTCCAGGACCAGCGCGGATCCACCGCCGGTGGACAAGTGGTGCTGCAGCACGAGGTTGTACAGCGTGGGGTGGTAGTCGAATCGGCCCTTTGCATACTGCGCGCCGTCTTGGGCCGTGTAGTTCCGGAACGTTGATTCTGCGCTCGGCATCGTCTCGTTATCTTTGCCCTCGTACTCGTTACTACTGCTTGCTGCACAATGACGGGGACGGTGGTTACGTCGGGGATTGCCATTGCCGGGGGGTGAGTCACACCCGGCGCATCTCGGCGTTATCGTCATGTGGCGGTGGTGGGCCTTTGCCCCTTTGGCCCGAGCTAAACCCGACCCACCCACCCGATCACCCTCCCTCAGCTCGCCGCCTCGCCCCCGCTGTGCTGTCGCCCCCGTCACCCGCATAAGCATCATCCTCACATCCTCATTTCCGTTTTCAGGGCAGCTCGTCTCGTCTCGTCTCGTCTCACCCACGCATCCGGCTCACTCGGGCGAATTAGATTACAGTACACCCCGCGACGCCTACGCCAGCCAGTCAACGACGACCAGCCAGCCATCCGACCGTCCAACCCCGTGACTCGGACACGTCCACCCACTTACCCGACCGGAGCCCTCGACGTGTCGTGTCCTGTTCGGTCCCGTCACGTCCGCATCGGTCCTTCGGCTTCTATCGATAAGTGAGCGATCGAACGCCAAAACATTCCGCCTCGTCTCACTCACGCTCGTTATCTAATCTTTCACACTCGCGTTGGCGTTGGCTTCGCGTCGCGACGTCAGTACCGAAGGGGGCTTGACACCGACCGGCCGGGCGGTAGGACGACATTACGCACGCGACTCCGGTCAGGAACACGCAACGAGCTTGGAAGTTGAGCTTTGGGAGGAACTCGACCGCTGGGTCCGCGTGCCTCGACCGTTGCCGGACATCCGAGCCCGACGAGGAGGGCCTCGACTGAGCATAGGGACTTTTCGCTCGAAGCTGCCGTCGTCGCGTCACGAGTGAGTGCTGCGGCTCGGCACTCATACTTCACGACATACGAACTCCGCGGACAACGCCTGACGCCAGCTCATGCCGGTCGGAAACGTCGCACCCGTCCTGCCCGCTTTCAAGCCATAAGCTCGACCTAGCTCTCGAGCAACTCAAAACCCGCCCGCACCAGCGCGCTTCCCTTCCGACGTCCCTTCATCTTCGCATACTCACTCGCGCACACCGTCTCCCTCGGCCCATCGTCTGCCCTCTCAACCTCCCAACGACAGCTCCTCCATGATGTCGGCCAACTTCTCATCCTCGGGCGACCCGGGCCCTTCCTCTCAGCAAAATCAACAGCAACAGCAGCAGCAACAGTTCCGCCCACCCAACGGCGGCTTGCCCTTTGGCGGGATGAACCCCGCCCAGGTGACCATGTTCCAGCAGATGGCAGCTGCGCGCGGGCCGAACGGCCAGCCGCAGTGGAACCCGGGGCAGATCCAGGCGGCCATGCAGGCCATGGCGAGTGGTCAGCCCATGGGGCAGTTTCGTCCGCAGGGGCAGGCGCAGGCGCAAGATGGACAGATGCAGGGGCAAATCCCGATGGGGCAGATGGGCCAGTTCCCCGGTCAACCCGGTCAACAACCACAGGCCGTCCAGCAATCACTCGGGATGGGTCGCCCGCCCATCCGCCCGCAGTTCCAAGCGCGCCCGACCAACTCGCCGCGCCCGCAGGGAATGATGCCGCCCCCACCACCACCCGGACCCGGTGGACTACAGCAACTGCCACAACAACCACCGCAGCAACAGCAGCAGCAGCAGCAACAACATCCCGGCACGCCGGCACAGCTCTCGCTCTCGCTCGAACAGCAGGCACATTTCACGGCGGCACGGCGGAGCATGCTCCAGAACCCGCAGTTCCAGGCGCTCCAGCCGCAACAGCAGCAACATCATCTGGCGCAGATGCAGCGCCAGTTGATGCAGCAGTTTGCGATGCAGAACGGGATCATGGGCCCGCCGGGGCAGGGGCAGGGACAGGGGCAGGGGCAGCCGGGACAGGGACAGCAGTTGCAGCAAGGACCGCCGGGCCAGTCGCCGGTCCAGCAACAACAGCAACCGCCTCAAACCCAGCAGTCGCCTCGACCGGGATCGGCGCAGGGGAACCGAGGTCCCAGCCAGAGTCCGAGTATCGCGAGGCAGCAAATACCGGGACAGGCGCAGGGACAGGGCGGACCAGGACAAGGTCAAGGGCAACCCGGACATTTGTCGAGCCTGCCACAACATATGGTACCTCCCCGACCCGGCTCAGCAGCGAGTCAGCGTGCTGGATCGCCACACGTCGCATCGCCAGCGATGGGCACGACCCCACCGCCTCCCCCTCAAGCCACATTCTCCACACCCGCTCCGGCCGGGAACGCCCCCTCACCCGCCGCCTCGGTCCACTCGCAACATTCGCATCACACGCCCGGTCCGCCCATGCATCCCGGTTCCGCCGCCTCGCCGATGTCGCACCAGGCCCCGACGCCCACGCAGCTACAAGGCGGGTTCACGCCTACACCGCAACAAGGTCGTCAACCGTCCATGGACCCGATGCAGCAGCACGCGCAGAACGTGCAGTCGATGCTGTCCTCGGGTCAGCTGCAGCCGGGCGGTATGGGCCTTCCCCCAGGTCAACCCGGTCAACCCGGTCACCCCAACCAGATCAGCCACCCCGGCCACATGGGCTCGATGCCCGCTCCGCCCATGCCCATGTCGTTCCAGAACCTCTCGCAGCAGCAACAGCAGCAACTCGGGAGCGCGATGAACATCTTCAACGCCGCGGCGGCGCAAGGTCGACCACCTCCCGGCAGCGCTGCGCCGACTCCGCCCGGCGGACCTGGAATGCCGCCTGGCATGGCTGGGCAAGGCCCACCAGGCCAGACCCAGCTCGGACCCGGACAGGGCCCCATGCCGCATCCAGGACCACCGCCGCCCATGCCTCAGATCAACACGTCCGACTTCCCGTTCGACTGGCGTGTCTTGCCTCAAACGCAGCATGTGCGCAACCCCGAGTGGAAGGGCATGATGCAGCAACGCAACCCGCAAGGTCTCGCTGCCGTCGAGCAGGCCTTTGAGATGATCAGTTCCGGCAGTGTGCGGCCCGAGACGCTCAACCGGATGCAGCAGCTCGTAGGGTGGAGCAAGGCCATGGCGGGGTGGCACCAGATGAACCAAATTTGGATGGCGCAGAATCCGGGTGTGCCCCCGCCTGCTGGACTAGGTCCAGGACCAGGAGGAGCACCGGGCCAAGGACAAGGTCCGGAAAGTATGCAGGTTCGGCCACCCGGATTCCGCCCGCCGCCTCCGCAACAGCAACGATCGACACACGTCCAGCCCTCGCCAGTCGTCGACCCTCACACGCAACATGGCCGGCCGCGGTCGGCCGCTGGTCCCCCCGGCCAGACACCCCCCTCTGGCCCGCACGCCCCACCTGGCGCGGCGATCCGACCCGACATGCATCCGACCACTTGGGTCCCGGGCCAACCACAGGACACGCCGACGTTACAAACAGCAGTCCCTCCCGCGCCGCCTGCTATCCCTGTCAAAGACTGGGAAGGGCACCTGCACATGCATATACCCATCACGGACATCACTCGCCTGCCCGACGAGACTCCCGACGACCCGACCTTTGGTGGACTCCTGCCTCCGCTGGATGAACGTGCGCAGAAGGAGATGAAGGCGTAC
>Ga0308169_10001367_pt1 | contig 28764 bp, 30 predicted proteins | sample PhyBR1_2_FD_202139 | JGI IMG/M metagenome (GOLD analysis project Ga0308169, IMG submission 202139) | Phyllosphere microbial communities from UC Gill Tract Community Farm, Albany, California, United States - DLSLSB.R1 | ecosystem: Host-associated > Plants > Phyllosphere > Unclassified | place...
CGCCCCCCTCCCACTCCTCCCCCTCTCCCTCCTCCTCGTCCTCCTCCTCGTCGTCCCTCCCTCCCCGCTCCTTCACCGCCGGCACCCACCTCTACGCGCCCGCACCCGCCTCCCAACACACCTTCCTCGCGTCCCTCCTCACCCAGCTCGGCCCGCGCGCGCTCCCCAACCCGGACGCGCTCGACCGCCGCACGGCAGAGAAGGCCCTCACCCACAAGAGCGGCGTCGACAAGGGCGCCCTGTACCGGCGGAGCAGCGGCGAGCAGGATGCGCAGTCGAGGAGCGCGGAGGAGGGAGGCAGGATCGGGCACAACGAGAAGCTCGCGTTCGTCGGTGAGTCGGCCTTGCCTCGCTTGCTTCCAGTTGCTCTCGCCGGTCTGCACGGCGCGACGCACTCGTGGTTAGCTAGCATCGGCTCGCTCACACTGAACTCCTCCACAGGTCGTCGCGCCCTGCGCCTCCACCTCACGCAGCACCTCTTCACGCGCCTCTCGTCGTCGCACCCGACGCTCCTCGCCCAGGCCCTCTCGGCCCCCTCGCGCTCGCCGCTCTCGCTCGACGCCCTCCTCGACACCAAGAACCTCGGCGCGGGCGTCGGCCGCCAGTGGGGCGTCGAGGGCGTCCTCCGGTGGCGCGAGGTGCGCGGACACGATGGAGAGGTGACGGGCTTGTACAAGTGCAGGGGGAGCGCGGTCGAGGCCGTCATCGGGGCCGTCTACACGACGCAGGTGCGTCCTCTCTCCTTTTCTTCGGCCAGCACTGCAGGGCGCGACGATGGCGAGGCGGGTCCGCTCGCACGAGCGGTCGCACCTCGCGTAGGCCGTGCTCGCTCCTCGGGCCGGCCTCGCCTCGCCGCACCTCCTCGCTCAACCGGCACCTTCCGTCCTTCGATACTGACTTTCACCTCTCGCCTCCTCCTCCTCTCGCTTCCTCGCTCGCAGGGCATCGATGCCTCGTCGCACGTCTTCGAGCACCTCGTCCTCCCGCACCTCGCCCTCCCGCGCTCGCTCTCGGCCGCGCTCTCGGGCGCACCTGCGCCTGTGCCCGCACCCGCGCCGACGCCTGTGCAGCACGTTGAGCAGGTGGTCGGCGGCGCGCAGGCATGAGCGGCGCAGCGAGTGGGAGGGGAGAAGGAGCGGGAGCTCGAGCGGGCGGCAGCGGTGGGCTGGGCTGTCGGTCGGGCTCGACGAGGCTGTTGTAAAGCAATTTGCACCATGCTTTGTGACGAGCTGCTGCTGGCGAGAGGGAGCGGCCGGGCGGCCGGGTGAGAGAGAGAGCGTGCGCTCGCGCCTCGAGAGCGTGCTCTCGCGCCATGAGCGAGAGGACGAGCGGGCAGAGCGGGCAGAGCGGTACCGGCCCAGTGCGCATGAGCCGCGCGCAGAGCGCTTGGAAACCGTCGGCGCAACCCAAGTCCGCTTTCGCCGCGCCTGCGGCCTCCGCGTCCTCGCCTCGCTCGCCGCTCCACCCCTTCTCCTCCACCACCACCTCACTCAGAACCAGCATGACCGCCCACACGCCTTCCTCGATCCTCTCCAAGCTCGTCAACGGCACCAGCAGCTCGACCGCCGCAGCTGCCCCAGGAGGAGCGCGCCGCGTTCCCCTCGACCAGTTCGACTCGGTCTTTGGCTCGCTCATCGGTGCGTCTTGCCCTGCGGTCGCGCGCGGATCCTCCTCTACTGCAGTGTGCGAGTCTATCGAGCCGGCGCTGATGTCCTCGTCCTCCGTACTCGCCCCCGTCCCCGCTCGGCCGTCCGTCAACCCGCTCCGCACCGCAACCCTATCGCACCCCTCGCTCCTGCGCCCGCTCTCGCACGCCCACCCGCACGCTCACCTCGCAGAGCTTTCGTCGGATGCGCTCGGCGGCTCGATCGTCGACACGTCGGACGAGTTCTTCTGCACGGCCGACAACTTGCTCAAAGTCCCGGTGCGTCGCCCTCTCTCTCTCCCTCCTTTGCTGCTTCGTGGGCGCAGCTGATGGATGAACGTGCAGCCTTCGGTCAGCATGAAGGGCCAGTTCGGGCCCAACGGCGCGCTGTTTGACGGCTGGGAGTCGAGGAGGCACAACCCGACCTACGACTGGTGCGCTCTCCCTCTCCCTCCTCTCTTTCTTTCTTCTGCCTGCACGAGGTCCACCGCTGACGCGCTATCTGTCCCTCTCCCCGCTCGCAGGACCATCATCAAGCTCGGCGCGCTCGGCGAGGTCATCGGCTGCGACATCGACACGGGCCACTTTGCCGGCAACGAGTGCGTCCCTCGCTCCCTCTTTCTGCCCCAGCTCCCTCTCATGATGATCTCGAGGCTGATGAGCGGACGAGTCGAACGAACAGGTCGCCGGCGAGCGGTGTGTGGGGCGCAAACGTCCCCGAGGGCCAGACGATCACGGAGGACTCGCCGCTCGTGCGTCGCGCTCTCCCTCCTTCTGAGCTGGCTCTGCGGTATCCTGGCCGTAGAGCTGCACTCTCGACCGCTGTGGGACCGTCAACTCACGACCGTCTGCCCCCTCGCACGCAGTGGACGACGCTCCTCCCGAGCACCCCTCTCGGCCCAGCGCAGCGCCACCTCTTCCTCTTCGCCGAGCAGTCGGCGCCCATCACGCACCTCAAGCTCAGCATGGAGCCCGACGGCGGCCTCGGCCGCTTCCGCGCCTACGGCCGCGTCGTCCCGCCGCCCGCCCCGGCGCACCCGACGGGCGAGGCCGTCGACCTCGCGCACGTGCTCAACGGCGGCACCGTCACGGGCGAGAGCGACCAGCACTTTGGGTGCGGCGCCAACTTGATCCTGCCCGGGCGCGGCAAGGACATGGGCGACGGATGGGAGACCAAGAGGAGCAGGGGGAGGCTCGGGTCGGGCAAGGGCGACTGGGTCGTCATCAAGCTGTGCGTCTCGCACTCTCTCCTCCTCCTTGCACGCCCTGTCGTCTGCGCTCGTCGTGCGGGATCGCCTCTCGCGACGAGCGCTTGTTCTGGAAGTGCTCGAGCTGACTCGGAACCTCGACCGCCTGCAGCGCCGAGCCGGGCTACCTCGAGTGGGTCGACATCGACACGCTCCATTTCGTCGGCAACTTCCCCAACGCGGCCGAGCTCTTCGGCATCTCGTCGAGCGAGGTGCGTCCCTCTCCTCTTCTCGTCCTCCTCCTCGACTCGACCTTCCTAACTCGCTCCCTCTTCGCTCTGCGCAGGAGTGCCCCTCGTACGGCGACGCCGGCTGGACCCAGATCCTCGACAACACCAAGCTCGGCCCGCATCGCCAGCACTTCTACCAGCTCGCGCACCCGAGCAAGCCCTGGACGCACGTGCGCCTCGACATCCACCCTGGTGCGTCCTGCTCGTCCTCTCCCTCTCTTGCACGCTCGACGAGCAGTTCCCTGACTCGCTCTCGATGCCTCGCAGACGGCGGCGTCAAGCGCCTGCGCCTGTACGGTCGCCCGCACAGCCAGTACCCCGACTGGTCGGCGCTCGCACCCCTCCCCGCGCCGGGCGCCTCCTCTTCCTCTACCTCCTCGGCCGTCGTCAACGGCACCTCGGCATCGTCCTCCTCGCCCAAGGGCGTGCCCAAGATCCCCGCCGTCCCGCTCACGCCGTCGGCGTTCGCGCCGTACGGCTCGGTCATCCAGTCGTACCCGGACGAGCGCTCGGCGCCCAAGGAGATCAAGATCAAGACGGTCAACTTTGGCACGGCGCGCAAGTTCAACCACCTCGCGCCCGTCGCGTTCACGCACCCGGGCACGGCCGGCGTCCCGCAGGGCGAGGTGAACTTTTGCGTGTTCCGCAGCGAGGCGCAGGACGGAACCGGGCGCGACGCGCAGACGGGCAAGAGGACGTGGGAGATCAAGGTGCTCGAGCGGCACGAGTGGAGCTCGCAGGCGTTCGTGCCGATGGGCGGCAGCGAGGACGACAAGTACCTCGTGCTCGTCGCGCTTCCCGGGCCCGGTGCGTCCTCTCTCTCTCTCTCCTCCCTCTCCTCCTCGCCCTTCTTCCTCACCGTCGTCAGCATGCTTCTTCCCTGGAGGATCGAGCGCTGACCCCTCGCTCGTTGCCCTCTCGCCCGCTCGCAGACGGCCAGCCGTCGCTCGCGACCCTGCGCGCCTTCATGGCCTCGTCGGCCTCGCAGGGCATCTCGTACCACCCGAACGTGTGGCACCACCCGCTCATCGCGCTCGGGACGGGCAAGCAGGACTTTGCGTGCGTCGTGCACGAGACGGGCGTCGCCGAGGTCGACTGCGAGATCAAGTGGTTCGACGAGGGCACGGTCGCCGTCGTGCACGAGGTCTGAGGCACGCTCTCTCTTGTGTCCTTCTCTCCCAGACTGTGTGTAGACTCTGGGCTGTATCGCGCTGCTCGATCCGTCGCTGTCGAGGACGAGAGGAGCCGCGCAGGGGCTCGACCGCTCTCTTGGTCCGGGGCTTAGCCGTGACTCTGACTCTCGCTCGGCCTGTTAGCAGCTGAAAGAGCTGTGTGGGCACTCAGCCTGATGCTCGGCTTGCAAGGATGACTCGGAGGAAGACGAGGCAAGCCGAGAGGTGGTCGGCATTAGCGATGCCGCGGTTTGTAATGTCGAATAGGACGGGCTTGACCCCACCGTCGTGGTCTCGCTCTCCCCCCTCCACATCGCTGCGAGTCGCTAGCTAGACCTCGCCTGCGCCTCTAGACACCTCGACCAGGCCGTCAGCACCACCTCGACTGCCCGCACACCCCATCTCGCGCTCACCTCGTCCAGCCTCGCCCTCTTGTCCCACCTCCGCCCGCCCGCCCAACGTCCGCGACCATGTCCTCGCTCAACGTCCCCGGCCGGTCCAACTCGATCAAGCGCACGCCGTCCGACCTCTCGCGCGAGCTCGCAGAGCGCGAGCTCCCCGAGCCAGAGTTCCTCCGCTCGCGCGAGGACCGCGACACCCAGGACCGCAAGCTCGACGAGGTCGAGGGCAAGCTCGCCAAGATGGACGGCGACGAGCCCGAGGGTGAGTCGTACTTGCTCTCTGTGTGGCTCTCGAGCGGGCAGCGGGCGTGCTGGCGCGGGCGCGCGAGGTGCAAGCGGAGCGACTCGATCAGGCTCAGGTGGTCGATGCGGCTGGAGCTTCTGAGCGGCGAGGCGGCAGCCTGAGCGCATGGCAGCCCTCTCGAGCAGCACTGAGGGCCGGACCCGAGCTCCCTGAGCAACCACCTCTGCCCGTTCCGCATGCTGACTCTCCCTCTCCTCCTCGTCTCCTCGCAGCGCTCGTCATGACTCACCGCCGCCGCCAGTCCGAGAAGGCGTCCGAGGCCATGGCCGAGACGCTCTCGACCCTCGAGCTCGGCATGCCCGAGCGCGTCGCGCGCGCCAACGCTCGCGCCGACGGCGCCAGCACCCCTCAGCCTCCGTGAGTCCCTCCTCCTCCTCCCCTCCTCCCCTCGCTCATCCTCGTGCCGATCGTTCAGACTACTGATGCAGAGTCACGCGCTACAGGGTCCAGTCTGAGGGCAACATCTCCGAGTCGGGCGCCGCGTCGCTCGAGGAGCCGCCGGCGGTCGCGACCGCGAGCGGGTCGGCGCAGGGCGTCGAGCAGGTCGTCACGCCGTGGGACGTCCAGGGCGCTACCGTCGACGGTGTCCAGGTTCGTCAGTGATCCTCTACGAGCTGTGCGCTGGGTCAAGGAGCAGGCGGCAGGCGCACGACCTCATCTCCCCGCCCTCCTCTTCCTCCCCACCGCGACCCCTCCCTCCTCTCCCTCTCGTGATGCAACTTTCACGACCTCCCTTCCCTCATCCACGTACATTTCCCCTCCTTCGTCAAGAGCAGTCTCGTCGTGCCCTTTCGTACCTCGCTCGCGCCGCAGCAATGTCCACACTCCCTTCTTTCTCTGCGCACCGCTCTGACGCCTTCTTTCCTCGCTCTCGCTCTTTCTCGCTGCGACAGATGGCGATCGACTACAACCACCTCATCAACCAGTTCGGCACCAAGCAGATCGACGACGAGCTCCTCGAGCGGTTCGAGCACCTCACGGGCCGCAAGCCTCACCTCCTCCTGCGCCGTGGCACCTTCTTCTCGCACCGGTGCGTCCTCTGCGTTCCCATCGCCCTTGACGTGCGCTTTGCCAGTGTGCGCTCAGAAGCTGATGCCACGTCGCCGTCCTCGCAGCGAGCTCAACCTCATCCTCGACCGGTACGAGCAGAAGAAGCCGTTCTACCTCTACACCGGCCGCGGCCCGTCGAGCGACTCGATGCACCTCGGCCACATGATCCCCTTCGTCTTCACCCAGTGGCTCCAGGACGTGTTCGACTGCCCGCTCGTCATCCAGCTCACCGGTGCGTCTCCCTCTCTCGCTCTCGTCGGGCCGGCGCCGCCGTCAAGGCAGCCCAGGCTCGTACGCGCTGTTCCGGTCGGAGACTGACGCTATGCACGACCGTCCTCTCGCTCGCAGACGACGAGAAGTTCCTGTTCAAGTCGAACCTCAAGCTCGAGCAGTGCCACGGCTTTGCGTACCAGAACGCCAAGGACATCATTGCGTGCGGCTTCAAGCTCGACAAGACGTTCATCTTCTCCGACCTCGACTTTGTTGGGTGCGTCGCGCGCTCGTCTCTGCGTGTCGAGGGGACGTCGGGCGGCGGCTCGAGCGTCCCTGCGGCTCGTTCTGGGAGACCACGGTGCTGACACTTCGACCTCCTCTCGCAGTGGTCCGTTCTACCGCAACGTCGTCAAGATCTCGCGCTTGATCACGGCGCGCCAGAGCCAGCAGACGTTCGGCTTCAAGCTCGAGTGCGTCCTCGTCCCCTCGCTCTCACTCTTGCCCCTCTTCCCTCCCTCGCTCCCTTACTGACGCACCTCTCCCTCTCGCAGCGACAACGTCGGCAAGTGGCACTTTGTCGCGATCCAGGCAACGCCGTCCTTCTCCAACTCGTTCCCGCAAATCTTTGGCGACAAGGCCGACATCCCCTGCCTGATCCCGTGCGCGATCGACCAGGACCCGTACTTCCGCCTGACGCGCGAGTGCGCGCAGCGCCTCAAGTACAAGAAGCCGGCCCTCATCCACGCAAAGTTCATCCCGTCGCTGCTCGGCGCCCAGAGCAAGATGAGCGCGTCGGCCGTCGAGAGCTCGATCTACATGACCGACACGGCCAAGGAGATCAAGACCAAGATCAACAAGTACGCGTTCTCGGGCGGGCAGACGACGGTCGAGGAACACCGCGAGCTCGGCGGCGACCCGGACGTCGACGTCAGCTTCCAGTACCTCACCTTCTTCCTCGACGACGACGCAGAGGTCGAGCAGATCCGCCAGGTGCGTCGCCCGCTCTCTTTCTCTCTCTCGCACCTCGAGGCTCGACGTCGGTGCTGATGAGGACCGGTTCGTGCGCAGAACTACCGCTCGGGCAAGCTCCTCACGGGCGAGCTCAAGCAGAAGACGATCTCGCTCCTCCAGGAGTTCGTCAAGGCCTTCCAGGACGTGCGTCCTCTCTCTCTCTCTCTCGCTCTCACGCTCATGCTCGAGCACGGAGCTGACGCCTCCGACCGTGCCGCCGACAGCGCCGCGCCAAGATCGACGACGCCCTCGTCAAGTCCTTCATGGACGGCTCGCGCCAGATCGACCCGACTTTGCGGTACGGGCCCGGGTGCACGGGCGAGAAGCCCAAGGCGCCCAAGGCGTGAGCTCGGGGTCGAGGAGCGGACCGAGAACCGACGTAGACGCTGCAGGGCATCTTGGACTTGCTGTACTTCCTCTCGCTCGCGCTCAGGCCTCGACGATGAGAGGGACGAGGAGAAACGCTGCTTTACAGCTCGTACACGTGTAGCAAGAGAGAACACGACACAGCCGACCATGGAGGAGAGGATGAAGGGAATCTAGACGGGGCACAGAGGAGGAGGAACGAGCGCGGGCGGGCGGGGAAGTACAACAAGGGGCGACGTGACGAGGAGCTCTAGAACCGGCTGCGCTGGCGCGAGGCGTACGTGCGAAGGTTGGCGCAGACTGTTTCGGGCAGGGCAGAGGGAGGGTCAGTGCGCTGCTCGCTCGAGAGGAAGGAGAGCGCGAGGGAGATGAGGAGCGACAACGACGCACCCTTGCCAGGCGGCGAGCCAAGGATGAGCGCCGAGATGGCGCCGCGCGCGACGGCAATGTTGGCGTACGTGCCGAGGATCGTGATCTTCGAGTCGGCGAGGACGATGCGGGTGCGCGACGAGTTCTCGATGATGAAGCGCATCTTGCCCTCGTGGCCGGCGAGACGGCCGATCGCGCGCGACAGGTGGTCGCCGTGGAGCATCTTGACGTCCTTGACCTCGAAGGATTCCTGCGGGCGATGAGGGAGAGCTGGGTCAGTCGAGAGCGCGAAGGGAGGGAGGGCGAGAAGGGGGAGGGGGAGAGGGAGAGGGAGGTGGGACGCACGATGTAGAGCTCCTCCATGCGCAGCATCGCGATGGCGTCCTCGACGGCAAACCCGGTGCAGTACGCAGACATGAAGTCGGCGGCGCGCGTGAGAGAGGACGGGTGCGGCGTGTGCTTCGAGGTCTGCGCACGAGCGGGAAGGAGTCAGCGCTCCTGCTCGGCCTCTCCTCCGCCGTGCACAGGCAGCGACGTCTACAGAGAGAGGAGGGGACGCACCTTCATCTCGATCTGGCGCTTGTGGACGTTCATGCGGACCTGGAGGCCGCACTCCTCGACCAAGGGCGTGTAGATCTTGATCCAGTCGCGCTTGAGGGGCGTCATGCGGTGCGGCGGGATCGCAATCTTGCGCCGCTGAGTGAGGCCCGCCTGGTTGTGGTTCTTGACGGGCGCGAACGAGAGCGAGTTGGGGTCGGCAGCGGCGGCGGCGGCCGCCTCGAGCTGGGCAATGGGCGTCCTCGTGACGGGGACGGGCAGCTGCGACGGGTCGATCATGACGGCGTCGTCGGCGTCGTCGACGTCGTCGTCCTGCTGAGCGTCCATGGCCGCGTCTGCGTCGCCCGAGGCGGCGCTCCCGACCTTGCGGCTCGGCTCGACGCCGGCGTCGAGCGGGATGCGCTCGATGTCGGCCATGAGGTCGTCGGCGTCGTCCTGGCCGGCCGGCTGGGTGCTGAGGAGGTGGGGTGCGCCGCTGGCGGTGGCCTTGCCCTTGCCCTTGGCCTTCTTGGTCGAGGTCGAGGTGGTCGGCTTGGAGGCGGCCTGGCGGGCGAGGCGCTTGCTCTTGGCGTTGACGGCGGACGCGGGGAGGAACTCGTCGGACGACATGGCTGGCTGGTGCTCTGCTGCGTGGCTCGGGGTGCTGGCGAGGCGAGCGAGAGCTGTGGGGAGATGAGGCGACAGCGGCGAGGCCGTCTCGAGCTCAACCAGCGGGCGGTGCACAGCCGTCTCGCTTCTCGGCAACCCTCTCTACAGGCAACTGTGGTGCACGCAAGCTGTTCTCATGACATGTTACTCGAGTTGAGCTACGCAAGAAGGAGACAGCTGGGAGCGAGAAGGGCTGCGGCAGGACGACGGCGGCCGAAAAACGAAGGGAGGACGACAACAACAGCTGGTAGACTCTCGACCGTCGTACGACTGCTCGATGTGCTCTGGAGGACGAGAGAGGCGCGAGGCCGTCAAAGAGGCGTGCCGAGGGTCGAGGAGGGCGGAAGGAGCGGAAAGTCCCACGGTCGAGGGACGAGCGCCTGCGCGCGTTCAGCTCAAGGTCAGCGCTCACTCGAGCGTCGGGGGAAGATAAGGGAGAAGCACGCACGACGGGAAGGAGCCAAGTTGCGGCGAGCACGACGCCCTCTCCTGCGCGGCGTCGAGATGTCAACCGGCGGTCCGAGCGAGCACGCGAGTGAGCAAGAGAGACGAAGCGCGCCTCGGTTCTGCGCCTTGATGGCCTGCCACTCCATGTCGCAGTACGACGAGATGTAGCGCACGAACGGCGCGAGCTCGGGTGCCCCTGCGCGAGCGAGAGAGTGGATGTCAAGGTGCGCTCGAGCCGCCTGATCGGCTCGAGCCGAGGACGAGGAGAGAAAGGACGCACCGCCGGCGAGCGTGAAGGCTTGGAGGAAGGTGAAGAAGGACGACTGGACCGAGGCGACCGACGAGAGGGTGCGGATCGCAGGCGGCGGGAGGGCAATCTCGAAGCCCCACCAGTCTGTTGCGGCGCGCTCGACAGGGGTCAGCTCTCCTGTGCGCCTTCTCCTTGGCGGTCCAGAGAGGAGAGAGAGAGAGCTCGACGCACAGATGAGCACCGACACACGGTCCTGCGGCAGGCCGTACACGCCCTCGTGCGCGCCGCTCTTCTCGACGAGCGCGCCCGACACGTCGGCAAGGAGCTCGAACGCGCCCGACTTGGCGCCGGCGAGGCCACCGAGCGCACCGGGCGACATGGGCGGGAGGTCGGCGCCGAAGGAGACGAGGCGGACGGTCGGGTCGGGGCGAGGCGGAGAGGGCGGGGAGGGAGGGGAGGAGGTCGGGGCGACGGCGGGAGGGACGCGCTCGGCCTCGAAGATGGGCGCGAGAGCGTACGCGCGAACGACCTTGCGCAACGCCGGCCTCGCGCCGGCCTGCTCGTCGAGGACGAGGACGCACGAGGACGACGGCGCCGACGGCTCGTCGAGCGGGACCTCGAGCCGCTTCAGGTCGGCGACGATGGCGCGCGCCTTGTCGGCCTTGACGAGGTCGGCCTTGAGCTTCTTGAGCGCCTTGGGCTTGACGTGCGGTACGGCACGGCACTCATGGCCGTGCGAGCCGTGCGCGTCCTCCTCCTCAAGACCCTTCCTCGCTCGCACGCCCTGCGCATGCGCCTGCTGCACCTGGGGCCCGGCGACGCTTACGCTCGACAGCGTCCGCGAGACGACTGCGTCCGTTTGCGCCGCCCACCGGGCGCTGCTGCTGCTCGGCGACGACTCGAGCGAAAGGACCCGTGCCCTCGAGCGGGCCTGCGCCGGCTCTGGAACGACGCCGGTGATGAGGGCGCACAGCACGCGCGCTTGATGGCCGATCGGACGCTCGTCGTCGACGTGCCCGGCATGCCCTTCTGCTGAGCGGGGCGAAAGGCGGCGGCGGAGGAGGGGGAGGTCGAGGGAGAAGCGCTTGCGCGCTGCGGGTGGGTGTCGAGTGCTGCGGCTGGGCGGCGAGCCGGTCGGAGGCGGGTCGAGGGTCGTTATGAGCTGGCTGGAGGGCGGGCTTGAGGATGAGGGCGCGGGCTGAGCGAGAGCGACAGGTGCAGAGGCGCTCGGCGGTGCGGCGGGAGAGGCGGCCATCTCGAGCAGCCCCGGTGCGCGGCAACGAGGTGCAAGAGCAAGCAGAGCAGAGAGCTTGTACGGCGGCTCCAGCCCATTGAGCGAGCCGGGCGGGTCGTGCGGGCTCATCAGCTCCGGGCGAGAGTCGCTCGAGGTTCAAGTCCTCGCCCCACCGCTCTCGCCGCGCTGAAGAGCGTGCGCATGCTGTACCTCTTCCAACAGCTCGACTGTACCGCCCACGCTTGTGCAGCATGGCCGCCCGTCGCGTGCTCGCCACGGCAGCCTCCTCCTCGCCCGACTTCGCCTGGTCCTCGGCGAGCGCAGGCAACGCGCAGTGCTGGGGCAGGCTCGCTCGCCGGTGCAGCAGGGTACAGGTGTAGCCACGCTGCGCAGGAGTGCGTCCAGCCGAGCTAGCGGAGCGGTGGAGGCGAACCCGGCCGTCGTCGTCCTCGTCGCTCCGACCATCCTGTGGACCTCTCCCTCTCGTCCGGCCAGCCTTCCAGCCACTCGATTCGGCCCTTCAGCCTGCGCACCTACGACCTGCACCTCCTGCCACAGCCCCCCATCCTCGACTCGGCACCCCCTCCCCTCCTCCGCCTCGCCTCGACCCTCGCGCCGCCGCCCGGCTCTTCCGCCTCGCCCTATCGCACAGCCCGGCCCGCCATCCAGTCGAGCCTGCACGATCCAGCACGCTGCGCAGCCGAGCGAGCCGGTACAATGGGCCCGCCTCGCTCGCGATCGCACGTCTCGGCCGACTCGCTCGCAGGGCGACGAGCTCCTCCCGGACTCTGCTTCCTTGGCGGCATCTCGCCCCGCGCCGCGAGCCCTTCGTCGTCTTTGTACGGTGGGCCGCCGCGGCGCCGGCTCGCTATCGCAGAGTCGCCCGAGCCGCGTCCGGGCCTCACTCGCCCGCTCGCCGCTTTGTCCCCGCTCCGCTCAGCTATCTCGCCTCTCTCCCTCCGCCCCTCAGCGCCTATCTCGCCTACGCCCTTCTTCGCACCCTTCCACGAACGACGACGATGAACTGGCGCAAGTACACGACGCTGCGAGGGTGGGAGGTCCCCCTCGAGCCATCGACGGTTGCGCCGGCCAAAGGCGGGCGATGGAGCAACGCCGACATGGACCCGGTCCCCGAGGACAAGCAGGTGTGGAGGTGGTTCTCGTTCGTGAGCATGTGGGTGTCGGACGGGTTCTCGTACGTCGAGTTTCCCTCGCCGTCGTGGTCGTCGTCGCTCGTCGGTCACGCACTGACCCTCTCTCCCGCGCAGGCCCTCGACGCTGCAGCTCGCCGGCGCGATGATCTCACTCGGACTCTCGTGGAAGCAGGCCATCGGCGCCGTCCTCCTCGGCAACGTCCTGATCTCGTGGTGCTGCTTCTTCAAGTGCGTCCCCCTCCTCCTCCTCCCTCCTCCCTCACAGGTGCTGACTCCTCCTTCCACAGCGGCTGGATCGCGGCCTACCTGCACACGCCTTTCTCTGTCAACGTCCGAATGAGCTTCGGGTTTTGGTTCAGGTGCGTCGTCCCCCCTCCCGGCTGCCGAGACGAGGCGACGAGCAGGACTGACTCGGCCTTCCCTGGACGCAGCTACTTCGCCATCGTCACTCGACTCATCCTCGCACTCATCTACACCGGCACTAAGAGCTACACTTCGGCGCTCGCGACCTACCAGTGCATCCGCGCCATCTGGCCCCAGTGTGCGTCCTCTTCCTCTCCCTCTTGCTCGCACTCGCCCCTCCAGCTCTCGATAGCTGACGCCTCTCGATGCAACAGTCGCTCGCATGGAGAACAAGCTCCCAGCCTCGGCCGGCATCACGAGCAACGTCATGCTCGCCTACTTCGTCTTCTTCTCGATCCAGCTCCCGCTCATGATGGTCTCGCCGGCCAAGCTGCGATACCTGTTCACGTTCAAATCGATCGTCGGGCCCATCGCCGGCTTTGCGTGTATGGGCTACTACGTGCGCAAGTCGGGCGGGTACCTCTGTGCGTCGCCGCCCTCTCCCTCTCGTGCGCTCGAGCCGCTCTCGAGCGAGACGTGCTGTCGCGGACGCCCTGCCTGACCTAGCTTCTCTCTCTTGCATCTATAGACGGCGGCGACCCTACTGCGTCCGGCAGCACCATCGGCTGGGCGTTCATGGCCGCGCTCAACTCGGCCGTCGGCAGCTACTCGACCCTGTCCCTCAACATTGGCGACTTTACGCGCTACGCCAAGCGCCCGCGCGACCAGTTCGCCCAGGTCCTCGTCATCCCCGTGTGCTTTACGGCAACGGCGCTCATGGGCGTCGCGATCGCGTCGGGCGGGTACAAGGTGCACGGCCTCGCCAAGATCCAGTTCGACCCGACGCGCCTCATGAACAACTGGAGCACGGACTCGGGCCTCGAGCGGGCGGGACTCTTCTTCTTCGGCTTCGCGATGGCGCTGTCCAACCTCGGCTCGAACAGTGCGTCCCCTCTCTGCGCCCCTCCTTCCTCCCAGGCTCGGCGGCGGCTGACCTTCTCAAACTCGCTCGCGCGCAGTCTCGGCCAACACGATCAGCGGCGCCAACGACTTCTGCTCCCTGTGCGTCCCTCGAGGCGCTGCTCGACGAGCGAGCGCGCCGCTGACTCAAGCCCGCGCGCAGCTTTCCTCGCTACCTCAACATCCGCCGCGGCTCGTTCCTCATGGGCGTCATCGGCTGCTGGGCCTGCGCGCCGTGGAAGCTCCTCGCAACCGCGCAGTCGTTCTTGACCCTGCTCGGCGGCTACACAATCATCTCGGCGCCGGTCTGGGGTGCGTCGTCCCTCCTCTCCTCTCCTCGTCTCGTCGAGCTTCTCGACCATGGTCTCTCTCGGTCGTTGACGCTCGAGCACTCGCTCTCTCGCTCGCAGCCATCATGGTGTCGGACTTCTTCTGGGTCAAGAAGCAGCGCGTCGACGTGCCGGCCTTGTACGACCCGCACGGACGCTACCGCTAGTGCGTCCTCGCTCTCCTCTCTTCCCTTCGGCTCCGGCCTCGCTCTCATAGGCACGAGCACATCAGCTGACTTGAGCGGTACCCCTGCAGCAACCGCTTCGGCACCAACTGGCGCGTCCTCGCGACCCTCTGCACCGTTGTCCCGCCCGAGATTCCGGGCCTCCTCCACGCCATCTCGAGCGACATCGCCCTCCCTCTCGGCAACCAGCGCTTCTACCGCGTCACGTGGCTCTTTGGCACCGTCTCGGGCCTCATGTGCGTCCTCTTATCCCTCCTCTCGGTCGCATCGAGCCAGCTCGAGTCGAGGCTGATCCTGCCCGACTCGCCGCCCGCAGCATCTACCCGCTCCTCAACTACCTCTTCCCGCACCGCGGCACGCTCATCGCCGAGATGATCTGGACGACCGAAGGTCCGAGCAGCGAAGTAGAGGCGACGAGCCACGACGAGGAGAAGAGCGTCGGCAAGGACGACGACCTCCTGCAGGCGGGCGTGCTGCCGGTCGCAGAGCTGCGGTGAGCGCGCTTTCTTTTCTTCTGTATGTGTAGAGCGGGTCGCAGGGAGTGCAACGCGGCCCGCGCGCTGTCTCGAGCGTCGAGTGCGCCTCGCGAGCTGGAGTGGCTCGAGAGTCGCTTCGTCGCCGGACTTGAGTCTCCGGGCTGGGGTTTTTCGTGCGCCTTCACGAGCATGTTACAGAGAGTGCTCTGCTGCTCGAGAGGGACGAAGAGCGAGTGCGATAAGGCGTGTCCGTTGACCCCGATCTCGGGCTGTCGGCTCGGCGACGGCGCTCGCTCCTTGACCTCTCTCCTTCTCTCACCTCACCTCCAGCACCGCCATGCACTCGCGCACAGCTACCGCTCGCCTGCTCCACACGACCGCCCGCAGCCACGCCCGCCTCCTCAACCCGTCCACCTCGGTCTCGCCCGACCACGGTCGCGCGACGGCACCTCCCCCGCCAGCTCCTGTGTGGAAGCCCTCGTCCGCCCGCACACCTCGCCCACCAGCCGCGCCGGCTCCGAGCGCGACCCACAAGGGCCCGCTGCGCCCCGACCGCGAGGCGCAAGCCCTCCTCGCCCGCCTCGGCTCGTCCTCCCCCACACCTCCACCCGCACCGCTCCGAGCAGCCACCTCGCGCGCGCACGACACGACCGCCGCCGCCGCTGCCGCACGGCGCGAGGCCGACCTCGAGCGCGCCGTCACGCTCGACCTGTTCCTCCTGCGCACGCTCGCCCAGCTGTCGGAGCGCGGCGCCCGTCGCGGCGGCGCAGGTCCGGGCCCGGGCATCGACCTGCACACGCTGCTGCGGCAGCACCGCGAGCGAGAGGGCAGGGTCCTGAGCGACGCGACGCTCAGCTATGAGCCTACGCCCGGGCCGGCGAGGCGGGTGCGGCTCGATGGGCGGGCGGGGTCGGCGAGCGGCGAGACGGGCGGCGTCGAGGAGCAGGATGGGACGGTCGTCGTCGCGCATGTGCTCGGCGGCAAGGACCCGAAGGTGAGTGTTTGCTCGGGCTTTGCGCTCGGCAAGTCGGCCGGCGGCGAGGGGCAGCTCATCCTCACTGCGGCGCACACGCTCGAGTCGGTACGTCCTTCGCTCCTCCTTCTCACTAATGTCCAGCTCGAGCCGCCGCTGACTCTCTCTCTCTGCACATCCGCTCGCAGCTGCAGAAGACTCTGCACGGCTCGGACCCCACGGTTCCCTCGGCGACGCTCGTCCTCGCCTCGTCGGGCCACGTCTACACCTGCTCGTCGCTCGCCTCGTCCTCGTCCTCGGCCGACGTCCTCCTCCTGCGCCTCTCCGCCTCGCCAATCAACGCCTCGTCGACGACGCCCACCCCTCGGCTGCGCACCCTCCCCATCAACCCCTACCCGCCCCCGCCCTCGTCCCAGGTCGCCCTCCACACCTACATCAACCCGCTCTCGCGCCTGCAGCGCAAGCTCGCGCGCGAGCCCGAGCGCGCGTGGACGACGGGCCGGATCGCCGAGTACAAGGACGGGATGGGCAGGACGGCCGAGGTCGGCACGTACGACGAGCTCGCCGCCATGTGGCTCGACTGCCGCCCGACCGAGGGGAGCAGCGGCGGGCCCGTCGTCGAGTGCGAGTCCGGCAGCGTCGTCGGCGTCACTCGAGGTGCGTCCCTCTCCCCTCTCTCTCTCGAGTCTGCGGGCGACGAGCGAGCGCTGATCTCGGGCTCGTCCTTCGCGCGCAGGCTCGACGCATGCACACGGCGAGCGCGGCGCGTACGGCTTTGCGACGCCGGCCGAGCGCATCTTTGAGCTGTTCGAGCTGCCCGGGTTCAAGACGACGGCCGAGCGCGAGGCCGACAAGCTCAAGCAGACGGCGGCGACGGCGGCGGCGAGTGCGGGTCCGAGCGCCAGTCGCGGAGGGCAGGAGGGTCAGGCCAAGTGAGGGAGCGATGGCTGTTGTACAGGGCTCGTCACGTGTGTCTAGACTGCTACTCTATTTGTTGCTCTCCTCGTCGTGAGCAGAGAGAGCTGCGCCGAGGTCGACCTTCGCAAGTTGGGAGCGAGCGAGTTGCGCGTGCGAGCTCGGTACTTGCGAGTGACGACTCGTGGATCGCCCTGTGGTCGCAGATCTGTGTGACCTGCGGGGAGCGGAGTCGGTAACCGTGTGGCGGTGAAAGGCGCTGACGCCTCGAGAGCTTGGCCCCGCCTCGCCGCCCTCGCGCCCGCCCTTCTCCCTCTCTCTCCCGCCCTTCACCCAGCACATCCACGCCGTCAAGTACAGCAAGCATGTTCACCCTCAACCGCTGGTGAGCCTCCTCTCCCCTCTCAGCCCCTCCCCTCTCGGTCGCTCGACGGCCTCCCGTTGGCTGCGCGGCCGCCTCATCACGCCGCCGATCCATCGCCCCCTCGTGCTCGTCGCTGACTGCGCCATGCCCCCCGTCTGCAGGAAGGAGAACCTCCCCCTCAAGGTGAGCGACCCTGTCCTGTACTCGCCCGGCTGCTGCGTCCTCGTCGCCGTTGCAGCGGGACGGCGAGGCCGGGCTCGCCTCCGCGTCCCCACATGACCCTCGAGCGGCGAGCTGACCCTCTCGCTCCTGCGTGCAGATCGTCAACGTCCTCGTGTTTGCGTTTTTGTTTGGCAGCAACACCTACGGGTCCGTACTCCTCTTCTCGCCGGAGCAGGCCGCCATCGCCGCCGGCCGCTCCTCCTCGCCCGGCGCACGTTTGGCTCACTCTCGCTCTCTTCCCTGCGCTCGCAGCTCGTTCACGCCCCACCACACTGGCCGCGAGACGTACTTCACGCCGGCCGCCTGGGTCTTCAACGTCTGGACCATCATGTGCGTCTCCTCTTCCGCCTCGGCTCTCGCTCTCGGGCGGCGCCTCAAGGCTGCGTTCTTGAGCCGTCGCCCTAGTGGATCGGGCCCAGACGGACAAGGACGCTGACGACGTCTCCGGAACAGCAACTTCCTCCTCCTCTGCTACGTCGGGTACCAGTTCTTCGACAACTCGCGCACCGCCGTCGACGCCATCGGCTGGCGCTTTGCCCTGATCGCCGTCACGAACGCCATCTACGTGAGTCTCAGCCCTTCTGCGCACTGCTACTCCTGCGGAGGGCGCCCTCGGGCGCGACTCGAGACAGAGCCTGAGCTGACACGGCTTCTTTCACGCTCGCAGGTCCACGTCTGGGTGACGCGCCACTACATCGTCGCCTTCATCTTCTCGCTCCTCCTCGCGTCGGTCATCAGCACGGCGTACTACTCGCTCACGGCGCACTACGGCGCCCAGACGATCGGCGACGTCCTCTTCGTCCACCTGCCGTTCTCGCTCTGGCACGCGTGGAGCATCGTCCTCGTCTTCATCTCGGGCTTTGCGCTCTTCACCCAGTGCGTGCCTCCTCCTGCGTCCTACTGCTTCGATGGGACAGCGACTGACTCGTCCCTCCTCAACCTGCAGCTCGCACCGCCACCACCCGTCGACCATCTCGATCATCCTCGTCGTCGTCGCCGAGGCTTTCCTCACCCTCACCGCGGTCGGCTACGCCTTCCGCTCGCGCGAGGGCGACGTTGCCGGCTCGGCCGTCCTCTTCGCGACCCTCCTCGGCATCTACATGGAGCAGCCGAACCAGGTCATCCGCTACTGCGCCCTCGCCGGCGCCATCATCAGCGGCCTCGCCATCGTCAAGAGCCTGTACTTCACGGTCGTCTCGCGCGACCGCGGCGTGTCGCTCGGCTCGGACGACGAGCGCCGCCCGCTCGTCGCGTAAGCGCGAGCGTGCAGCTCCTACCTCCTCCTTGACTCGATCCGCCTCTCCTCCCACCTCGCCCTCGCAACCCTATCCCCCTCGAGCGCTCCTCAACTACACCCTACGTCTCTCTCACCTAGTTGGACAGCCGGACGTCCTCCCTCCCCGCCCTTCCCACCCTTGTCAGTACCCCTCCTCCCCCTCCTCCCTTCTCCCTTTCTGCGTCCGGCTCTTGCTTGTCTCCCCCTCTCCGTTCTCACGACACGAAGCAGTTTGCAATCCGCGTAATCAGTTCTCCACCTCGAGGTGCTGCGGTCTGGGTCGAAGCTGGACGTCGAGAGCTGCTCTTCTCGCTCGCGCGCACGGGCCTCCTCTCGCTCGCTCGCCGCCTCTCGCGCTCTCGATCGTCCGCGCCCGCGCAGATCGCTCCGGACAGGAGACAACGAGGCGTGCGCGCTTGCACCCCTGTCCGCGCCGCTCAGGCGTTCGTCCGTCAGCGCGGACTTTCCGGCTGGCTCGCCGTCGCCCGGCGTCCGTCTCCCTCGCGCTCCTTGCCTCTCGCTCTTGCTCTGCGGCTTTGGCTTCGAAACACGAGCGACATGCTGCGCCGACTCTGCGCCCTTGCGCTCGCTGCCACCGCCGCTGCGCTCGCCTCGCCCGGCGCACTCGCGACCGCGCTCGAGCCTCGCTACGACCACTCGTCGCTCGGCGCCTCGAGCTCCAGCAGCGACGACAGCGCAGCAACCGACGCTCAGCGCTACGGCCGCCTCATCGCCCTACACGGCGCGTCCACCTCTCCCTCGCACCTCACCTCCTCGTGCCGCACTGACCCCTTCCTCCTCCCTCCGCCTCTCGCAGCCGTCCTCGGGTTCCTCGCGTTCCAGGTCGTCGCACCGCTCGCAGTCGTCATTGCCGCCGTCGGCAAGAGCTGGGGCGACCTGTGGTTCAAGGCGCACTGGCGCTTGCAGCTGTTCTTTGTCGGGCCGGCGACGGTGCGTCCCTTTCTCGCCGTTCGAAGCGGTTCTCTCGCCGGGAGGGAGTAGCTCTGATAGACGTTCTGGACCTCCGTGCAGATCGGGTCGGTCGTGGTGGCTGCGCTGGCCGCCAAGGGCGAAAGCAGCGGCGGCGAGGTCGACCTCAAGCACAAGGTGCGTCTCCCTCGCTCTTCTTGCTTCAGCTCCTTGCGCTTCTGACACAGTCTACGTCGCTCGCAGGTCACGGGCTACGTCCTCCTCGGCGCCCTCTCGGTGCAGGCGCTCCTCGGCTTCTACTCGCACCACCGCCAAGTCGTCGTGGAGCGCTTTGCCGCCGAGATCGGGCGCGAGCTCCCGGTCGCCAAGCGCCGCTTGTCCAACTGGATGCACATGGCGCTCGGCGTTGCGCTCCTGACCGTCGGAGGGCTCGAGGTGACCTGGGGCTTCGGCCTGTACGAGAAGAGCGTCGGCGAAAAGGTGCCGACTTGGGTTGTCGTCGTTCACTGGGTGTGCGTCCAGCTCTCTCTCTCCCTCTCGTCTCCTCTCGTGAGCTCAAAAGGACTGACTTACCTCTGGCTACAGCGTCGCCGGCCTGCCCGTGCTCATCGTCACGCCCTTCGTCCTCATCCGCGGCTTCCTTCGATTGCGCCGGGGCGCCTCTTTCTCCGACGCCTTTATCACGCCCTTCCACAGCTCGTCCTCGTCCCTCACGAGCACGTCGTCGCACAACCCGCCGCGCAAGCTCTTCCTCAACTCGGCGACGTACCTCTCGACGCCCGTCTTCGACGTCGACCTCGAGAACGACAAGGCCGACGGCGTCGGGCACGCTTACGCGCCGGGCAAGGGCGCCGACGGGCGCGTGCGCGTCGACAGCGTCGCGAGCGCGTGGCCCGGCGCCGAGACGCGCGAGCAGTACGAGGCCGAGGTGGCGAGCTCGCGCGCGCCTGACAGCGTCGGCGGCGGCGCGTCCTCGGCGGCGAGCTTCCGCAGCTTCACGACGCTCGGTAACGACTATCCTCGAGCGGATGGCGCCGGCGAGGAGGAGGGCGCGGGCCTGCTGCGCGGCGACTCGACGTCGTGGCGGCCCGGCGCCATGGCGCTCTACGACGCCGTCCCGACGACCTATCCGCCTGCGCCCGCCGCCGTCGCCAACGCCAGCTCGACGACACCCTCCCTGCCGGCTCTGCCGCCCGTCTCATCGCCCGTCTCGTCGCCCGCGCCCGCACCCGCACAGACCCTCTCGAGCCCGGCGCTCCTCCCCGGCCCGCCCGCCGCCAGCGCCATCGCCTCGCCCCTCTCTCCCCGCCTCTCCTTCATGCCCTTCGCCGGCCCCACCCCCGCGCACCCACCGCCGACGTCGTCCAGCCCCGCCCCGACCTCGCTCACCGTCTCGAGCGCGCCGAGCGGCGAGGTCGACGCGCTCGGCGCCGTCGCCGCTGCGCCCGTGCTCGTCCCGACGCCCGAGGCGCACGAGGGGCGCGATCGGCACGGCAGCTTTGCCGGAGAGGTCGTCGATGCGGCGCAGGCGCAGGCGCCGCCGCAGGCGAGGAGGGAGAGGCTCCTCCCGCTGCCGGGCGAGCCGGGCTCGCCGAGCTCGTTGGCATCGACGAGGGCGGCGATCGAGGACGGCGGGAGCGCGCAGGCGGTGAGCGAGGAGGCAGTGGAGGAGGACGAGGACGAGGAGGGAGCAGGGGTCGGCGACGACAGCGAGTCGACGCGGCTCATGGACGAGCTCGAGCGCGAGTTGACGATCTCGACGATGCGGAGCGGACGGTCGGCACGCTCGCTCGCACCTGCTGCTGCTGCGGCGCAAGACTCGGCGCAGGAGGACGGAGCGGTGGAGCAAGAGGCGGAGGACGAGCAGACGAGGCTCGAGCGCGAGCAGAGCGGCAAGTGGCTCGGCAGCAACCGGCTCTCCTCGTCGTCGTAGCACCTCTCCCCTCGTCTCGAAGCGCAATGCACTGTCCGTCGCACTGCAGGACCGCCCTCGCCCTCGCCGCCTACCGCTTGACCCGCCCCCTCGTCCCCCTCGCAAACTGCTTGACCTCGTACAGGAGCACCTTGCCGCGCTGGTTGCCGACGGCGAGCCACTCGCTGCCCTTGCTGAAGTCGACGCACGTGACGTGGTGCAGCGGCGTCTGCTGCGTCGGCCAGTTCTGGTACACCGAGCAGGTCGGGAGGTGGACCTGCGAGCGAGTTCCTCCAGGCGAGGTCAGTAAGAGCACGACGACGCAAAGAGAGAGAAACAGAGAGGGAGAGAGGAGGACGCACGAGCTTGAGCTGGTCCTTGTTGGTTTTGCTCGCGAGCGCGAGGAGCTGCGAGTCGTGGTTGAACCGCATGGTCGAGATGCCCGTGACGAGGTTCTCGACGGCCTTGCGCGCCTTGCGCTCGGCGCCCTGCTGGCCCGTCGCCGCCGCCGACGACCTGCTCGCGTCGTCGTACACGTTGACGATGCCGGTCGAGCTCCCGACGGCCGTCCACTTGCCGTCGCGGCTCGTCTCGAGCGCCGCCGCGCCGAACCCTCCATCGTCCTTCCACCTATCGACGCACTTGCGCGTGCCAATGTCCCACACGTACACCTCGCTGTCGTCGCCGAGCGTGAGGAGCTCGCGCCCCTCGCGCTGCCACGCGAGCGCCTTGACGGCGCCGTTCATCTTGACCTCGCCGAGGACCTGACCGCCGCGCGACACGCCGCTCGAGCCCCAGTCGACGAGGTGCACGTACCCGCGGCGGCCCGCGAGCGCGAGGACGTCGCCGGCGCCGGGCGAGAAGCGGAAGCGCTCGAGGCCGCCCGCGCCGCCCGTCGAGTGCTTGTCGGACCCGCCGAGGCCGGCGTTGAGGAGGCCGCGCGGCGAGCGCAGGGTCTGGCCCGTCTGGAGGTCGTACGAGAGGAAGAAGGGGCGCGAGCCGGTGAGGAGGATGGACGAGCCCGAGGGGTGGAACGCGGCCGAGGTGATGGGCAGCTCGGGGACGTGGAGCGTCTGGAGGAGCGGGTTGTCGGTGCCGTCGACCTGGAACAGGCGCAGGCGGCGGTCCGACGTGGCCGAGAAGAGGACCTGGGCGCGAGGGTGGAAGCCGATCTCGACGACGGGGCCCTGCGAGCGAGCGAGACGGGCAGGTGAGCAAGGAGCACGAGAACCGAGAGGAGAACGAGGACAGGGGACGCACCGAGCCCTGCTCGTGCTGGTTGGCGTCGCGCACCCGGTCGATGTCGATCTCGCCCGGCTCGAGCTTGCCGCCCTTGACCTTGCGCCCGCCCTTGCCGCCGACGACGGCCCGGCTGAACAGCTCGTCGGCCTCGTCGCGCTCGTCGGCGCTGCCCTCGCCGTCCTCGTCCGACGCGTCCGACACGTCCGAGTCGAGCGCGAGCGCCGCGTTGCCGCCGTGCTGCGCGGCGGCGGCGCGGCGGCGCAGGATCTTGCGCCGGGCGTCGACGGCCCATTGAGGCGGCGGGTGGAGCTTCTCGAACCTGTAGCACAACGTCCGAGTCAGTCCCTGGAGCGCGTAGAGCGGCCATGAGAGAGAAGGAGAGAAAGGGCGACGCACTGCCTCCGCAACCGACTCTCATACTCGAGCCCGCTCACGACGTCCTCGGCGGCCGAGTCGCGCAGCTTGCGCAGGCGCTTCTGCCCCTGGAGGCTGATCTGGAGCGTCTCGTCGGCCGGGTCGTGCCACGCCGCCTGGCGCAGGTTGCGCGTCACGAGCGCCTTGGGCTTGGGCGCGAGGCCGGCGCGCTCGTCGTCGTCCGAGTCCGAGCCGCCCGCGGCGGACGAGCCCGAGCCCGAGGGGTCGAGGGCCGGGTCGCGCGAGGCCGAGGTGCTGGCCGTGGGCGGGACGTCGACGAAGAAGAGCTGCGCGCAGAGGGAGAGCGAGAGTCAGCGCATGGGGAGGAGAGCCGACGGGGAGACGAGAGGGTGGAAGAGGACGCACGCTGTCGTCCCGCATGCGCTCGAGCCCGGTCTCCTCGTCATCGTCCTCGTCGTCGTAGTCGACCTCGTCGAGGAAGTCGCTGCCGGCCCGCGCGCGCTTGTTGCGGCCGCCGACGAGGTCCTCGAGCGCGAGGTCGTACACGGCCGTGTCGCGGTGGCCGGTCCTGCGGCCAAAGACGGCCTCCTCGAGGTCGCTCTCGTCGTCGTCGCGGTCCTTTGGGCGGGCGGTGCTCTGGCGGAGGTTGTCGCCGAGGGCGGGCTGGGGCTCGAGGTCGGCGGAGGAGGCGGTGACCGTGGGCTGGGTCGCGGTGCGGGGCTTTTTCGGGGTGCGGTGCTTGGCCGAGTCGGCTGCAGGTGGGCGCTTGGCGGGTGGCATGGGTGCTCAGCTCAGGAGGGAGCCGGTCGTGTCGAGGGAGCGAGGCGAGCTGATGAGCTCGAGCTTGTCGACTGAGTCGCGCGCACTTTGCTCTCTCGGGTGCTTGGTCGAGCGCGTCCAGCTGCTTGTGATGCTAGTCTAGCCGCTACCGCACTTCTATCTGGTGCTCTGGTGGGAGTGAGCGAGGGTGAGACGGTTGCTCCTGACGACGAGGCCGACCGGGCGGCGGCGACCGCCTGCACCGCACCACAGAGCCTCACTGCGCTCTTGCTTGCTAGTCCCGCGCTTCTAGCACTCGCCCACAGCCCACCAGCCGCCGCACCACTCACCGGCCGCGCTCCCACTCGTCCGCCCCGACCTCGTCCCCCCCCCACCTCCTCCTCTCATCGCTCGACCCGCGCCCCCCGCCCGCTCCACCCCGTGCAACCTCGCAAGCACCCTCACCAAGACCGTCAAGCTCTCCCACCCGCAACCCGCACAACCCGCAACCATGGCCTCCCGCAGAAAGGTCCTCCTCAAGGTGCGTCCTCGCCCACCTCCCCCTCCTCTCGCCCCTCCTGGCCCCCTACCCTGCACAGCTCGACTGACTCGAGAGGCCCCTCCTGTCCCTCCCGCCCTGTCCGCAGACTGTCCTCCTTGGCGACAGCGGCGTCGGCAAGACGAGCCTCATGCAGCAGTTCGTCTCGAGGCGGTTCAGCGGCCAGTACAAGGCCACGATCGGTGTGTCCATCCTCTCCTGCACTGCTCCAGGACGTCCCTGACGACTCGCTGTGCGCCCGCAGGTGCCGACTTCTTGACCAAGGAGGTCATGGCCGACGACCGGCTCGTCACCCTGCAGGCGAGTCCTCCCTCCCTCGCTCTCTTTCCACGTCCTTTCCGTGCATGCCGCCAGGCAGTCCAGGACCCGTCGCTGACTTGCTGTTTCTCTCTATCTCTGCCCTCTTCCGCACCCCGCACGCACCGCTCCACCCTCGCCCTCCCTCGCCCTTCCCTCTTCCTCCGCCCGCCCGCCGGCACCTCGCCTCACACACGCACAGCTGTGGGACACGGCCGGCCAGGAACGCTTCCAGTCGCTCGGCGTCGCCTTCTACCGCGGCGCCGACTGCTGCGTCCTCGTGTTCGACGTCAACTCGAGCAAGAGCTTCGAGACGCTCGACAGCTGGCGGGACGAGTTCCTCATCCAGGTGCGTCCGGCGGTGCTCTCCCTCTCGTCGGCTCGGCGACTCGCCTCGTCAGAGGTGCGGTCGCCGGGCCTGAGAGAGTGGCAGCGAGCCGCGCCCGCGTCCTCGAGGCTGACCCTCCTCACCTCGTCTCCCTCGTCCTCCTCGCCCCCCGCAGGCCTCGCCGCGCGACCCGGACAACTTCCCCTTCATCGTCATCGGCAACAAGGTCGACATGGACGAGTCGAAGCGCATGGTGTCGCAGAAGCGCGCCCTCACGTGGTGCAACTCGAAGGGCAACATCCCCTACTTTGAGACGTCGGCCAAGGAGGCGACCAACGTCGAGGAGGCGTTCAAGGCCGCGTGCAAGAATGCGCTGCAGCAGGAGGGCAACGCTGACGTGTGAGTCGGCCTCGAGCTTGCTGCTGTTGACCTTGGAGCGCGCGCCGCCGAGACGGCGTGCCGGACGAGGTTCCTCCCCGCTCTCGGCTGACTTTCGCTTGATCTCTCGCTCACAGGCTCGACGACTACCCCGACCCGATCCGGATCAACGCCCACGACACCGACTCGAGCTACGGCTGCTCGTGCTGAGCGTCGACCTCGCCGCCGACGCACCGACCTCCTCCCTCCTCGCTCCTCCCCTCTCTGCCTCACCGCGCCATATCCTCGCCTAGAGTAGCCCCTCTTCAGCCAACCTCGTTGTCCCACTATCCTCCCCCCGGCTCGTAGCTCCCCTCTCTCGCGCTCTCTCGAGACCGTCCCCTTTCGTCCTTCTCTCCCCTCGCGCGCCTTCTCATTCTCGCCGTAGTACGCCCTTTGTAATCTCCTTTTTCCGTGCTCGCACCCTACAGTTCTACGCCCCGTCCTCGCTCTGCGCCGTCCCTGCTCCTCGCTCCTGCTCGAAGACGAGGACCCAGTTGCCCTTGGCGACGCCGATGCGCTCGCGCAGGGCCCAGCCGCACTCGGTCGCGAGGCGCGCGAGGGCGTCGATCGAGCGCAGGCCGAGCGGGTACGACGAGGGGCGGGAAGAGATCTCCTTGTCGAACTGCGCGCGGGAGGGAGAGGTTAGCTCGAGCGGTGGAAGGGAGAGAGGAGCGAGCGAGGACGCACCGCCTCGTCCGACTCGCTGAAGAAGCCGCCGTCGTGCTTGAAGGGCCCGTACAAGACGAGCTTGGCCGGTCGAGAGACGAGCGAGTGCGAGAGCAGGCGGGTGAAGATGCGCTGCGGGCCTTCGGGGACTGCGAGCGGGCTCGAGCGGGTCAGCGCGAGCGGGAGGGCGGCGAGAGGGGGGGAGGGGACGCACAGGGGATCATGTGGATGAAGTTCTGCCCGAGCACGAGGTCGTACGCCGCCCTCTCGGCGCCCTCGTCCTCTTCGAGCCGCCGCCGCAAGCCGTCCCACCCCTCGTCCTCCATCACGTCGACCCTGACGGCGCCCTTGACGCCCTCGACGCCCTCCCGCCGCACCGTCTCGTCGACCGCGCCGCACCCAAACTCGTCGCACTCGCTCGGCTGCCACGAGATGCCGCGCTGCGTGCGCGCGTACAGCGAGACGTGCACGCCCTCGCCCGACGCGAGCTCGAGCGCGCGGGCGGGGCGCGGGAGCGCGGCGAAGAGGGGCAAGAGCGTCGGGAGGACCGAGGTCGAGAAGCGCTCGGCGAGGCCTGCGGGTGCGAGGCGGGGTCAGCGAGAGGAGCTACGGAGGTGAGGCGGAGGAGGGGGGAGGGCGGCGGCGCACCGTCGTAGTAGGCTGGCGGGGCGAGGGTCGACTCGTAGCGGGGCTTGAGCTCTGCGTCGCGCTGCTGTGCCATCGTGCGGGTTGTTGGTGTGGAGAGAGAGAGAGATGCCGAGGCGGCCTTCGGCGGGTGAGGGCAGAGGCTCAGTGAGGGCGGCGGTGTGCGGGACTCGAGCGTGTGCTCAAGGTGCTGTGCATTGCGAACTACCCGAGTGTGCGCTCCTACAGCCAGCAGGCGTGCTTGGTCGATAGGGACGGCGACGAACGGCGTCGATCGCAGCCTCCCCTCGAGAGGAGATGTGGGGCCCGCCGGTCGACGGGGCCGCCGAGGTCGCCGCCTTTCCTCCTCGTCGCCTCGCCTCTTCGCTTCTCCTCCTGCCCTCCTCTTCCTACACCCACACTCGGCTAGCAGAGCTACTCAGCAGATCTGCCTCACTAGACCTCAGCCGCAAACACCCATCGCGCACCCCTGCCTCCGCACGCTCCGCCCTCGCACCGCCTCGCTTCGGACGGCGACCACTCGCTCCTCAACCGGTGCGGCCCCTCCTCCACTCGCACTCGCAGCTCTAGCGGCAGCATGTAGCTCAGAGGGCCCCAGCTAACTTGCCGCCGACGCCCGCAGCTGCCCGCCATGGTTCTCGCCGGCCTCAGGTCCTCGCGCCTCAGCATCAAGTCCTCGCGCTCGAACAAGAGCGAGTTCGAGTACGGCTCCGAGTACGGCGCCGATGAAGACTACTCTGCCGACGAGGACAATGTGCGTCTGCTCTCCCCTCGCTCGCCCGGTCGCTCCTCGAACCTCCAGCTGACCCCTCTCGGCCCGCTCGCTCGCAGTCCTCCGACGCCGACTTCGACGACCTCGGCCGCCGCCCCTCGGCCGTGAGCGACAGCTCGGTCGCCTCGGCCTCGACCTACGTCGACGCCGCGACGCGCGCCATGTCCAAGCTCCAGGACCTGCACTCGACGCCCGACAGCGGGTGGAAGCTCGCTCTGCGCCAGAAGAAGACGGGCTGCACCGTGTACGCCACGCGCGAGAAGAGCTACGTCTCGCAGGGGCGCAGCGAGAAGAAGGGCCACTACGCGCCCGTCTTCAAGGGCGTGCTCGACATCCAGGGCTTTGCGCCGACCGCCGTCTTTGCCGTCATGGGCACGCGCAAGCTCTGGGACGACTGGTGCGTTCTTCTTCGTCTCGAGCTCGACGAGGTCTGGTGCACGCGCTGACGTGCACTCGCTGCGCGCAGGTACAAGGAGGGCTCGCTCGTCGAGAACCTCAACGACTCGACCTCGCTCACCTACATGTGCGCCCCTCTCCCTTCTCCTCGCTCGGCGGGGAGCCTCAACTGACTCGAAACCGTCTCGTGCAGGTGCATGAAGGGCATCGCCGGTTCCTCGTGAGCTCACTCTCTCAGCTCGGCTCGACTCGACGACCTTCTCATGCTGACGACCCGCTCTCGCCTCGCAGGACTCGCGACCTCTCGCTCGTCGAAAAGGTCCAGGGCTCGCCGACTGGCACCATCTGCTTCGCCACGACCTCGGTCGTCACGCCCAAGGTCCCTCGCGTCGCCGGGCGGGTCCGTGCGAGCATCGCCCTGAACGGCTGGGTCCTCGAGCCGACCGACGACGGCACCAAGGTCTCGTACTAGTGCGTCCTCTCTCTCTCTTCCTCGAGCTGTGCGTCATGAGGCGGACCGAGCTGACGTCGTTCCTCATCCCCGACAGCCTGCACGTCAACGTCCGCACCTTCATGCCCTCGTTCGCCGCGACCAAGTACCTCGCTCGCCGCCCGACCGTCATCACCCGCATCGACGACTACCTCAAGACGCACGGCGCGCCTCCTCTCGTCCCGCACGAGCCCGAGTCGGGCTCCCTCGCCGGCGGCGACACCGGCTCGATCGGCGGCGGCGCAGTCGGCGTCCCTCGCCGCCGGCGCGACAGCACGTCGAGCAAGCGCTCGAGCCGGTCGGCGAGCAGCGGCGCGGCCGTCGGCCTCCCCGAGCACGTCGCCATGGACCGCGACGCCGAGAGCTTCGGCGCCGTCCAGACGGCGACCAAGCTGTTCCGCGCCATGGCCGGCGGCGTCGGCGGCGCCGGGTGGCGCGCCGCCAAGGACCAGGAGGGGACCAAGGTGTGGATGCGCGAGAAGGACGGCGAGCAGGAGGGCAAGGCACTGCCCATCGTCAAGGGCGAGGCCGAGATCGAGCGGGTCACGACCGAGCAGGTGCTCGGCACCCTCCTCAACGAGTCGGCGAGGCGCATCTGTGCGTCCTTCCTTTCTCTCTCTCTTTGAACAACC
>Ga0308169_10001369_pt1 | contig 28750 bp, 31 predicted proteins | sample PhyBR1_2_FD_202139 | JGI IMG/M metagenome (GOLD analysis project Ga0308169, IMG submission 202139) | Phyllosphere microbial communities from UC Gill Tract Community Farm, Albany, California, United States - DLSLSB.R1 | ecosystem: Host-associated > Plants > Phyllosphere > Unclassified | place...
CCTGGAGTACCTGCGCGCGCTAGACAAGGCTGACAACGGGGGTCTGAGGCTGCGGGGGGCGGCACTCCGATGAACGATGACCTGAGCAAAAGAGTCCTCGGCCAGATCATGGGGTGGGACGACGACCGCGCACGGGACGAGTACCGCTGGCTGGAGTTCTCCTCGGTCATCAAGTACGACGGGTACCGGGACTTTCAGGCCGGCATGCGATTCATCGAGAGCCTTGTGACATGGCTGCAGCAGTTCGAACTGGCCGAACGGGAAACAGCGTACAGATTCGTGCGAGAGCGGCTGGTCTTCATCGGGGTAGCCGAGACCCAACATCTGGTTGAGCAGTTCTACCCGAAGATCGCCCACGATCAGTTGACCCGGACGATCGCCACCAGGCACGATGTCGCCCCCTGGGTCGCGCTGAGCAGGCCAGACCTTCGCTCCGAAGTCGAGGCGCTCCGCCGCAAGACGCTGTTCCTCGGTCTCAGCGACGGCGCCCGGATCGACACCCTGCGGCACAGCAATGTCGGAAGGCTCAGCAACGAGCAGGTCGCGGCGACCGTGCAGCTCGATCCGGACAAGTGGCGCGATCTGCTCAACGACCTCCGCAGTTCTCTCGGGGACCCCGAGGCCCGCTTTGAGATGGTGTATCTCATCGACGACTTCACGGCGACGGGGACATCGTTCCTCCGGTACGACAAGGCCAAAGACCAGTGGAAAGGAAAGCTGACTCGCTTCCGCGACTCCATCTCGCAGTGCTTTCGCGACTCGACCACGCAGGTGCGAGAAGAACTCTTCGCGCCGAACTGGACGTTGTGTGTCCACCACTACATCGCGTCGCACGCCGCTGAGAAAAAGGTGCGCGCAAGCATCTCCGACTCTGCGGGCTTCTTTGCAGACGCGGGGTGGGGCCCGGTCCGGGTGTCTTTCGGCACTGTCCTGCCCGAGGACCTGCCAGTACGCGAGGACAACCCCAACGACGTCGAGTTCATCGCGTTGGCACGCAAGTACTACGACAGCAGTATCGAGACGCCGCACACGAAGGTGGGCGGCGTGGACCGGATCGACCTCGGCTACGGCGGGTGCGCGCTTCCCCTCGTCCTGGAACACAACACTCCGAACAATTCGGTCGCGCTGCTGTGGGCGGAGTCCGAGGGCAAGCACTCTCCCACTGTTCCTGCGATGCGACCTCTGTTCAGACGACGCCAGCGGCACGTGTAAGGAAACCTGATGGCAAATCCCTTCGAGAAACGGGCCACCGAGTATCTTCGCGATGACGAAGCCTTCCTCTCTGTCGTGTCACCCGAGCCGCTGAGCACCTTCTTTCAACAGCCCGCACGCGAGGACCGACTGCAGGACCGTCTGGTGATGATCATCGGAACCCCCGGCAGCGGCAAGACGACGATGACGAGGCTGTTCCAGTACTCGACCATCCGCACCCTGCTTCGCAACGAGTCACTCGACACCTACCGGCCGTTGATCGCCTCCCTAACGCAATGCGGAGCCATCCAGGACGGTGCCCCAACGATCCTGGGAGCACGAATCCCGCTCGAGTCCGAGTACCGAGAGTTCTGGGAATTCCCCTATGCGAACGAACTCAAACTCGGGTTGATGACGGCGCTGATCCAGGCCAGAGCAGTGCTGGCATGGATTAACAACCTGCAATCCACTGGTGTCACCCTCCAAGACGTACGTATCATCCCGCGGGAAAATGCTGGTGCCGCCACAGCATCCATCGGCGGCAACGACGCGGCCTCGATTCTCGCGAAAGCCACAGAGATCGAACTGGCTATCTACCGCATCTCCGCCGCCCTGGTGCCACCGAGCGTCGACGCGATCTCCGCAACGGCTGCAACCGCATATCGCCCGTTCGATGTGATCGACACGATCGAAGTCACCCAAAACGGGCAGACCCAGCATCTGCGGCCTTTGATAATCCTCGACGACGCGCACTCCCTGCAGCCGGACCAGTTCGATCTTCTTCGCCGGCGGCTGGCCCGGCGAGAGCTCAAGGTGGCTCGGTGGGTCATCACCCGGTTCGACGCCCTCACGCCGCGACAGGTCCTGCTCTCACCCGGACTGTCTGCAGAGCGGGAAATCACCTACATCAAGATGCAGAACGACAAGCGACGCCTCCAGGACCGCACCGCATTCCGGAAGATGGCTCGTGACATGAGCAGCCGGTACCTGCGCCGGATGGATTCGTTCAATCGTCGCGGGCTTACCGAGTTTGGCTCCATGCTCGCCACTGCGCCCGAAGCCTTCACACCCAGCAAGCTCGACAAGCTGCGCAAGCACGTGGATGCGGTGCAACGTCGCACCCACGTCACGCCCACACGGCGAGCGGAACTGGAATCGAAGGTCAACGGATACCTGGGGTCCACCGCTGGAGACGAACTGCGTCTCGCGTGTCTAGAGATCCTGATGGAGCGATACGCGAAACGCACACGATCACAGGCAACCCAGCTGGATCTGTTCACCTCCGCGGGACTCGACGACATCGATGTCGATCTCGAGCCGTCCAAACCGATAGGGGTAGACGCCGGCGTCGTAGACGGTGCGGAGATCCACATGCTGCACCAGTACGACCGTCCCTACTATGTGGGAATCGAAACGCTCTGCGACGCCAGCTCTGAGAACTGCAGCTCGCCGGCGTGCTGGTGAGCCAGCTCGAGACAAAGCTGATCCGGGGTCGCGAGCTTACGCTCAACGCGCGAGAGCAGAACAAGCTACTCCGCGAACGGGCCGACCAGATGGTGCGCGCATGGGACTTTCCGCACGCACGGGCAGTGCGCGCGCTGACCGACGAGATTGCGAAGCAGTGTCTTGAGAAGAGCCTCGAGCCCAATGCGTCATTGAAGGGCGGCGCAATCGCCTTCGGCGTCCTGCAAGAAGAGTTCGAACAGATTCCAATCCGTCATCCACAACTCGCGCGGGTGCTCCAGTTCGCGGTGGCATACAACACCATCACGCTCGTCCAAGATCACGGAACGAAGAAGCAGAAGTGGTGTCTGATCGAGCTCGGCGGCACGCTGTTGCTCAAGAACGGACTCACGCTGAACCGGGGTGGCTTCCTCGAGCGAACTGTCGACGATCTCACCGCAATCGTCAATCGGGTTTCTCATGCGCAGTGACTACCGGTGGGACCTCGCGATCACCCATCGCGGCGACGAGCTGAACGCGTTCGTCGATGAGTACTTCAATGACGCCGACCGAAAGATCCTACTGATCGCCGGTGCTGGCTTCGATCCGCGCACCGGACTAGTCGCAGAGGTCCTCGCCAGCGCCACCGACGCAACGATTGCTGCTCTTCTCGTCAACGAGATACGCACCGAGTCCGACCCGCACTTGGCCCAGCTCGCCGAAGCCAACCGGCAGCGCCTGGTCACCGCGATCCCCAACCATACGATGATGGACGTCACTGTTTTCGGCACCGACAACTCCGCTATCGGAGGTCGGCGCGCCGCGACCCAGCTCAGCGCGCTCACCCTGACGGAGCACACCGACATCGTCGTCGACATCAGTGCCCTTTCTGTCGGCGTCAGCTTCCCGATGATCCGCTACCTTGTCGAGCTGATCCACAGTGGCACGCTTACGGCCGATCTTCATGTAATGGTTGCCCACCAACCACAACTCGATGCCAGGATCCGGGCAGTGCCAACCGATAGCGCGGTGCCCGTGCACGGGTTCAACGGGGGTCACACGTTAGTGTCGGGTAGAGGGCAGGTTGCCAGGCTCTGGCTTCCACAACTGGCGCACGGCCGTGCCGCTGCCCTCCGACGCATCTATGAGGCGATCAACCCGGACGAGGTCTGTCCCATCCTGCCGTTCCCCGCAAGCCACCCGCGTCTGGGGGACGAACTCCTCGAAGAACTCCTTGGGACCGATGGATTCCCCTGGCAGATGGATGCGCGCAGCATCGTCCACGCCGACGAAGACGACCCTCTCGACCTGTACCGAACGATCCTTCGCCTCTACACCCTACGTGAACCCGTTTTCCGGGAGGTCGGCGGATCACAACTGATCTTGTCCCCGGTCGGCAGTAAGGTCATGGCACTGGGCGCATTGCTCGCGGCTCTCGAACGAGATCTGCCCGTGGTCTACCTGGAGGACTTCAACTATGAGCTACATGGGACACTGGATGAGCAGCTCGCGCCACCCGAGTTGATGCACGTCTGGCTCGAAGGCGCCCCCTATCCCACCGACCGGCCCGCATTACGGAGAATCGATTATGAGTAACCTCACCTCTCCCAAGGTGGTCGGCACCGGGCTGATCGCTCTCGACCTCGTCATCAGCGCAGACCCGCAGACACCCGTACAGTCCTGGGCCGGCGGCACCTGCGGCAACGTCCTGTCCATCCTCGCGTACCTCGGATGGGAAGCATTCCCGATCGCGCGCCTCAATCGCGACGCCGCCGCCACCCGAATCACCGAAGACCTACAGCGTTGGGGCGTCCACCTCGACTTCGTGCACTCTGAACCCACGACCAGCACTCCCATCATCGTTCAGGAGAATCACCTCAGCCGCACCGGAGTCCCCAAACACAAGTTCACGTGGACCTGCCCGCGCTGCGGCAACTGGCTACCAAGCTTCCGGCCCATCACCCGCTCTGTCGTTGACGACGCGCTTGATGCCGCCCAAGGCGCTCAAGTGTTCTTCCTTGACCGACTGTCGCGAGCCGCGCTCACCCTCGCCAAGCACGCCGCAGATCACGGCGCGCTCGTTGTGTTCGAGCCCTCGGGGCGATCCGATCCGAAAATGTTTGACGAAGCCGTCAGCATCGCGCACATTGTGAAGTACGCCGATCAGCGGCTCAGCGACGCTGGTGGAACTATGTCTGACGACACCGCCACTCTTCTCGAAGTGCAAACTCTCGGATCTAGAGGGCTAAGGTTCCGCCACAAGAATCAGAACACGGCATCCGACTGGATCGAACTCGAAGCCGCCCCCGCCACAGAAATCGTCGACACCTGCGGTTCCGGCGACTGGTGCACAGCTGGCCTGTTGTCCCAGGTCGGCGCATCAGGTCATGCCGGGTTCATCTCGCACACGACAGACACAATCGCCCAAGCGCTGCAACATGGTCAGACTCTGGCAGCCTGGAACTGCGGATACGAAGGTGCGAGAGGCGGCATGTACGCCGAAGCCGACGCGGTCCTCCAGGTCGCAACGCTGATCGCTCAGAGCGCGGCCGACCGCGAGCCAAGTCCGGTGCTCAGTTGCCCAGCCTGCACGGAAAGTGTCACCAACTGACGATGTGCCATACGCGATAAACCAGGTGCGTGAGCCCGGCGACGGTCTCAATCCAGAGGGACAATTTGCGGCTCGCAAGGCGAGAGCTGCGGGGCAAAGCTCACTTCAACCATTGGCCTACGAGCTCTTAGAATTGGCGTACCCGAGGCGCCAGACGCTTCCCAGAACGGAGTTGGTATTCCTCCGTGGCCATCCCGGAAGTGTCACGGCAAGGATGCGCCGATCACGTCTCAATCCCCGTCAGGGATGACACTTGGTGTCATCTCAGCGTGTTCCCAACAGCCGCACACCTATTCGGCCAATGGAACCCCACCGCCAGAACGTCCAACTCGCGGCATGAGGTAGACCGGACCGAATCAGATACCAGTTCGTGTGGCTCTTCGCTTGCTGCCCCTCACCAAGTCCGCCCAATGCTCGAAGAGCACCTTGAATGCGCAAAGAACCGCTTCCGCTAGGGGGTCCTGAAGCGGAAGCGGCTCTTTCTAGGTGCCGTATTTCAACGACGGCTACGGGTGGCGCGAACCACAAGGAAAATAAGACCTGAGACGGCTCCAAGAATCAACAAGAGGACTATCAGAACCACCAGTGCGTGTGGCATTTCACTCCCTTCGTTCGTTACCAGCTGCCGCCACGGGTTTGCGATATCCCGGTGGGGCTAGCATTGAAAGTCAACCATGTGGTGAGCGTCGCGAGCCCACCAGACTGGGAGTTCCACTTCAGCGTTATTTTGCTGTTCGTTCCCGAAACGGGCACCCACTTCACATTGGTGACGGTCCCGATGACGTTGATGGACGGAGTGTGCCAGTTCCAGACGCTCGACCCGGTTGACCACCGTGAGTAGCTCGTATAGAACGACGCCCCCATGGTGAGCGACGACGTGTATACCCAGCAGTCCTGTCCGTAGAACACACCGGCGCTTGAACCGGTTGTGCATCCGGCAATGCCGCGCGCGGACACTCCGTCTTCCGGTTCGACGCGCGGGATCTCGATATCCGACCCGATCACGGAGCCATCCGCGAATGTCTCGACTGTTCGGGTGAAGCCGTCGACCTCTTGCATAACGGTTGAGACCGGGGCTACGCCGGTTGAGGAGTCAAGCGGCACTCCTGCTTTGACCTTCGCGAGCAGTGATTCTTGCAGGTCCTCAGGCACCCCGAATCGGTCAGCGACCGAATAGAAGTAGGCAAGGTCTGCGTCACTTAGTTCGATGACAGACGGCGACGTCGTCGCGTTGGCTACTGGCGCGACGGCAAGAACCGATCCAACTGCTGTGAGAACTGCAGCTGCGAACGTTGCGCGCTTCCACTTGTTCATGTCGCTCCCTTAGTAGTTCGCCGATGCGGATGGTCCGCCAGTGGTGACGGTGAGACGGACGTAACGATTCAGATTCAGCCAGCCATCGACTGTCGTAGTCCAGTTGAGTTGGGTCCATTTGGTGGTCCCGGGCGCGGTGGATGACGAGAAGCTCGTTGCGCCGGCCACGCCGATGTCAGTGTTCACCCACCCTGACTTGACGTCGTAGATCGTGGTTCCGGTTGACCACCAGGAGAAGCTTGCTCTGAATTGCCCCGATGTCTCCCCGTTCGTAACGATGATGAGGCAGTTGGTCCGGTAGGCCACCCCCGCGCTCGTCCCGGAACTGGAGCAACCCTGAATCCCGCGAGCCAATGAGCTCTGGGTTGTCGGGACTTCGAGACCCCCGGCGAGGAACGAGCCATCCTCGTACCAACTGATGGTGTAGTCGACCCCATCTATGACCTCCTTGGTCACCGATGTGGGGGCCGCGTCGGTTGTGCTGTCCCACTCGTCCCCAGCTTTGAGTTTGTCTATCAGAGCGGTCTGCCCATCGGCATCAACGCCGAAGCGTTGCAGTTCGGCGCGAATCGATGCCTCCTGTTGCGATGTCAGATCGATCGGAGGGGGGCTCGTCTGCCCCGTGGCCATCTCTGCGCTGGCAGGTCCTGCCCCAATCATGAGCAGGGCGGCCGCTGCAACTAAGAACGCCCCACCTCGCAAGGTGATTTTGCTTGGACTCATCGTCGTGTCCTTTCTCCCTCTCGCAGGGGCGCAATACTCCCTCTGTATCTGTCATCCCCGCGTTGTCAGCGACGGTAACACGCGTAGATTCGGCCGTCTGTCCGCCGAATGGGGGACATCAGTTGCTGTCGCTGTCTACAGAGCCGGCGGCCGCCCCTCCCTGCTGCTCGGAGAGATTGTCGCCGTTGGACAGGCACGGTGCGGTCAGCATGCTCCCGCCACGCCCAATCGATGTGCGCGCAGCTTCTCAACGTCGGTGGCCCCTCGTAGTCTGTAATTATCAGGTTCACAACTAGTAAAGTCGCGAGCATGTTGATGGTGGTGGCCTTGCAGGCGCCGTTCGGGCCGAGGACTCCGTAGGCGGTGCCGGTGCGCGGTTCGCACCGAACACCTTCACGAGTCCGTCGGCCGCGATGGCCCATTCTGAGGTGGAGTTCGTCATGTGACGAGCATCCGCCCGGCCGCTGTCGTCGCACTGTCGGTTCGCTGTCGGCGACTGTCAGTCGCTGCCAGCGGGAAGGCGTCGCCCTCGCGCGCTCCTAGGATTGAGACATGAGCTCTCGCATCGGCGTCGCAGTCATGGGCGCGGCGCTCTTCCTCTACGTCGTCGTCGCCGCCTGGTTCGCCGTGCTCATGTTCTCCGCCGCGACCCCGCTGTCGATCGCGTTCGGGGTGGGCCTGATCATCATCGCCGTGATCGGCGGATGGGCGCTCGTGCGCGAGCTGATGTTCGGATTCTCCGCCGACCGGCTCGGGCGTCAGCTCGACGGGGAGGGTGGGATGCCCGAGGCGCCGGAGGCCCTGAGCCCCAGTGGGCGCCTGCTCCGTGAGGACGTCGAGCCGATGATCGCGCAGTACACGACGGCGGCCGCCGCGGACGCCGACGACTGGCGCGCCCGGTACCGGCTCGGCGTCGTGCAGGAGGCGTCCGGACGCAGAAAGGACGCCAGGGCGAGCATCCGCGAGGCGATCCGCCTCGCTCGCGTCCGTCCCTGACGTCCCGCAGGACAGCCGAGGCGATCAGGCCAGGCTGGCCTCGAGGGTGATCTCGATGCCGGCGAGGGCCTGCGACACCGGGCACCCGGTCTTGGCGCCCTCGGCGATCTCCTGGAACTTCTCCGGGGTCAGGCCGGGGACGGTGGCGTTCACGTTCAGGTGGCTGCCGGTGATGCCGGCGCCGGGCTTGAAGGTGACGGATGCCGAGGTGTTCACGCGCTCGGGCGGGGTGCCGTTCTCGGTCAGCGCGTGGGAGAGCGCCATGCTGAAGCAGGAGGCGTGCGCGGCGGCGATCATCTCCTCGGGCGTGGTGGTCGTGTCGGAGCCCTCGCTGCGGGCCTTCCAGTCGATCGGGAAGGTGCCGAGGTTCGAGCTCGAGAACGCGACGGTGCCGGATCCCTCGGTCAGGGAACCGGTCCAGGTGGCGGCGGCTTCGCTGGTGACGGGCATGTTTCCTCCAGGGGTCGCGATCATGCGGTGGACGCGGGTTCGCGTCGCTTCGCAAGCCTATCCAGGAGGCGGCTCCGGCGGTACCGGTCAGGCCGCGCGGGGACCGCGTCCGAACACGCCGGCGCGCTGCAGCAGCAGGTAGAGCTCGCAGCCGAGGCAGAAGCCGAAAGCGGCGTTCAGGAAGGCGGCGACGAACGCCATGGCCGTCGCGATCGGCAGCGCGAGCGGGACGCCCAGCACGTGCAGGAGCAGCCCGACGCCGACCACGAACAGGCCGACGCCCTGCGCGAAGCGCGGCGGTCGGGGATCCTCGAGGTCGGTCGGCGGGGCGAGACGCGGCCGCACCACGCGGCGGAACAGCACGCTCCACGGAGACGTCGTGGGGGAGACCACGCCCCACAGGAACAGCAGCGCGATCACGACCGTCAGCACGAACGCGGGGTCAAGCACGCGAACCCCGATGGGCGTTGCCGGAAGGGTCCAAGCGCCCCAGGCCGAGTTCGCCAGCGGCTGATACGCGAACCAGCCGAAGGACGCCGACCCAGTGCGAGCGGATGCGCCGATCAGGCCCAGGAAGGTCGCCACCAGCAGAAGTGCGGAGGTGATCCAGGCGGCGAAGCGCGGCGCGCGCGGATCGATGCCGCGCGGTGCGGCGGGAGCGGTGTCGGTCATGATGCCTCCTGGAGGACGGGCAGTTCGCTGAGTGCGGCCTCGACGTCCGCGCGGCGCGGCACGCCGTTGAAACGGGCGGCCAGAACGGCGTCCGCTCCGATGAGGAACGTCGTCGGCGTGCTGAGCACGCGGTGCGCCCGGGCCAGATCGGGGCGGTGCGTCAGGTCCACGTCGACGTGGTCGACGGTCGGCAGAGCGGATGCGATGCCCTGCAGCATCCGTCTCACCTGCGGGCAGCGGGCGCACGTCTCGGTGCCGAACTGCACCAGCGTGACGCGCCCGGGGGTGACGCCCAGGTCGGTGAGGTCGACGACATCGGATCCACGGCGACGACGGCCGTCGCGGGCACGCCAGACGACGCCGGCCACGGCCGCGATCACGACGAGCGCCCCCAGGACGAGCAGCGCGAGGATCGGGGACATGAGCCGAGGATAAGTCCGTCCGCTGGATGCACGACCCGATGTGACGGATCATGACGGAACGCCTCCGACCCCGCCCCGGCGGGTATCGTGGCAGGCATGAGCGCCGCCGTCCCCACGCCCTATGAAGACCTGCTCCGCGACGTGCTCGAGCACGGCACGCACAAGGACGATCGCACCGGCACGGGGACGACCAGTGTGTTCGGGAGGCAGATCCGCTTCGATCTGTCCCAGGGCTTCCCGCTGATCACGACCAAGCGCGTGCACTTCAAGTCGATCGCGTACGAGCTGCTGTGGTTCCTGCGCGGCGAGTCGAACGTGCGCTGGCTGCAGGAGCACGGCGTCTCGATCTGGGACGAATGGGCGGACGCGGACGGCGATCTCGGCCCGGTGTACGGCGTGCAGTGGCGATCGTGGCCGACGCCGGACGGTGGGAGCATCGACCAGCTCTCCCAGGTGATCGAGCAGATCAGGGCGACGCCGGACTCGCGCCGCCTGATCGTCTCCGCCTGGAACCCGGCCGACATCCCCGACATGGCCCTGGCGCCCTGCCACGCCATGTTCCAGTTCTACGTCGCCGACGGGAAGCTCTCCTGCCAGCTCTACCAGCGCAGCGCCGACCTGTTCCTCGGCGTGCCCTTCAACATCGCCTCCTACGCCCTGCTGACCCTGATGGTCGCCCAGCAGACGGGCCTGGAGCCCGGTGACTTCGTGTGGACCGGCGGTGACTGCCACATCTACGACAACCACGTCGACCAGGTGCGCGAGCAGCTCACGCGCGAGCCGTTCCCGTATCCGACGCTGAACATCACGCGCACCCCGGAGTCGATCCTCGACTACCGCTACGAGGACTTCGAGGTGGTCGGCTACCAGCACCACCCCGCGATCCGCGCGGCGGTGGCCGTATGAGCTGGGCCGGGCTGATCTGGGCCGAGGCGGAAGGCGGCGTCATCGGCGCTGCAGGCGGGATGCCCTGGCATGTGCCCGAGGACCTCGCGCACTTCAAGGAGATCACTCTCGGCGACCCGGTGATCATGGGCCGGCGCACCTGGGAGTCGCTCCCGGAGCGGTTCCGTCCCCTCCCGGGCCGGGAGAACATCGTCATCACCCGGCAGCAGGACTGGGCGGCGGAAGGCGTGCGGCGCGCGGCCGACATCGACGAGGCGGTCCGCGGGCTCGATCGCATGTGGTTCATCGGCGGTTCCGACATCTTCCGCCAGGTGATCGGTCAGGCCGATCGGCTGGAGGTCACCGAGCTGGACCTGCGGGTCGACGGCGACGCATTCGCCCCCTCGCGGGAGGGGTGGCGACTCGTCGACGAGGGGGAGTGGGAGACCTCCCGCACGGGCATCCGCTACCGCTTCCTGGGATACGAGCGCTGATGCCCACCGCGCTGATCACGGGCGCCAGCGCCGGTCTGGGCGCCGAGTTCGCGCGTCAGCTGGCAGCAAAGGGCGCGGATCTCGTTCTCGTGGCGCGCGGGACGGATGCCCTGAACGCCCTGGCAGGTGAACTGCGCGCGCAGCACGGCGTCGCGGTCGAAGTGCTCGCGGCTGATCTCGCTCAGGAGTCCGACGTCACCCGTGTCGCCGAGCGGATCGCGGATGCCGAGCATCCGATCGACCTGCTCGTCAACAACGCCGGCTTCGGGCTGCCACTGCAGTTCGCCGACAACGACATCGATGACGAGGTGCGCCATCTGCGCGTGCACGTCGAGGCATCGATGCGTCTCATGCACGCCGGGATCCGCGCCATGCGGGACCGCGGCGGACGCATCATCAACGTCGCCTCGGTGGCAGGGTTCATCTCGCGCTCCACCTACTCGGCCTGCAAGTCGTGGCTCATCGGGTTCAGCCGCTGGGCGAATGCCGAGTACTCGAGGGACGGCGTGAGCGTGACCGCGGTCTGCCCCGGTTTCACGCACACCAGCTTCCACGCGCGGATGGGGCTCTCGCCGGGACACGAGGGCGTGCCGGGGTCGATGTGGCTGGACGCCGCGGACGTCGTGCGCGAGGGACTGCGGGACGCGGCGCGAGGCAAATCCGTGTCGATCCCGTCGCTCCGGTACAAGGTCATCGTCGCCCTGTCGCGCGTGCTGCCGAGCTCGTTGACCGCAGGCGTCGCCCGCCGGGGACGCGTCTGAGCCTCTCCGCGCGGTCCCGGCAGCGGGAGCAGGCCGTCATGCGCACCGTATCGGGCGCATGTCACGGCATCCGACGCGATAACCTGAATCCATGACGCACATCGACAATCCGTTCGGGCAGGTCCTCGTCGCGCTGGTCACCCCGATGACCGCCGACGGCGAAGTGGACTGGCCCGCTGTCGAGAAGCACCTGGATCGCGTCATCAGCGACGGCGCCGACGGCATCGTCGTCACCGGAACCACAGGTGAGACCTCCACGCTGACGGACGCCGAGAAGATCAAGCTCGTCGAGGTCGGCAAGGACGTCTCCGCTGGTCGCGCGAAGATCATCACCGGGGGCGGCTCCAACGAGACCGCGCACGCGATCGAGCTCTACAAAGCCAGCGAGAAGGCCGGAGCCGACGGCATCATGATCGTCACGCCGTACTACAACAAGCCGACCCAGGCCGGCATCCTGACCCACTTCCGGCTGGTCGCGGACGCGACCGATCTGCCGGTCATCCTGTACGACATCCCGGGACGCACGGGTGTGCCGATCAAGTACGAGACGATCCTGCGCCTGGCCAAGCACCCGAACATCCTCGCCGTGAAGGACGCCAAGGGCGACTTCTCCGAGGTCAGCCGCGTGCTCAACCAGACAGACCTCATGTACTTCTCCGGTGACGACGCGAACGTGCTCCCGCACCTCGCGATCGGAGCGACCGGGATGATCGGCGTCACGGCGAACATCACGTCGGCGCCGTACCGCACGATCGTCGACGCCGTGAACCGCGGCGATCTGAAGACCGCGACCGCCGAGCACAAGCGCCTCGAGCCGCTGGTGCGCGCGGTCATGACCCACGTGCCGGGCACCGTCTCGGCCAAGTACATCCTGCACGGGCTGGGCCGCATCGGCAGCCCCCGAGTCCGCCTGCCGCTGGTGGGACCGGAGGAGTGGGAAGCCGCGATCATCGAGGACGAGCTGGCGCTGGTCCACGACGTGCCCGGCGCCGACTTCTCCAACTTCCGTCCCGACCGCAACGCCGCCGCCGGCGGCGCACTGCCGAAGGTGCACGGCACCACGCGCTGACATCCCGGGCGCGTGGAGCGCCCGACCACGAACGGGCACTCGGTGTCCGACTGAGGAGACACCCATGTCCATCCCCATCGCCGCTCCCGAACCGCTCGCCCAGGGCACGCTCCGCGTGACGCCCCTCGGCGGTCTCGGCGAGGTCGGCCGCAACATGACCACTTTCGAATTCGGCGGCAAGATCCTCATCGTCGACTGCGGTGTGCTGTTCCCCGAAGAGCACCAGCCCGGCGTCGACCTGATCCTCCCCGACTTCGAGCCCATCAAGCACCGCCTCGACGACATCGTCGGCGTCGTGCTCACGCACGGCCACGAGGACCACATCGGCGCGGTGCCCTACCTGCTGCGGCTCAAGCAGGACATCCCGCTGATCGGCTCCGGGCTGACCCTCGCGCTGGTGGAGGCGAAGCTCAAGGAGCACCGCATCAAGCCGTACACGCTGACGGTGACCGAGGGGCAGCAGGAGAGCGTCGGTCCGTTCGACCTCGAGTTCATCGCGGTGAACCACTCCATCCCGGATGCACTTGCCGTCGCGATCCGCACGCCCGCGGGTCTGGCGCTCGCGACCGGCGACTTCAAGATGGACCAGCTGCCGCTGGACGGCCGCATCACCGACCTGCGCGCCTTCGCCCGCCTGGGCGAGGAGGGTGTTGACCTGTTCCTGGTCGACTCCACGAACGCGGATGTCCCCGGCTTCACGCCCACCGAGCGCTCGATCGGCCCGGTGCTCGACCAGGTGATCGGCAAGGCGCCGCGCCGCGTGATCGTGGCGAGCTTCTCGAGCCACGTGCACCGCGTGCAGCAGGTCATCGACGCCGCGCACGCGCACGGCCGCCGTGTCGCGTTCCTCGGCCGCAGCATGGTGCGCAACATGACCATCGCCGAGCAGCTGGGCTACCTGCACGTCCCCGACAACGTGCTCATCGACTACAAGAAGGCCCGCGACCTTCCCGACGACCGGATCGTCTACATGTCGACCGGCTCGCAGGGCGAGCCGATGGCCGTGCTCAGCCGGATGGCCAACCTCGACCACGCCATCGAGCCGGGGCCCGGCGACACCGTCATCCTCGCTTCCAGCCTGATCCCCGGCAACGAGAACGCCGTGTACCGCGTGATCGACGGGCTCACCAAGCTCGGCGCGAACGTCGTGCACAAGGCCAATGCCAGGGTTCACGTCTCCGGCCATGCTGCCGCCGGCGAGCTGCTGTACTGCTACAACATCCTCAAGCCGAAGAACGTGCTGCCCGTGCACGGCGAGTACCGCCATCTGATGGCGAACGCCCGGCTCGCGCAGGACACCGGCATCGCCGAGGAGAACACCATCATCGGCTCCAACGGCACGGTCGTCGACTTGAAGGACGGCAAGGCGACCGTCGCGGGGCAGCACGACATCGGGTTCGTGTACGTCGACGGGTCCACGGTCGGCGAGATCACGGACGCCGATCTGAAGGACCGCCGCATCCTCGGCGAGGAGGGCTTCGTGTCGGTGATCGTGGTGGTGGACTCCGCCACCGGACGCATCATCTCCGGTCCCGAGATCCACGCCCGGGGCGTCGCGGAGGACGACAGCGTCTTCGATGACGTGGCGCCGAAGATCATCGCGGCCCTCAAGGAGGCCGCCGGAAACGGCGTGCGCGACAACCACGCGCTCTCGCAGATCGTGCGTCGCACGATCGGCCGCTGGGTGAACCAGAAGCTGCGTCGGCGCCCGATGATCGTGCCGCTCGTCATCGAGGCCTGATCCCGCGGAAACCCGCGTCATTACGGCCGGATGTCGGCTCCTGGCCGTACCGTTGAGGCATGGCCAGGAGCACCACGAAGTCTGAGCGCGCGTCGGCGACGCCCGCGTCGCGTCCGAAGCGGCAGACGACCTCGCGCTCCGGTGCGAAGGCCGCGCCGGCACCGAAGAAGTACGTGGGCGACGCCGACAAGCCGCCCGTCGGCGTGCGGATGTGGCTCGGCATCGCGCACGGCGTCGGTGCCCTGTTCCGCGCCTTCGGTCCGGAGTCCCTCGAGAAGGACGACCGGCGCGACGGCTTCCCGTTCCTGCTGGTGCTGCTGGCGTGCGCCGGAGCGGTCGTCGAGTGGTTCTTCATCGGCAACGAGATCGCGCAGTCCATCAGCGCATACACCTGGGGGCTGCTCGTCGGGCGGGTGGCATTCGTGCTGCCCGTGCTGCTGCTGTTCCTCGCCGGGTGGCTGTTCCGTCATCCGTCGTCGGTGCACGACAACGGCCGGATCGGGATCGGCTTCGGTTTCTTCGTGCTCGCCATGGCCGGCTTCTGCCATGTGGCTGCCGGCACGGCGAACAGCCTAGGGGAGATCGTCCGACCGCAGCCGAAGGACGGGATGCCGGCGCTCAGCGCAGCCGGCGGTCTGTTCGGCTGGATGCTGGGCGAGCCGCTGGCCCACCTCACCGCCGTCGTGGCGTACATCGTGCTCGGCATACTCGCGGTGCTCAGCATCCTGATCCTCACCAAGACCCCGCCGAACCGCATCGGCGAGCGGCTGGGTGACCTGTACTCCTGGATGTTCGGGGCGGAGCGCCCTCTGCGTGCCGCCGCCGTCGACGAGGCCCCGAAGGATGAGGACGACAGCGCCAAGGACGAGCTGCCCTGGTGGCGACGCAACAAGACGGGCCGCGAGGAGGATCCCGACGACGGGGTCGACTCGAAGGCGATCACCGCCCTCTTCGACGAACCCGCCGGCGACGGCGCGTACGAGCAGGCCGTCGTGGTCGATCCGGCTCCGCAGGATGCCGCGACCGAGGTCCTCAGTGACATCAGCGCGCTGACCGGGCTGCTCGACGAGCAGAACACCACGGCGCTGCTCGACGACACCGGCTCCACCGGTGAGCTTCCCGGGCTGGACGGTTTCGGCACGGCCGGCCCCGGCGCGGGCGGCCCGCAGCCGCCTGCGGCGCCGTACGTGCTTCCCAACCCGGGCATCCTCAAGGCCGGGCCGCCGCCGGTCACCCGATCGGATGCCACCGACCAGACGATCGCCCAGATCACCAGCGTGCTCGAGCAGTTCAAGGTCGACGCCAAGGTCACCGGCTTCTCGCGCGGCCCGACGGTCACGCAGTACGAGGTCGAGGTGGGCCTGGGCGTCAAGGTCGAGAAGATCCTGCAGCTGAGCAATAACTTCGCCTACGCGGTCGCCTCCAACGACGTGCGCATCCTCTCGCCGATCCCTGGCAAGAGCGCCATCGGCATCGAGATCCCGAACGTCGACAAGGAGACCGTCGCGCTGGGCGACGTGCTGCGCTCGGCCGCCGCGCAGAAGAGCACGCACCCGCTGACCATCGGCGTCGGCAAGGACGTCGGCGGCAAGTTCGTCGTCGCCAACCTCGCCAAGATGCCTCACCTGCTGGTGGCAGGCTCCACAGGCTCGGGTAAGTCCAGCTTCGTGAACTCCATGATCACGAGCCTGCTGATGCGCGCTCGTCCCGCCGACGTGCGCATGGTGCTCATCGACCCGAAGCGCGTGGAGCTCACGTCCTACGCGGGTGTGCCGCACCTGATCACCCCCATCATCACGAACCCCAAGAAGGCCGCTGAGGCGCTGCAATGGGTCGTGAAGGAGATGGACATGCGCTACGACGACCTCGCGTCGTTCGGGTTCCGTCACATCGACGACTTCAACCGCGCGGTCCGCGCCGGCGAGGTCGAGGTCCCCGTCGGCAGTGAGCGCGTGCTCAAGCCGTACCCGTACCTGCTGGTCGTCGTCGACGAGCTCGCCGACCTGATGATGGTCGCCCCGCGCGACGTCGAGGACTCGATCGTGCGCATCACCCAGCTGGCACGCGCCTCCGGAATCCACCTCGTGCTCGCCACGCAGCGACCCAGCGTCGACGTCGTCACCGGCCTGATCAAGGCCAACGTGCCCTCGCGTCTGGCCTTCGCCGTCACCAGCGTCACCGACAGCCGCGTCATCCTGGACGCCCCGGGTGCCGACAAGCTCATCGGGCAGGGTGACGCCCTGTTCTCGCCGATGGGCTCCTCCAAGCCCTTCCGCCTGCAGGGCGCCTGGGTGGACGAGGCCGAGATCGCGACGGTCGTCAAGCACGTCACGCAGCAGGCCCGCCCTGAGTATCGCGCGGACGTGCAGGAGGCGGCGGCCACGAAGAAGGAGGTCGACGAGGACATCGGCGACGACCTCGAACTGCTGCTGGCCGCAGCGGAGCTGATCGTCTCCTCGCAGTTCGGCTCGACCTCGATGCTGCAGCGCAAGCTGCGCGTCGGCTTCGCCAAGGCCGGCCGCCTGATGGACCTGCTGGAGTCCCGCGAAATCGTCGGCCCGTCCGAGGGCTCCAAGGCCCGCGACGTGCTCGTCACCAACGAGCAGCTGCCCGCGGTGCTGGCCAAGCTCCGCGGCGACACGCCCTCCGCACCCGCGGCCGCACCTGCGGCACCCGCCCCCGCGCCTGCGCCGGCCGAGCACGACCTGTACGCGCAGGACCCGGTCGAGCAGCAGTTCCGGGACCTCCCCGTCGTCGAGAGCGAGGACGACGGTGACGAGGACGCCTGGGGCCTGACGGGCCGCGACTGATGGCGATCCCTCGGCAGCTGCCCAACGCGATCACGATCGCCCGCATCCCGCTGGCGGTCGTGTTCTTCGTGCTCCTGCTCCTGGCGGGCACCTTCGGAGCGGACAGCCTCACGATGCGCTGGGTCGCCGGCGCGCTGTTCGTGCTGGCCATCTCCACCGACTGGGTGGACGGCTATCTCGCCCGCCGGTACGACATCGTCAGCGACTTCGGCAAGTTGTGGGATCCGATCGCCGACAAGCTCCTCACCGGTGCGGGGTTCCTGGGCCTGGCGATCCTCGGCGAGGTGCAGTGGTGGATCGTGATCCTCATCCTGATCCGGGAGTGGGGGATCACCGTCCACCGCTTCACGATCGTGCACGAGCATGTCGTCGCCGCAGCCTGGATGGGCAAGATCAAGACCGTGGTCCAGGCCGTCGCGCTCAGCTGGGCGCTGCTGCCGCTGCACGTGTGGATCGGGATGCCGGTCTGGACGATAACGACCCTCGTGCTCATGATCGCGGCACTCGTGCTCACGGTCGCGAGCGGCATCGACTACGTGGTCGCGCAGGTGCGCGGTCGCCGGGACCGGGCATGAGCGACGCCGCTCTTCTCGTCGCAGCCCTTCGCGAGCGCGGATGGACGCTGGGCGTCGCGGAGTCGCTGACCGGGGGAGCGGTCGCCGCCGAGATCGTGTCGGTTCCCGGGGCATCCGCAGCGCTCTGGGGAGCGGTGGTCGCCTACGCGACACCCGTCAAGCACACGCTGCTGGGCGTGGACGCCGGTCTGCTCGCCGCGCACGGCCCGGTTCACCCCGATGTCGCGGTGCAGATGGCCGAGGGCGTGCGCCGCGCGGTGGCGGTCGACGGCAGGTCTGCGGACGTCGGCATCTCCACCACGGGCATCGCCGGCCCCGACTCGCCTGACGGGCAGCCGGTCGGGACCGTGCACGTCGGCGTGGTCACGCCGGACGGAGCGCGTTCCGGATCCCACCTCTTCGCAGGATCGCGCGCGGAGATCCGCGCGCAGGCGCGGGACGCCGCGATCGCGCTGGTGCTGCGCGCGCTGCGGGAATAGCGGATGCCGGAAGCGGGTTGTCCATGATGTGCTCAGCAATCGACACACCGTCACACCCGCATCATCCCTCACAACAGAACCACAGCGAGAAACAGTAGATTCACCATCATCCAGTCGGGTTAGACTGGCCATCCACTCGGGGACCCCGAGGGGGATCGTGGAGAGGAGGTTCCGATGATCCTTGTCAGACAGGAGATCGGCGATGTGCTGCGGGACTTCCGCCTGCAGAAGGGGCGCACCCTCCGACAGGTGGCGAGCAAGGCATCGGTCGCGCTCGGATACCTGAGCGAGGTCGAGCGCGGTCAGAAGGAGGCTTCCAGCGAGATCCTCGCCTCGGTCGCCGACGCACTCGACGTTCCCATCTCGACGATCATGCGCGAGGTCGGTGACCGCATCTCGGTCCTTGAGGGCCTGAGCAGCTTCCCGGACGTCGTGCCGGACGACCTGGTGGCCTCGGTCGAGCCCGAGCTCTCGCTGCACTGATCGACCAGAGGCACGGATGCGACGCAGTGAATTCCTGCGCGCTGTCGACGACGAGTTCGGCGGGCGCGCGACGGCTCTCACGCACGACCTGATCCTCAGCGGGCTCGGCAGAACGGCGCTGGAGGCGCTGGACGCCGGCGTCCCGCCGCGGGACATCTGGCTCGCCCTGTGCGAGGAGGCCGACGTGCCTGCCGAGCGTCGTTACGGCGTGGGCCGGCTGGAGCCGCGACGGCGTTGAGCCGCGGGGCCTGAGCGCGAGCGGGGATCGAAAGTCGAGAGCGACCGTGCGGCGTGTCGTCGAAGATGTGTTCGAGATGCGCGTATCGTTCTGCACAAGTGGTCCTGGTGTGATCTTCATCCACAGAAGGCGGCTCTCGCGACTCGATGTCGGAGGCCCCCTCTAGCGTGATGGATGTGGCACCAGCCATGCGCCTTGTCGCAGAGTCGATCCATCCCGGAGAGGCCGCGACAGCCTACAGGCGGCAGCATTCGAGACACTGAGGAGCACGTCATGCCATCCACCGACGACCGCGAGAAGGCACTGGATTCCGCACTCGCGCACATCGAGCGTCAGTTCGGCAAGGGATCGATCATGCGACTGGGCAGCGACGAGCGCGCCCCCGTCGAGGTCATCTCCACCGGCTCGATCGCCCTGGACTCCGCACTCGGCATCGGCGGGCTTCCGCGCGGCCGCATCATCGAGATCTACGGCCCCGAGTCTTCCGGTAAGACCACGCTCACGCTGCACGCCATCGCCAACGCCCAGCGCGCCGGCGGCATCGCCGCGTTCATCGACGCGGAGCACGCACTCGACCCCGAGTACGCACGCAAGCTCGGCGTCGACATCGACCAGCTGCTGGTCTCTCAGCCCGACACGGGTGAGCAGGCGCTGGAGATCGCCGACATGCTGATCCGCTCCGGCGCGATCGACCTGGTCGTCATCGACTCCGTCGCCGCCCTCGTCCCCGAGGCCGAGATCAAGGGTGAGATGGGCGACTCGCACGTCGGCCTCCAGGCTCGACTGATGTCGCAGGCTCTCCGAAAGCTGACCGGTGGGCTGAACCAGACCAAGACCACTGCCATCTTCATCAACCAGCTGCGCGAGAAGATCGGCGTCTTCTTCGGCTCGCCCGAGACCACCGCCGGTGGTAAGGCGCTGAAGTTCTACGCGTCGGTGCGTCTGGACATCCGCCGCATCGAGACCCTCAAGGACGGTGCCGAGGCCGTCGGTAACCGCACCCGCGTCAAGGTCGTCAAGAACAAGATGGCCCCGCCGTTCAAGCAGGCCGAGTTCGACATCCTGTACGGCATCGGCATCTCCCGTGAGGGCAGCCTGATCGACTTCGGCGTCGAGCACGGCATCGTCAAGAAGTCCGGCTCCTGGTACACCTACGACGGCGACCAGCTCGGCCAGGGCAAGGAGAACGCCCGCAACTTCCTGATCAAGAACGAGGACATCGCCGTCGCGATCGAGACGCAGATCAAGCAGAAGCTGGGCATCGGTGTGAAAGCCGCGACCGAGGCTCCGGCTGACGAGCTCGCCGAGCGTCGTCCGGCCTGATCATGGGGCACACGAACGGGGGCGAGGAGCATCTCGCCCCCGTCATCCCTCTCTTCGGCGGCGCGCGATCGTCGAAGGCGGGTGCGCCGCCGCGCCGAGAGCCCGACTCCGACTCCGACGGTGTGCTGCGGCGCACGGGCGAAGAGGGCCTCTGGCGCTCCGCGCTCATCGATGGCCCGCGACGCAGGTTGGACTTCCCTGCGGAGCACTCGGACGTCGAGGCCGAGGCGGGCCCCGACGCCGAGGAGGCGCCCGTCGACCCCGAGGAGTTGCGCCGTCGTGCCGAGGAGGTGCTGGTGCGCCGGCTCCGCGGCAAGCAGCTTTCCGTGTCCGAGGCGCGCAGCGTGCTCCGCGAGAACGATGTGGACCGGGAGATGATCGAGGACATCCTCGACGAGTTCCAGCACCGCGGGTATCTCGACGATCGCACCCTCGCACAGCTGCTGGTGACCTCCGGCGTCGAGCGAAAGGGGCAGGGCAGGATCGCGCTGTCCCGCGCTCTGTCGCAGCGTGGAATCCCGCGGGATGTCGTCGAGGAGGCGCTCGAGGAGCTTCCCGATGACGACGCTGAGCGCGCCCTCGAGTTCGCGCGCAGCAAGGCATCAGGTATGTCACGACTGGAGCCGGACACGGCGCTGCGCCGCCTGCTCGGTCAGCTCGCCAGGCGCGGCTACGGCGGCTCCGTCGCGATGAACGCCGCGCGTACGGCGCTGCGCGAGGCAGGGAGCGGCCGCGGCGGAGTGCGGTTCGTCGACTCCGACTGACGGGTGCGCCGAGGGCGCTGGGGCCTGGCCGTCGGCGGCGACGCCGCACCCCGCGGCGGATCGTAGAATGGCTGGATCATGTCTCTTCTCTCCTCCGAACCGACGATCATCGCGCCTTCCGCGGCCGCGATCGACGCCGACGGTCGCCACCGCTCCTATGAGGTCCGCACCTTCGGCTGCCAGATGAACGTGCACGATTCCGAGCGCCTGTCGGGCTCGCTGGAGAGTGCGGGGTACGTGCCGGTCGCCGAGGGTGAGGACGCCGACATCGTCATCATCAACACCTGCGCCGTGCGTGACAACGCCGCGGGCAAGCTCTACGGCACGCTCGGGCACCTCAAGTCCCGCAAGGACAAGCATGAGGGCATGCAGATCGCCGTCGGCGGATGCCTGGCACAGATGGATCAGCAGGCGGTGCTCGACAAGGCTCCCTGGGTCGATGTCGTCTTCGGCACGCACAACATGGGCTCCCTCCCCGGGCTGCTCGAGCGCGCCCGACACAACGGCGACGCGGAGCTGGAGATCCTCGAGTCGCTCGAGGTGTTCCCCTCGACGCTCCCGACCAAGCGCGACTCCGCGCACAGCGGGTGGGTGTCCATCTCGGTCGGCTGCAACAACACCTGCACCTTCTGCATCGTGCCGAGCCTGCGCGGTAAGGAGAAGGACCGCCGTCCCGGCGACATCCTCAGCGAGATCCGCCTCCTGGTCGAGGACGGAGCGATCGAGGTGACCCTGCTCGGCCAGAACGTGAACTCCTACGGCGTCGAGTTCGGCGACCGTCAGGCGTTCAGCAAGCTGCTCCGCGCCGCGGGCGAGATCGAGGGACTGGAGCGCATCCGCTTCACGAGCCCGCACCCGGCCGCCTTCACCGACGACGTCATCGCCGCGATGGCCGAGACGCCCAACGTCATGCCCCAGCTGCACATGCCGTTGCAGTCCGGCAGCGACCGGATCCTCAAGGCCATGCGGCGGTCGTACCGCAGCTCGAAGTACCTGGGCATCCTCGACCGGGTGCGCGAGCGCATCCCGAACGCGGCGATCACCACCGACATCATCGTCGGCTTCCCCGGCGAGACCGAGGAGGACTTCCAGGAGACCATGCGCGTCGTCGAGCAGTCGCGCTTCTCGGGTGCCTTCACCTTCCAGTACTCCATCCGCGAGGGCACGCCCGCAGCGACCATGGCCGACCAGGTGCCCAAGGAGGTCGTGCAGGAGCGCTACGACCGTCTGATCGCCCTTCAGGAGCGCATCTCGCTGGAGGAGAACCAGAAGCAGGTCGGCCGCGAGGTCGAGGTGCTGGTGTCTGTCGGTGAGGGCAAGAAGGACGCCGAGACCCACCGCCTCACGGGGCGTGCCGAGGACAACCGTCTGGTGCACTTCGAGGTCACGCCCGGCTCCGACCTGCCCCGTCCGGGTGACGTGGTGACGGTCACGATCACCCATGGTGCGCCGTTCCACCTGCTGGCCGACGACCCGACCGGCGCTCCGCTGCGCATCCGGCGCACCCGCGGCGGCGACGCCTGGGATCGTGCGCAGGCCGCGAGCTGCGGTGTGCCCGCACCCGCCGGGCAGGCGGCGGGAGCACCGCGCGCCGTCTCCCTCGGACTGCCGACCCTGCGCGTCGGGGTGTGACGGGCATCCTCTCGTCGCGCTCGCTCGCAGGTCTGCGCACGTCCGCAGACCTCGAGTCCGTCGACTGCGGAGCATCGCAGAACGGTGGAGCCGTGCGGTGCTCTGGGCGAGGAGCAGCATGACACCGCGGGTCTGGGCGGTCGTGGGCGCCACGGGGACGGGGAAGAGCGAACTCGCTCTCCAGCTGGCCGAGGCGCTGCGCGCGCGCGGCAACCCAGCCGAGATCGTCAACGCGGATGCCATGCAGCTGTACCGCGGCATGGACATCGGCACGGCCAAGCTGTCGCTGCGTGAGCGCCGCGGCATCCCGCATCATCTGCTCGATGTCCGCGACGTGAGCGAGGAGGCCGCGGTCGCCTGGTACCAGCCGCTCGCCCGCGCGTCGATCCACGCGATCCACGAGCGCGGTGGCGACGCGATCCTCGTCGGCGGCTCCGGACTGTACGTCTCGAGCGTCGTCTTCGACTTCCGCTTCCCGCCGAGGGACGCCGCGGTGCGTGCGCGGCTCGAGGCGGAGCTGGAGGAGGCGGGCACGGGTGTGCTGTTCGCGCGACTGCAGCAGCAGGACCCCGGGACGGCGGAGCGGATCGACCCGAAGAACGGCCGTCGCATCGTGCGGGCACTCGAGGTGCTCGAGCAGGGCGGAGCAACCCACGGCGCCGCACTGCCCGAGAAGCCGGAGCTGTGGCATCCGGAGACCCGGATCCTGGGCATGCACACGGAACGCGAGATCCTCGTCGAGCGACTCGACCGACGCGTCGAGCGGATGTGGGCCGACGGAATGCTCGACGAGGTCGCGGCGCTCCGGCAGGCCGGCCTGGAGCGCGGCGTCACCGCCTCCCGTGCCATCGGCTACGCGCAGGCTCTCGCCCAGCTGCGCGGCGACGTCACCGAGCAGCAGGCCGTCGCGGAGACCCAGGCGCTCACGCGTCGATACGCCCGACGCCAGGTGTCGTGGTTCAAGCGCTATCCGGGGATCGAGTGGCTCGAAGCCGGCACGGCGGCCCCGGCGGGGCTCATCGACGGCTGACGGCGTTGTGAGTGTCGGTGGCCCCCGTCACGATGGACTGATGACCACCCACTACTACACCGCCTCCAGCCTGGACGGATTCATCGCCACCGCCGACCACTCGCTGGACTGGCTCCTGCGACAGGACATCGACGAGGACGGTCCGATGGCCTACGCGGGGTTTCGCGAAGGCCTCGGCGCGATGGCGATGGGTGCGCACACCTACGAATGGATCATGCGGCACGACGAGGGCGGCTGGACCTACACGCTGCCGACCTGGGTGTTCACGCATCGCGGGCTCGATGTGCCGGACGGCGCCGACATCCGGCTCACCCAGGAGGATGTTCGCGCGGTGCACGGCGAGATGGTGGCGGCCGCCGGCGACAAGGACATCTGGATCGTCGGCGGGGGAGAGCTGGTCGGCCGCTTCGCGGACGCCGGGCTGATCGACGAGGTGTGGATCCAGTACGCGCCGGTCACACTCGGGTCAGGGGCTCCCGTGCTCCCACGCGCCCTCGATCTAGAGCTGATCGACGTGGCGCGCAACCGCAACTTCCTGTGCGGTCGGTACCGTGTCACGGGTAGCCTCGACGACGCGCAGGATGGAGCACAGGCATGACTGCAGAGATCAGGACCTTCGACCCGGCCGACACCGAGGACGTCGTCGCGCTGTGGGAGGAGGCGGGCCTCACACGCCCGTGGAACGACCCGCGCGCCGACATCGAGCGGATGCGGGCGGTCTGGCCCGACCTGCTCATCGTCGCCGTCGACGGCGACCGGGTCGTCGGCACCGTGATGGCCGGATACGACGGGCACCGCGGATGGATCTACTACCTGGCCAGCGCCGCCGATCGGCGCGGTGAGGGCATCGGACGCACGCTGGTGGGCGAGGCCGAGCGCAGGCTGCTCGCGCTCGGCTGCCCGAAGGTGCAGCTCATGGTTCGTCCGGGGAACGAGATCGTCTTCGCGTTCTACGACCAGGTCGGCTACGAGCGGTTCGACATCGGCATGACGGGCAAGCGGCTGATCGTGGACACCCCTACCGGGGCGTCCGCCTGAGCGCCGGCATGTCCGCCCCTCTCTAGACTGTTGGCATGGTCGCATTCACCAAGGGACACGGCACCGGCAACGACTTCGTCATCATCGAGGACGTCGACGGCGCCCTCGAGCTGACGCCGAGCCAGGTGCAGGCGCTCTGCGACCGGAACTTCGGCGTCGGCGCGGACGGGGTGCTCCGTGTGGTGCGGTCCTCAGCGATCTCCGACGGCGCCGCCGCCCTCGCCGAGGAGTGGTTCATGGACTACCGCAACGCGGACGGCTCGATCGCCGAGATGTGCGGTAACGGCATCCGCGTCTTCGCCCACTACCTGCTTCGCTCCGGCCTGGCCGAGCTCGAACCGGGCTCCACGCTGCCGATCGGCACGCGCGCCGGTGTGCGCGACGTGATGCGCTCCGAGAACGGCTATCAGGTCGACTTGGGCCGCTGGCGGCTGGCCGGCGGCGAGCCCCTGGCGCGCGCGGCGGGACTGTCCGTCGCGCGGCCCGGTCTCGGCATCGACGTCGGCAATCCGCATGTGGTGGTCGCTCTGGCATCCGACGAGGAGCTCGAGGGATTGGACCTCAACCCGACGCCGGTGCTGGAGCCCACGCCGCCGGCAGGCGCGAACGTCGAGTTCGTCGTGCCAGGGGAGCCCCTCGTGCGGGATGGAGTCGGTCAGGTGCGGATGCGGGTGCACGAGCGCGGCGTCGGTGAGACGCTCAGCTGCGGTACGGGTGTCGCGGCCACCGCGCTGGCGGTGCGGCACTGGGCGGGCGAGCGCGCGCCGCACCAGTGGCGGGTCGACGTGCCCGGCGGCACTCTGGGCGTGCGGATGTTCCCCGCCGAGGACGGCGAGCACGTCGCACTCTCCGGCCCGGCGCAGCTGGTCTACCGCGGCGAGATCGACCTCGTCTGAGCGAGGGCGCCGGTCATTCCGCGACGTCGATCGGAGCCGTCGGGGGCGTGCCGTGCCGGCGCACCTTGAGCACCCGGTAGCCCTTCCCCGTGGCGGCGCGGTGCACGCTGTATCCCGGGGTGAACGTCGCCGTCATCCAGCGCTGCAGGGAATCCGAGCCGAGGTTGCGCTGCACGACCATCCACGCGTCACTGTGCTCGTCCAGCCGCGGGATCCAGTGCTCGAGCATCTCGTGCAGGATGCCCTTGCCGACGCGGATCGGCGGGTTCGAGCGGATCGTGCGGAACAGCACGTCATCGGGAACATCATCGGGCGTCACGGCGTTGACATTGGTGAGGCCCAGGGACTCGGCGTTGCGCCGGGTCAGATCGAGCGCCCGCTCGTTGACGTCGACGGCCCACACGGTCGCGTGAGGGGCGGCCAGGGCCATCGTGAGCGTGATCGGCCCCCACCCGCAGCCGAGGTCGAGGAAGTCGCCCCCGGGCGGCAGGGGCGGCATGTTGGCGAACAGCACGGCCGTCCCCGCATCCAAGCGATCGGGGCTGAAGACGCCACCCGCAGTGGTGAGGTCGAGTTCCCGTCCCGCGAGGGTGACATGGATGGTGCGCAGGTTCTCTGCACTTGCCGGGGCCGCGCTGAAGTAGTGGTCGGACGGCATGGAGTGAGCGTACCGGATGGCGGGGGCTAAGGTTAAGGCGCTCTGAGTGGTTGTGGCCCTGTGAGCCCCAGCACCCATGCGCACGCAGGAGAAGAAAAGGATCGGATGACGAAGAGCAACGACGAGAGCACTCAGACGGATGCGCTGGATCGCGTGCTGTCGCACGCGGAGCCGCGAACCGAGGCGAGAGTGTTCGGCGCCGCTCAAGCACTGCAGAACGAGGCCACGGCCGCGCACGGCGCCGCCGACGGCGAGCAGTGGGACCTCGAGGATCGGCACGCGCTGCGTCGTGTGGCCGGCCTCTCCACCGAACTCGAAGACGTCACGGAGGTCGAGTACCGCCAGCTGCGCCTGGAGAACGTGGTGCTCGTCGGCGTGTACCCGCAGGGCGCGCAGGACGATGCGGAGAACTCGCTCCGCGAGCTCGCCGCCCTCGCGGAGACGGCCGGAGCCGCGGTGCTCGACGGGCTGCTGCAGCGCCGCCCGCATCCGGACCCCGCCACCTACCTCGGCCGAGGCAAGGCGCAGGAGCTGAAGGACATCGTGGCGGCCGTCGGCGCCGACACCGTCATCGCCGACACCGAGCTCGCCGCCAGCCAGCGCCGCGCGCTGGAGGATGTCGTGAAGGTCAAGGTCATCGACCGCACCACGGTCATCCTGGACATCTTCAGCCAGCACGCCAAGAGCCGTGAGGGCAAGGCGCAGGTCGAGCTCGCGCAGCTCGAGTACCTGCTCCCTCGTCTGCGAGGCTGGGGCGAGTCGATGAGTCGCCAGGCCGGTGGCCAGGTCGGCGCCGGGGGAGCGGGCATGGGCTCGCGAGGCCCCGGTGAGACCAAGATCGAGCTGGATCGCCGCCGCATCCGCACTCGCATGGCGCAGCTGCGCAAGCAGATCCGCGAGTTCGCGCCCGCGCGTGACGCCAAGCGCGCCGAGCGCAAGCGCAACACGATCCCGTCGGTCGCGATCGCCGGGTACACGAACGCCGGCAAGTCGAGTCTGCTGAACGCGCTGACCAGCGCCGGTGTGCTGGTCGAGAACGCGCTGTTCGCGACCCTGGACGCCACCGTGCGTCGCGCCGAGACCCACGACGGACGCATCTACACGCTCACCGACACGGTCGGCTTCGTGCGCAACCTGCCGCATCAGCTCGTCGAGGCGTTCCGCTCCACGCTCGAGGAGGTCGGACAGGCCGACCTGATCGTGCACGTCGTTGACGGTTCGCATCCGGATCCGTCCGCCCAGCTGCAGACGGTGCGCGACGTGATGGGCGACGTCGGCGCGCGCAGCATCCCCGAGATCGTCGTGTTCAACAAGGCCGATCTGGTCGACGAGGACGAGCGTCTCGTGCTACGCGGGCTGGCGCCCGGCGCGCACTTCGTCTCCTCGCGCACAGGCGAGGGCATCGACGAGCTGCGCGAGGCGATCGAGCGGATGCTGCCGATGCCGGCCGTCGAGGTGCGGGCGCTCGTGCCCTACGACCGCGGCGACCTGGTCTCGGCCGTGCACGAGACCGGGGTGCTGATCTCGGCTGAGCACGAAGAGGCGGGCACCATGGTGCACGCGCACGTGTCGGAGCGGCTCGCGGCTGAGCTCGCGCCCTACGCGGTGGGCTGAGCCGGACGCCGACGCCCGGGGGCCATCAGGCGGCCTGGAAGCGCGCCTCGACGGTCGCCGAGACGACGATGTCCTCCGCTTCGTAGACCATGCCGGAGGAGCCGGCCGAATCCATCGCGAATGCGGCGCTGCGCATGAGCATCTTGGGCTGAGGGGCGGACTCCTGGCGGGAGATCAGACCAAGGTCGGCGACCTCGAGAGGCACGACGGAGTCGAGGCCGAGGGCGGCGGCGTACGCCTCCGCACGGGCGACGGCCACCGACACGGCGCCAGCGGCGACATCCCGTTCCAGCCGCGTCCGCGTCTCCGGGGTGAGCTGCCAGTCCACGATGCCGACTTCGACGCCGTCGCGCAGGGACACGTCGGAGACCCACAGCGAGAGCTCGGAGGGGTCCGGGAAGGTCGCGGCGAACGCGATCGTCGCATGGTAGACCGGCG
>Ga0308169_10001370_pt1 | contig 28745 bp, 34 predicted proteins | sample PhyBR1_2_FD_202139 | JGI IMG/M metagenome (GOLD analysis project Ga0308169, IMG submission 202139) | Phyllosphere microbial communities from UC Gill Tract Community Farm, Albany, California, United States - DLSLSB.R1 | ecosystem: Host-associated > Plants > Phyllosphere > Unclassified | place...
ACGGCAGCATATTCGTTGAAGCCGATCTTGAAATAATCAGCCGAGACGATGTTTACCAGGTTCGACACCACCAATGGCAGGCTCGCCGTATCGGCAATAAACCCGGCGCCCATGACGAATGCCAGGGTCGCCGCCGGTGAAAAGCGCAGGGCCAGCAGCATCGACATCACGATGGGCGTGAGAATCAACGCCGCACCGTCATTGGCAAACAGCGCCGACACCAGCGCACCGAGCAGCACCATATAGGCAAACAACCGCCGGCCGCGGCCACGGCCCCAACGCGCCACATGCAGGGCGGTCCAGGCAAAGAAGCCGGCTTCGTCGAGCAACAGGCTGATGATGATCAGCGCGACGAAGGTACCGGTGGCATTCCAGATGATGTGCCACACCACGGGGATGTCCGCCAGGCTGATCACCCCGCAACCCAGGGCCAGGATCGCGCCCAGGCTGGCACTCCAACCCACGCCAAGGCCCTTGGGCTGCCAGATGACCAGTACGATGGTGACGAGGAAAATCGCAATTGCGACAAGCATGAATAAACGCTCCGATGGCTCAGCACCCAATGCTGGCCCGTTGTGGTCTGTCGCCCATTGCTGTCAGACGCAGTGCGTCTATACGTATTTTCATATTTCCGGTCAAATCTTGTTTCATTTGACCTGGATCAAAAGCCTGGAAAACACCCACAACTCTTTGAAATTAAAATGAAACACAAAGGTCCTAAAGTGCCTGCTCATTGCTGATGAAGGAAGAACCCGCGTGACCCGTGCCACTCGCAACCTGCGCAAGACCCTGGATTCCGTCGCGGAAAATAACGAAACCGCGGCGTTCGACCTGATGCGCGCCGTGGAAAAACTCGGCGACGAAGTGCTGCGCCAGCGCTTGCTCAACACCATCCACCGGCTGAACCAGGATGCCTACGAGCTGCGTGAAGCGCGGGATTCGGTGGAGCAGGTTTCGGTGAGGCTCGCCTGAGCAAGATCGTTCAAGACAAGCCCCTGATTGCACTGGCATGCTTGTCGACTGTCTGTCGATGAGCCGTTTCCATGCCCACTGCATTACCTCATTACGCCTTCACTCGCGGCGCCATCGCCGTTATTCCCTTGTCTCTTGCCTGCGCCCCGTGGGGGTTGCTCGCAGGCTCCATGGCCATCGATGCGCAATTTACCCCGCTGCAAGCCCAAGGCTTGTCTGCCATCGTGTTTGCCGGTGCGGCGCAGTTGGTGGCCATCGGCATGGTCAAGAGTGGCGCCAGCCTGATATCCATCGTACTCACCACTTTGTTACTGACTTCCCAGCATCTGCTCTATGGCATGCACATGCGTCCCACGCTGTCGTCGCTCAATGCCCGGTGGCGCATGAGCCTGGGTTTCCTGCTGACCGATGAATTCTTTGCCCTGGTCAACCACTATGACCGCCAGACCTTCAATCGCTGGTACGCATTGGGCGTCGGCCTGACGTTTTACATCATCTGGAACCTCTTCACCCTGGCCGGCATTGTGTTGGGCAAAAGCATTCCGGGCCTTGACCAGCTGGGGCTGGAGTTTTCCATTGCCGCGACCTTTATTGCCCTGATCACTCCGGTGGTGCGCGATGTGCCGACCGTGGTGTGCGTCGCGGTCTCGCTGCTGTGTTCGGTGTGGTTGAGTTATTTGCACTGGGAGTCGGCGGTGGTGGTTTCGGGCGTACTGGGGATGAGCGCAGGTTTTGCCTGCAAGCGATTGGGAGTTGGGCAGCAATGATTTACCTGATGATTGTGGCCATGGGCCTTGTGGTGTTTTTCAACCGCTACCTGTTTATCGAGCCACGTTTGCCGGTGAGGCTTAATCGTGGCGCCCGTGAGTTCCTGGGCTTTGCCGTGCCGGGGATGCTTACGGCGATCTGCGGGCCGATTATTTTCCTGGCAGATCATCGGCTCAACCTGAGCCCGAGCAACCCTTACTTGCTCGCAGGTATCTGCGCCGTGGGCTTGATGTTCTGGACGCGCAGTGTGCTGATTACTGTGCTGTTGAGCATGGCGCTGTTCTATCTGTTTCGCTGGTGGTTCTGACGCCAGGGCAAAAAAAAGCCCGCGGGAGGGCGGGCAGAAGGGAGACTTCCAAAAAATGAGCTTGGCCACTATAGACGGCGGGTTGGCCCGTCACAGTGAAACAAAGTTCATGGGCGCGTCAGTTGGCCGCGGCACAGTGGTAGAGTCACGGTTTTTCCAAGGAAGCACAGGCATGTTCAAGATGGTAATCGGCGCATTGGTACTGGCCGCACTGGCCGGTTGCGCGGGCTCGAAGATGAAAGAGGCGCGTGCAGGCAGCCCCTACAAAACCCTGGCCTCGGACAAGGCCACCCTGGTGGTTGCCCAGTGCATTCAGTTCGGCTGGCAGGATGAGCGCGTGTTCGGCGTTGATGCCGGCGGTTTCAAGGAGCCCACCGAGGCAGGTGGCTACACCGTCTACACCACGGCCGGCGACTACTTTGTTGACATACAAGGCACAGGAGCGGGTTCTACCGTCAAATACTATGCCGTGGAGGACAACATGCCAGCCAAACGTCGCCTGGCAGCGCTTGCCACTTGTCTGTAATACCTTGCCTCAGCTCGATTCCCAAACGCCTGGCGGGACAGCCGCCGGGCATTGCCTTATGATTCAATCGCTCGCTCGACGTGATGGCTCTTTACCGGTACACGGATGTCGAGGCTTAAACGTCGAGCGAGCACCTCTTTGTTCAGTCTCAACGCGGCATAAAACCCAAGTGCCAGCGCCGCGGAATCATCAATGTCGCCAGCCCCAATGACCCCGCCAATGCACCACTGACCCACAGTGCGCGCAGTCCCATTTGCTGCTCCAGCAGCGCGCCGATCACGGCACCGACAAACATTCCGGCCCACGGAATCAATTGCACGCGCCAACCATTGCGACGCTCGCCCATTACCCAGCGCCCCAGCCCGCGACCAAAACGTGAGAGCGCCCCGGTGACGTAAGTGAGCCCCACGGGTAACCCGTTCACTTCTTCGACAGCTGCGTTGAGCATGCCCATGGCAATAATTGCCGCGAGCAACGCGGGCAAGGTGTCGGTCGCCGGCAACAGCGCCGCGCCGCAGAGCAAGGCGCCGATGCACAGCAACAACGGCAGTGCGTGGCGCTTGCTGAAACGGCTGACCACCACACCCAAGGCATTGCCGACCACAAAGGTGGCAACCAGCAACACCAGACGCCCGGTGAGCCCCAGGTCACCCGCGCTGATGGCCACCGCCAGGCGCGTGGTGTTGCCGCTCATGAACGAGACGAAATCGCCGCTGGCCATAAAGCCAATGGCATCGGTCATGCCCGCCAGCACCGACAGGCAGGCCACCAGCATCAAGCCCACGCGGCCACGCCAGCGCTGGCGATGGGCGAGCGTGGCATTGGTGTAAGGCTTGCGGGACGAAGGCGGCATGGGGCTGGGTTCCACGATGAGATTATTCGGCCACTACCGTAGGACGCTTTGCGTGTATGCGCAATGACCTCAGGCACGTTCCAGTTGCCAACCTGTGGGGTGCCAAGTCAGATGATGAGTCGGCTCGATCGCCTGCAAGAATGCAGGGTCGTGTGACACGGCCAACATCGCGCCGGTAAATCCCTTCAAGGCCTGTTCAAAGGCAAGCACCGACTCCAGGTCCAAGTGGTTGGTGGGTTCATCCAGGAGCAACAATTGCGCCGGTGTATCACGCCACAAGGCAACGGCCATGGCGGCCTTCAACCGCTCGCCACCGCTGAGTTGCCCGGTCGGCCGCGTGACCCGCGAAGCATCGAGCTGCAGCAGCGCCAGGCGCGTGCGCAGTTCGGCTTCGGCCAACGGCGTGTCGAGCAGGTTGAGCTGCTCGACAACGCTGCACCGTTCATCCAGCAACGCCAGGTGCTGATCGATATAAGCGCTGGGCACCGCCACCGTGCACCCGCCACTGACCGCCTGCCACTGGCCGGCAAGTAATTTGAGCAGGGTGGATTTACCGCAACCGTTCGGCCCGCGCACGGCAACGCGTGCGGCTCCCGCCAGGCTGATCGTCAGGTAGGTGGCGGACGCCTCGGGGTCGAGCCAGGGCAATTGCGCACGTTCCAGCGTCAGGACCTGCCGGCCGTTGGGTACTGCCGAGCCTGGCAAGGCGAGCAGGGTCGGCGTCTCATCCACTACGCGCGCGTAGGCTTGGCGCACCTGGGCGTCGAGTTGCTGTTTGTGCTCGTGGTGGGCACTGCGCACCGTGCTGACGACTTCCCTGGCAGCGCTTTTCCAGCGGGACTTGGTAAAACGGTCGACGTTGGCGGTCTCGGCCTGCTTGCGTGAGCGCGCAGCATGGCGCTGGAGGCTGTCATGGTCTTTTTGCAAGCGCCGACGCTCACGGCTGCGTTCCTGGCGCGCATGTTCCCATGCGGCGATAGCGGCGTGCTGTTGGGTATCGCGTTGCTGTCGATAGGCAGCATAGTTGCCGCCATACACCTGAACGCCTAGGGGCGATAATTCGATGATTCGCGCCATGGTGTTGAGTAATTGGCGGTCATGGCTGACCACCACCAGGCCGCCGCGCCAATCGGCCAGTTCGCGCAACAGCCACTCGCGCCCGGCGCTGTCGAGGTGGTTGCTGGGTTCGTCCAGGATCAACAATTGCGGTGCCGCCAACAGCGCTCCGATCAGCGCGACCCTGGCCAGTTGGCCGCCACTGAGTCGGTCGGCCTGGGTGTCGGCGGTGAGTGAGGGCAAGCCTGCGGCATCCAATGCCAGGCGCAGGCGCTCTGCGAGGTCCCAGCGATCATCGATCAGTTCCAGATCGCCCAGGCGGCCGTCGCCGCGCGCCATACGCTCCAGGGCGGCGAGGGCAGGGGCGGTGCCGGTGATATGGGCGACCGTTTCTCCCGCTTGAATCGTCAACGCCTGGGGCACATAGATCAGGCTGAGTGGTCTTTTCAATGTGCCTGAGGACGGTTGCAGGATGCCAGCGATCAACTTCGCCAGGATACTTTTGCCACGGCCATTGCGCCCAACGATGCCGGTGTGGGTGCGATCAATGGACAGGCTCACGTCCTCCAGCAAGGTTTCGCCATTGGCGAACTGGAAAGACACATGTTGCAGGGAAACAAGAACGGGCAGCCGGTTGACGTCAGTCATCAGCACCTCCAAAAAAATGTCGAACAGGCCAACAAGCGCGCCAGGCGGCTCGTTGCGGATACATTCTGGAAGGCTTAGTTGTTCACGTCGGCGCTCGTCCCGTAAATCAGAAGGGGCGCAAAGGCTAACCCACCTTGGCTTTGTGCGGCAAGTCTTCGGCCAGCTTCTCCAGGAACATCGCCAGGGCGACTTCCTCGGCTTTCAGCCCCTTGCGCACTCGTGGCTTGGGCAGTTTCGACAGTTCACCGAGGCTGAAATGCTCAAGCACCGCGGGGTGGATGTAGCACTTGCGGCACACGGCGGGCGTGTTGCCCAACTGCCTGGCCACGTCCTTGACCATTCCTACCACGTGCCGCTTGGCGTCTGACTCCGGCTGCCACGCCAATTCGCGCAACACCGCCAATGCCATCGCGGTGCCCGCCCAGGTGCGGTAGTCCTTGGCGGTGAAGTCTTCGCCGGTGAGTTCGTGCAGGTAAGCGTTGACGTCATGGGAACTGACGGTGTGGCGTTCACCGTCTTCGTCCAGGTACTGGAACAGGTTCTGCCCGGGCAATTCCATGCAGCGCTTGACCACGCGGGCCAGGCGTCGGTCCTTGACGCTCACTTGGTGCTCGACACCGCTTTTGCCGCGAAACTGAAACTGGATTTCGCTGCCCTTGATGTCCACGTGGCGATTGCGCAGGGTGGTCAGGCCGTAGGATTTATTCTCGCGGGCGTATTGGGTATTGCCGACGCGGATCAGCGTGGCGTCCAGCAACATCACCACCGTGGCCAGCACCTTTTCGCGGGTAAAGCCGGGCTCGGCGATTTGGGCTTCCAGCTGTTTGCGCAATTTTGGCAAGGCGCTGCCGAATGCCTGCAACCGCGAATACTTGTCGCTGTCACGCACTTCGCGCCAGCGTGGGTGGTAACGGTATTGCTTACGGCCACGAGCGTCGCGGCCGGTGGCTTGCAGATGGCCGCGCGGGTCGGCGCAGATCCACACATCGGTGTAGGCGGGCGGTACCGCCAGCGCGTTCAGACGTTTGATTTCATCGGCATCGGTAATGCGCTGGCCTTTTGCGTCCAGGTATTGAAACTTGCCCCGCAGCTTTTTACGGCGGATTCCAGGCTGGGTGTCATCCACATAATGCAGGTCACGGGGCAGGTCGGCGGGCAACGAAGAGTCGGGCATGGTGCGGGTTCCTTGGCAACAAATCAGGCCGGTATGTCTGATTGACCGCAGCGTTTTGCGGTCGTGCCAATTGCTTAAGCCAGCACCGCCACCGCCTTGATTTGCGCCCACAGCACCTGGCCCGGATGCAGTTGCAGCTGGTCGCGGGAGAAACGCGTGATACGTGCCAGCAATGGTGTGCCACCGGCATCCAGGCGTACCAGGACATGGGCGCTGTTATCCGCCCCCATGTCCTGGATGACGGTCACGGGCAAACGATTGAGGATGCTGCTGTGTTCGTCCGCTTGCAGGTTGAGGCTCACATCCCGTGCCTGGATCTTGACCCGCAACGGTTTACCCACCGCCACCGGCGCATGGGCCACGCGAATCTGCAATCGGCAGTCAGGCAGTTGCAGGGTGAGCAACTGATAGTGCGCGTCGTAGGCAATGACGCTGCCGGCGATCACCACGCCGGCATCGTCGCCCAGGGCCAGGGGCAAATCGAGGCGCGCCAGGGTTTCGCCGATGGGGCCGCTGGCCAGGGCCTTGCCGTCGCTGAGCAGGACGATATGGTCGGCCAGCCGCGCGACTTCATCCTGGGCGTGACTGACGTACAGCACCGGGATGTCCAGTTCGTCGTGCAGGCGCTCCAGGTACGGCAGGATCTCGTTTTTGCGTTTGCTGTCCAAGGCGGCCAGCGGTTCATCCATCAGTAACAGCCTGGGGCTGGTGAGCAAGGCCCTGGCGATACCGATGCGCTGACGCTCGCCCCCGGACAGGTGCTGGGGGGGACGCTCAAGCAGGTGACCGATGCCCAGCAGCTCGGTGGCCTGGGCCATATCCACATGGCGTTGTGTGCGCGGGATGCGCTTGAGGCCGAACTCCAGATTGGCCCGCACCGACAGGTGAGCAAACAGGCTTGCCTCCTGGAATACATACCCCAGGGCGCGTTTATGCGGTGGTACGAACAGCCCGTTGCGGCTGTCTTGCCAGACCTCATCATTGATCTGTACAAAACCTTCCTCGGCGCGCTCCAGACCGGCGATACAGCGCAGGCAAGTGGTCTTGCCGGAGCCGGACTGCCCATATAACGCGGTCACCCCGCGCCCAGGCAATTGCAGGTCCACGTCCAGCGCAAAGGCGGAATATTTCAACTTCAGGCGTATATCAATCATCGCGATCAGCTCCAGCCCATCCGGGTCTTGCGGCTGGAGTACAGCGCCAGCAATACAAGGAACGCGAACACCACCATGGCGCCGGCCAACCAATGGGCCTGGGCATATTCCATGGCTTCGACGTGGTCGTATATTTGCACCGAGACCACTCGGGTCTTGTCCGGGATATTGCCGCCAATCATCAACACCACGCCGAACTCGCCGACGGTATGGGCAAAGCCGAGAATCGACGCGGTGATAAAACCCGGGCGTGCCAGGGGCAGTATCACTGTGAAAAACGTGTCCCACGGATTGGCGCGCAAAGTCGCCGCCACTTCCAGCGGGCGTGTGCCAATGGCGGAAAGGGCGTTCTGCAACGGCTGTACCACGAACGGCATGGAATAGATCACCGAGCCGATCACCAGCCCGGCGAAACTGAAGGTCAGGGTGCCCAGGCCCAGCCATTGGGTGAACTGGCCGAAGTAACCGTTAGGGCCCATCGTCAACAGCAAGTAGAAACCGATGACCGTTGGCGGCAGCACCAAGGGTAATGCGACCACTGCACCGATGGGGCCGCGCCACCATGAGGTGGTGCGCGACAGCCACAGGGCTATCGGAGTGCCGATGATCAACAGGATCACAGTCGTCAGTGACGCCAGCTTGATGGTCAACCAGATCGCGGAAAAATCAGCACTCGACAGGGGCATTTACAATTCGTAGCCGTAGGATTTGATGATGGCAGCGGCTTTCGGGCCTTTGAGGTACTCAACCAGCGCCTTGGCAGCGGCGCTGTCTTTGCCTTTGTTGAGGATCACCGCGTCCTGTTTGATCGGGTCATGCATGGATGCCGGAACAATCCACGCCGAACCGCGGGTAACTTTGCCGTCTTTATAGATCTGCGACAAGGCGACAAAGCCCAGCTCGGCGTTGCCGGTGGACACGAACTGATAGGCCTGGGTGATGTTCTGGCCTTCGACGAGCTTGTCCTTGACCTGCTCGGTCAAACCTTGCTTGGCCAGCACCTGGGTGGCCGCCAGGCCGTAGGGCGCGGCTTTGGGGTTGGCGATGGACAGGTGCTTGAATTGATTGTGCTTGAGCACTTCACCTTTGGCGTCCACGTAGCCTGCTGTTGCCGACCACAGCGCAAGGGTGCCGACGGCGTAGGTAAAGCGCGACCCCTTGACCGTCTGGCCTTCGCTTTCGAGCTTCTGCGGGGTAGTGTCATCGGCGCTGAGGAACACCTCGAACGGCGCGCCGTTCTTGATCTGGGTGTAGAACTGCCCGGTAGCACCGTAGGCTGCGATGAGCGTGTGGCCGGTGTCTTTTTCGAAGTCGGCGGCAATTGCCTGGATCGGCGCGGTGAAGTTGGCGGCCACGGCCACCTGCACTTCATCGGCATGGGCCGAACCCAGCACGAACACGGCAAGCAGGGGGGCCAGGCGCGAGATACGGTTCATCGTGAAGCGACTCCTTGGACTGTACGGGGCGTTCAGGTAGAAGGCTCTACCGCTATGTATGGGAATATATAGCGGTTGGCCATTGCCGGTACAGTGCAAAGTTGCCGCTGATGTCAGTGGCGCGAGAGTCGGGTCAACGCCTGCTCGGACAATTGACGCGTCAGGTCATAAGTGGACAGGTCTTTGCCAAGCCCCAGTGCCTGGCCCGCCCACAGGTTGCTGAAACCTGCTTCATCCTTGGCCTTGAGCGGCATTAACGCACCACCGGCTTTGGGGAATGCCGGGGCGCTCGGGTTGATCGGGCCGAGTTCCCGCATCACGCGGTTGACGATGCCCCGCGCCGGACGACCGGTGAAAAGGTTGGTCAGGGCCGTCTCACTGGCCTGGGCATGGCGCAGCGCGTGGTGGTGCGAGGCGGTGATGCTGGCTTCGGGCGTGAACAGGTACGCCGTGCCAATCTGGACTGCCGAGGCGCCCAGGGCAAGGGCCGCGACGATGCCACGCGCATCACCGATGCCGCCTGCGGCAATCACCGGCACGCTGAGCGCGTCGACCATTTGCGGCACCAGTGCCATCAAACCGATCTGGCTGTTCAGGTCCTCGCTGAGGAATAGGCCACGGTGACCACCGGCTTCAATGCCCATGGCAATAATTGCGTCGCAGCCGTGTTTTTCCAGCCAGATCGCTTCCTCAACGGTGGTGGCCGAGGACAGCACTTTGGCGCCCGTGGCTTTTACCCGATCGAGCAAGGACTTTTCCGGCAGGCCGAAATGAAAGCTCACGACTTCCGGGCGCAGTTGTTCCACCAACTGGCACGCCGCATCGTTGAACGGTGCGCGATTGGACACGGGGGTGGGCGCATCAAAATCGGCGCCGAGTTCGTGATAGTAGGGTTGCAGCACAGCCTTCCAATGGCGGTCACGCTCTTCATCGGCTACAGGCGTCTGATGGCAGAAGAAGTTCAGATTCAACGGCCGTGTACTGGCCTGGCGGATGACCGTGACCGCTTCGCGCAGTTGCTCGATACTCAGCGCTGCGGCAGGCATGGAACCCAGCGCCCCGGCGCGTTGGGCAGCGATGACCATGGCGGTGGTCGTCGCGCCGGCCATTGGCGCCTGGATGATCGGCACGTCGATGCCCAGCAGGTCGAGAATTCGGGTGTCTGGCCAGGTGCTCATGGGATGCGTCTCCAGCGTTAGTAGGGCATTTCGCTGTTTTAGCAGGGCCGTTGGCGCCGGGCCACTCTGTTTTATTCACTGGACGAGAATGGCGTTTTATGAAGAGGGTGTTTCGCGTTTGAGCAACTCACGTTTGCGCTCCACCCCCCAGCGGTACCCCGACAGCTCGCCATTGCTGCGCACCACGCGATGACAGGGAATCGCCACCGCCAGGTGGTTGGCACCACAGGCCTGGGCCACGGCGCGAAAGGCGGTGGGTGCGCCGATGTGCTCGGCTATCTGGGCATAGCTGGCGGTACTTCCCGCCGGGATTTCGCGCAATGCCTGCCATACCCGTTCCTGAAAGGCCGTGCCGCGCAGGTCCAGAGGCAGATCCAGACCCAGGGCAGGGGCTTCGACAAAGCCCACCACCTGGGCGACCAGTTGTTCGAAATCCTGATCCGCGCCAACCAACTCTGCCTTGGGAAACTGATCTTGCAGGTCGCGCACCAGCTTATCCGGATCATCCCCGAGCAAAATCGCACACACGCCACGCTGACTCTGCGCCACCAGAATTGCGCCCAGCGAGCATTGGCCGACGGCAAAGCGAATGGTGTTATTGACGCCGCCGCCCTTGTAGTCCTTGGGTTTCATGCCGAGTAGCTGGTCAGCCGCTTCATAAAAACGGCTGTTGGCGTTAAAGCCTGCGTCATACAGGGCGTCTGTCACCGACTGCTGCCCCTTGAGGCCATCGCGGACCTTGCGCGAGCGCAGGGCGCTGGCGTAGCGCTTGGGGGTCAAGCCGGTGCCGGCTTTGAACACACGGTGGAAGTGGAACGGGCTCAACCCGGCCTGGCCTGCCAGTACATCCAGGCTCGGGGGCGTTTCAGCCTGTTCGATCAGCCGGCAGGCGTCGGCGACTAACTGCGCATGGTAAGCCGCCAGTTGAGTCCGATCGCCCGCCGCGCGTTTGCTGGCACGATAACCCGCGGCTTCGGCCTGGGCCGGTGTGTCGAAGAACTCGATATTCTCAGGGCGTGGCAAACGCGAAGCACTGCTGGGGCGGCAATACACGCCCGTGGTTTTCACGCCGTAGACAAACAGGGCATCTGCCTTGGCATCGCGAGCAATGATGGCGGCCCAGCGCGGATCGTGTTCGTTGTTCATGGCCTGCACTCTAGACGGTTCAGGGGCAGACTAAGCGGGTCGCCCACCGGTAAAACTCCGAAGCTTGCGGTCAAATTAGCCGGCGGTGCGAAAGGTCAGGTTGATGCGTTGCGCGCCCATGACCGGATGCTCGCCGGCCTTGATCGGCATCACCCCATGAAAGCGCAGGCGATCAACCCCGCCCCACACCACCACATCGCCATGGAACAGCGAGACTTTTTGCGTTTTGTCACTGCGCTGATGGCCACCGAACAGGAACATCGCCGGCAGGCCAAGGGACACCGAGACCACCGGCGCGCTGTAGCTGCGCTCGTTCTTGTCCTGGTGCAGGGACATCTTTGCCCCTGGCACGTAACGGTTGATCAGGCAGGCGTCAGGCAGAAAGTCGCGGAAGCCGGCCTCGGTTGCCGCCGCCGTGGCCAGTTGGCGCAACGCATCCGGCATGGCGGGCCAGGGTTGCTGGTTGCGCGGGTCGAGTGGGCTGTAGCGGTAGCCGCGGGTATCGGTGGTCCAGCCCAGTTCGCCGCAACTGCTCAGCGCTGCCGACATGGTAAAGCCACCGGGCGTGACCATTTGCCGAAAGGGGGACTGGGCCAGCACGCGCCGCAACTCAGGTAGCAACCGCTCAATCCAGGGCAGGGCATAGCCCCTTAGAACGTAGGATTCTTCGCCGATCTGCTCGCGCCCGGCAGGTTGCTGCAGGGCATCATCGGCGAACAAATCGGCAGTAGGGCCCGGCATGACTTACAGCGCCTTGCTCACGGTGATGTCGGTAATCACGTCGCTGGCATCGTGAATTTTCGCCACGGCTTGCTTGGCTTCTTCGACGCTGTTGGTGGTCAACTGGGCAAATTCGAAGCGGCGTTCGCCGTTGAGCTTGTACTTGATGACGTATTTGGTCGTATGGGTCACTGCGTTTTTCCTGTCAGTTGCTGGTTCAGCTCAGCTTGGTGCTGGTGCGGCGAACGATGCGGATCTTGTGGGACAGCGCCGGCTTGCGGGTCACGCTGATGGCGCGACGGGTCACCACATCAAGGGTGATGTTCCAGAAACCGGTGCTGGGTGCGGTTATCTTGGCCGGGAATTTATCGAATGCACCGCCGTGGTAGGTATGGCGCCCGCCATTTTTGAAGCTGCGAAAGTTCGCATCGCTCATCAAGCGGATGTTGCAGGTCTGTGAACATTCGATAACGACAATGTCTCCCTCGTTGAGGTGCTCACGCTGGTGAATGAATTTCATTGGGGTGTCTCCAGAAGGGCTTTTTCTGAAAAATCAGAACGATACGTAGGTTAAGATGGAGTTTATCAGCCCCAGCGCGTTTATTATCGGGCCGTCGTCGACGACTTCGACAATTTAAAACAGTTATTTACGGTGTTATCAGAGATAAATCCTACGTTGCTGGGAGAAATTTACCATCCCCGCTGTCGTAGGGTCTTTATCGGAGGTTTTAGTATGAAGTGGAGTGTGTTGGTGCTGGCCTTGGCAATCGCTGGGTGTGCTTCGGTTGCAGATATCAAGCAGACCCCGCCAACGTTGGTGGTCATCTCAGGGAAGAAACCGCAGGAATATGCGGCGTGTGTTGTGCGCAAACTGGAGGCGACCCGTCGGCCGCCGCAGATCGAACCCCATAAAGACGGTATCCAGGTCATCGTGCCGCAGAAGTTTTCGGCGGACCCTTCTGCGATCTTCGAAATCGAAGACCGCTCCAGTGGCAGCAGCATCAAGCTCTATGAAAGCATGTCCAACGTGCCGATCCGGCCGGGCGACGTGAAGAAAGCCGGGGAAGAGTGCATTTCCGGCTGAGGCCCAGGCTCATCCTGAGCTATGAACCCGATAAAAAATCCAACACCGCGCAGGCGCGGTATGCATCCAGGGCAGGGCATCCGTTAAACTGCCGGGCATTCACTACAAAAATGCCGCTCAAGCCTTGGGATTGAGCGGCATTTGTTCTTTCTGGAAAGCCTGTTATGAAACGAGAAATCGTCAAAGCCCGCCACGCCGAAGGTCAGATTGCAGCGACCCATGTCATCCAGAACCCCGCCGACTTGGGCGAGTGGATCGTGTTCTTCAAGAAAAGCGGCGGTCGCAGCTACTTCCTGGTAGACGATCAGGATGAGGTCGAGTCATTCCCGCGGCTGGATGACCTGATTGAAATATTGCGTGGCCTGGGGATCAAGTTCGCCGAAGTGCATCTATAGCGCAACGGCTTACTTGCACACGACCACCACACTGCGACCTTTAAAGTTGCCCACGTCCTGGCCCAGGGTCTTGTCGCTTTCCTTGAGGGCTGGGGTGCCATTGGTGCCGACGATGCGGTAACCGGTGCCGGCACAGGAGGCATCAGCTTTCTCGTAGCAACTGGCCCATGAGTTGGCCTCGCCCGAGCAGTCGATGGTCAAGCCTTGCTCGCCATTTTTCAGCAGGGTGTCTGAAGTGGTGGTGCAACCGGCCAGTGCCAGTACTGCGGTCAGTGCCAGGATTTTGTTCATAGAAGTCATCATCGAGAAGAAGTGGAGGGCGCTGACACTGTCGTGGGGCGTTGGCGCGGATTATAGCGAACTGCCACCTGGTGCGCAGTCCCAGATACAAGATCTTCGACTGCCCACCCCAAAGTGCCTCAGCTTCGCACCTGTGTCATGGCACGCCCATCACGAGCACTCCGCTGCCGCTTGTGGCCCCGGGGGTGGGGAGGGAACCCGCGCGCCGAGCCAGGGAAAACGTCACGTCATCGCCGCCCACGCTGTTGGTAATTTGGGTCCGGAACGAAGCGTTGACCGGAACCGCGGACCCTGCACGGACAAGTGCAGTTCCCACGTCCAAATTGCTCATCCGCAGCAGGCGGCTGTCGAACGAAGACGGTGTGCCTTTGTAGGTAATGGTGATGGGCGTTGTAATCCCGCCATCCGGGCATGAGTAGGTAAGTCTACGGTTGACGCGGATGGGGGTCGTCAGGGGGTCGCTGCCCAGCGCCCGTTGGTTGACTTCGCCAAAGTTGATCTCGATGGGGTTGTTATTGTTGATCGTGCATGTCGACGGCGAGATGGTGAAGTTGTTGGCGGCGGTATAAGTAACGGTGAGCTGCGGTCGAGTGCCGTCGTAATTGTTCGAACTGGTGAGGCGTAACAGGCCGAGGTTGTCGCCTATCCGAACGTCAAACGGATTCGACGGGTAATTACGCAGCAGAATATAGGGGGTGACATTGATAGGGTAAAAGACGCCGTTGTTAGGCACCGTGACTATCCCTATGCCCGCCGGAACCGGGGTGTTATAGAACGAGCCATTGATGCGCAAGCCTGTGCGCTCGCCGGAAAACTTCGGGCCAGGCGTCCATGGCGTACCTGAGGCATTGCCTGATACCCAGTAGTCTGCATGCCAAGCCGGCCCGCCACTGTAGGTAAATCGACATTCCAGCCTTGCACCTTCCAGCATGAGCCGCGTGCGGTCCGCACTGAGGGTGACCATGACAGGCACTTGCAAGTTGGGGTCGCCGTTCTGCCAGGGGCCTCCATTGACCCGGCAATCGACGGCTTGCGCAGTCGTTGCCATGCCACCGAGGGCCAGAAGCACAAGGGCACCATGTAGTCGTTTCATTCTTTTCTCTCGTTGTTCCAGAATCTGCATTCGCGCCTCTTTCGCCTTTTTCATGGCACACCCATCACGAGTACGCCGCTCCCGCTGATAGCCCCAGCCACCGGAAGAGAGCCCGCACGCCGAACCAGCGAAAACGTCACATCATCGCCCCCCACGCTGTTGGTAATCCGGGTCAGGAACGAACCGTTGACTGGCACTGCGGCTCCCGCACGCACTAGGGCTGTACCCACATTCGCGTTGGTCATCAGCAGCAGCCGATTATCGAAAGAAGATGGAATGCCTTTGTAGGTAATGGTGATTGGGGTGGTGATGCCGCCATCCGGGCATGAGTAGGTGAGCCTGCGGTGGGCGCGGATGGAGGTGGTTAAAGGATCACTGCCTATCGCGTGCTGATTGACGTCGCCGAAGTTGATCTCAATGGGGTTGTTGTTATTGATAGAGCAGGTTGATGGGGAGATGCCGAAGTTGTTTGCGGCGGTGTACGTCAGTACGAGCCTCGTACTACCGGAACTGTAATTGTTGGTCTGGTGCAGATTCAGTGCGCCGAGGGTATCGCCTATTCGAACATCGATAGGGTTACTGGGGTCGTTTCGCAGCAAGATATAGGGGGTCACATTGATGACATACGCACCGCCGTTATTAGGCATGGTCGCGATCCGGATGTTGAACGGCACCGGGGTATTATAAAACGAGCCATTTATACGTAAGCCGGTCCCTTGACGTGAGAACTTTGGACCGGGCACCCAAGGCGAGCCGGCTTGCGCGGCCGTCCCCCAAAAGTCTATGCGCGTAGGGTGAGCAGGCGAGGGCGTAAAACGGCACTCCAGCCATGCCCCTTCAAGTATCAAACGGGTACTGTCCGAACCCACGCGAACAGTGACGGGGACCTGCAGGTTCAGGATCCCGCCGTCACCAACATACTGCCAGCTTCCACCATTCACGCGGCAATCAGCGGCCCGCACAGCGGTGGTAGCACTCAGCAGGGCGAGAAGCAAAATAGCGCTGTAGAGTCTTTTCATGGTTATCTCTCGTTGCTCTTCTGTCCGAACAGCGGCTACTGGCATCCAGCCCCATGTTGTGATTCGAAGGTTTCCCAGGCTGTTCTCAGCCCGGGAATGACTACGGATAGTCCAGCGTGAACGTGGACGTCACTGTGTAGGCACCATGTCCGATGGTCTGGTCCTGGATAGCCCGCGGCTCGCCCTGCACATAGGCCTTGAGCTCGATCACATTATTGCCATCGCTCAACACCTGCCTGTCGCTGACGGTATTGAGTGGCAGGGGCTTGTTGCCCGGCGTCTCCAGGCCTACTCCAATGCCGGAGGCGCCGCTACCGCCATCGAGCGCGAGCAGTCCGGGGAGCTCGGGGTTTTCCCTGCCGCCGAACGTGATCGTGACGGTGTTGCCAACCGTGGTGTCGCAGTCCTCCAGGTGCAGCTTGAAAACCTTTCCGAGTGAGCGGGTATTGAGGTAGAGGTACTTGCTGGTCAGGTCCCAGAGTTCCAGGGTAATGGCTTCGTCGCCGGGACGAATCGTGCAGGCTTCTTCAACCAGGTTGCCTCTGAAACTCAGGTTGTCCGCTGCGTTACCTTCGGCGATCAAGCCCAGGCTCAGTACCAGCGCGGCACAGGGCCAGACCGGGTGGATGCGTTTATATCCCATGGACTCAAACTCCTACTGGTATTCGGCCAACAACGTGGCCACCGCGGTAAACCGGGTGGGTGTCAGGGTGGCGCCAGGTTGTTTGACCGGAACCACTTCCAATACCGGTGGCGACGACAGGCTGATTGCCAGGGGGGAGTTCAGGACAAATGGCTGGCTGTTCTGGAAAACCCGAATACCCAGCGCCGGTACGCTGGTCTGTACCGCCGAACTGTCAAACGTTGTCGCGGTACCGTTGACGCTCAACTTAAGCTGCCAAGGCAGCGTGTCGGTGCCACAGTTGATGGTGTAGCCGACGCTCTGGCGGTATTTCACCCCATCGACGCGCTTTACGCCGACATCGCCAAAATCCACTTCAATGGTATTGCCGGCATCGATGGTGCAGGGCGGGGGCTCGTTCAGTGTTCCGCTGAAGGTCAGGTTGGCCGACACGCCGCTGCAAAGGCTGATGGCGCACAAGGCGAGCAATGCTTTCTGCGGCCAAAAGGTCATGGGTCGTTTCTCTTCATGGGTAATCGACTTCATTGGTAATCCACCACCAGAGTGGCGGTCGCATCGAAGGCCCCGCCTGTCAACGTACTGCCGACGCGCTTGACCGGCACCGCCTGAACCACCGGGAAATTGGGATAGGTAAAGTTCACCGCCGTGTTCAAAGGCCAGTCAGTGCCATTGACGAACAGCTTCACCCCAAGGTCTGGCTTGCGGGTCACGAGCACGCGACTGTCAAACGCAGCCCCGGTGCCCTTGAGTTCCAGTGTCAGCGCGTTGCTGTACGGCGCATCACAGGTAACGGTGTAGGGCACACCACGGCGGTAGTTGATTCCGTCGATCCTTGAGGTCAGCAGGTCATTGCCGAATGGCACATCGAGCGTACTGCCGCTGTTGATGACGCACGGCGGCGGCGCAATGATCACCGCACGGATGGTCAGGCTGGTCTCGGCCAAAACCGCCTCGCTGACGGCCCACATCAGGCCGCCTATAAACACGGCCCACGAGCCGTTTGACTTCGCCATTTTTCTGCCCTTACTCATAATTGAGCCTGAAATCCACCACGGCCCGGAATGCCCCGCTGGTCAACGGCGCGGAGGTGCGTGTGGGCCGAACGTTCCAGGTCTGGGTGGCGCCACCCAGGGGCAGGAGCAAAGGTTCGCCCCGCTGCCCCAGGTTTACATCCCGGCCAAGCACATCAGTTAATTGCAGGCCCATCCCGCTGATGCCTTGCACTTTGACCAGGCGTGGATCATCGGCATCGGCCGGAGCGAGGAACGCGACCGACAGCACCGGTTGAAAGGCACTCCACGTCAGATTGCCTGTGCGTTCACTGCGGATGCTGCCGGCGGTGCGGTGGCAATCGGTGAAGCGCAACTGGAATGCCACTGACCTTGCCTGATCGCCAGGACGTCGCAGTTGGCTGGTGGAGACGTCGCCCAAGTCAATGGTTTGATGCACCGACGTCATCTCCAGGTTGCAGGGTGTTTCATGCATTGATCCGGAGATATTCAGTCGTCCGCTCATGCCTTCTATATCGTCTTCATCCTCGGCCTGCACGCTCCCGACAAGGGCCAGTAGCAGGCCGCCCAGGACCTTCACATAGTGCGATTTCATGGCTGACTCCGGCCGGTATTACTGTGTGAGCGGGGCTGCTTGCAGGTTCACCTTGCACGTCTCGCCACTGCAGGTGAACGCCAGCAGCGGGCGTCCGCCGTAATCATTCACGTAGGCCAGATAAGGCGAGGTGCCGAGGGCCTTGGCGGTCGGGCCCAGGGTCAGCGAGCCTTTGGGGGGGACCATCAGCGGTTCGAAACCCGGCACGGTCTTGCCATCCCTGGTGCTGCGTGCATCCACCAGGGTCACGAAGTACGGCGTTGGGTTGTTCACCTGGTAATGTTCGCCTTGCCGTGAAAGGGTCAGCTTTTCCTGCCAGGGGTTGGACAGATCTTGCTGGGTCGGAGTGATGGCTTGCGGTCGATAGAACAACTTGATCCGGGTTTGCAGCGCGATTTGCAGCGTGTTGGCCTTGTCGCTGCGCGGCGGAATTTCCCGCAGATTGAAGTAGTAGACCGTCTCCCGATCCTGCGGCAAGGATTTGGCCGCGGGCAGTGCCTGGACCTTTACCTGGCTTTGCTTACCGGGTTCCACACGCTGCACCGGTGGCAGCACGATCAAGGGCGCGGTGATTTTCTGACCCTGTTCATCCTCAATCCATCCTTGGGCCAGGTACGGCAACTGGGTGTTGTTGTTGGTGATATTCACGCTGGTGGCGTCCTTGCCTCCGTCAAAGATCACGCGTGTACGGTCCAGGGCAATCGCGGCGTGTGCGCTTTGGCTCAGGCTGAAGGCCAGCAATGCGATGGACGAGAGAGTGAGGCGTGTATTGAGCATCATGAGGATGTGTTCTCCGTGGCGGTGTGCCGGCCGGTCAGCTCGGACGGCGCGGGCGAGGTTTGATCAGTGGCTGCCATTCGGCAATCCAGTTGCAGGGCATGGGTCAAGCCATCAGCCGGCAAATCCAAAGGCAGCGTAAGAATGCAGCGCGAACTTTCTCCCCAGGTGACGAACATCTGCTGACCCGCCTGGATACCGCTGAGATAAACACTGCCGCCATCATTCACAATGCCGGTGTCCTGCTGCTTGGCGTTCTTAACCGTTGCGCCGAAGGGCGGTGTACTGCCATCCGGCAGGCGCAGTACCGCCATGGCTTTCTCACCGGAAATCACCTCCAGGGATCGGTAGCCGATGGCACCTTCAGTGAGCGTCACTTGCGTGACAGATTGCGTGGCTTCGACGTTTTTCGGCAGGCGTTCCAGATCCACGCTGGCCGCCGTACGCTGGTAACTGCTCAAATCGGAAATCACTGCTTTGCCAAAGACGTTGCTGCGCGTCGGCGTGCCGTAACCGCGCACTGGCACATCGGCTACACCGCCGGTATCGACCATCAGACGCGTGCCGCCCATGCTGCTGGTTCGATGCAGTGCTGCGCCGTGGGGCGTGAGGGTGCCGCCACCGCGGGCCGACATGCTCAGGCTGGTGTTGCCCTGTTGACGGCTGGCGGCCAGCGTCAAGTCAGCCTGATCGCCCATGTGACTCAGGTAACCGCTGGCGGAACTGTCACTTGCACTGAGCTGGTAGCTGTTGCGTTCATCCAGGCGATCGCTGTAGCGCGTTGAAAAGCCGCTCTTGCCTGCTGTTCTGTTCGCGTCCAGCGATAACGTGCCACTGCGTCCCAGCGGCAGGCTGACCGTCAGCGCCATGCCGTTATCCTTATAGTTGTAGTCCTGGGTGCGATAGACATTCAGGGACAGGCTCAGATTCTTGACGGTGCCGACATTGAAGTAGCGAGACACCGACAAGTTCCAACGCTGGCTGGACGGCCGCGACCAGTAAGTTTGTTTGTTGTAACTGGCGTACACCGTGGCACCCAGGTCACGAAACTGTTTGTTGATCGTGGCGGTATACAGCGCCTTACTGCCCCCTATCGGTTTGAATTCGCCGGCGTATTGACCGAACTCGTCGTATTTTCCGCGCCCTGCGAGTTCGCCGTTCATTCCATAATGACGAGCATCCAGGTATTCGCTCATGCTTAAGAAGTTCTTATCGGAAAACCGATAACCTGCGAAGGTTACTTGGCTGTCGTATTGTTCGAAGTTCTTGGAGTATTGCAGGCGATAGGATTTACCGGAGAGGGTCTGATTCCACACGTTCGCATGGGACTGGGTGACATCCAGGGATAATGCTCCCAACACCAGCAAGTCACGACCAGCACCGACAGTGGCCGCATGGTAGTTGTTATCGGTAATGGCGCCGCCGAACAATGACCAGCCGTTGCTGACCCCCCAGGAGAACTCGCCGGTGCCGAAAAAGTTACCGTCAGCCCCGTATTGAAGATCGGAAGGCCGTCCGGTTGCGAGCTTGTAGCGAATTTGCCCGGGGCGCGTCAGGTAAGGAACACCGGCAGTGTTGAGCTTGAAGGTTTGCACCGAGCCGTCCTGCTCTTCCACGCGCACATCCAGCGTACCCGTGACGGCGTCATTGAGGTCCTGAATGCGAAAGGGGCCGGCCGCCACCAGGGCTTCATACAGCACGCGGCCTTGCTGGCTGACGACGACCCTGGCGTTTGTCTTGGCAACCCCGACAACCTCCGGCGCATAGCCGCGCAAGTTCGGTGGCAGTTGGCTTTCGTCCGAATTCAGCGCGGCACCGGTAAAACGGAAGCTGTCGAACAGGTCCGAGTAAAGGTAGTTCTCGCCGACCACCAATCGCGCCTTCAGCGAAGGAATGGCGCGGTAAGCGTAGTAGCGGCTCCACTCCAGCTTCTGCTCCCCGGCGGATCGGTCCCTCGCGCTGTCGACGCGCCCCTGCCAATCGGCACGCAGGCGCCAGGCCCCGGCATTGGCCCCCAGGGTTCCGTTACCGCTCAGGTGATTGCGTGTACTTTGGTTTTTCTGGGCGTTGGACTGTGCCGTCAGGTTGTAGTCAACCAGTAATCCCGGCACTCCCTCATCCCAGCGCGCGGGTGGATCCCAGTTGAGGGCGCTGTATTCAAGGTAGGCATGGGGCAGGTTGATGTTCAGCGTGGAGGTGGCCAGGTCGGCGCTCACCTCTGTGCCTGGCAGGCCTTGGGTATCCAGGCACTCGCCGTTTTTCCACGCGGTGAGTTTGGTGGCATCCGACGCCTTCAGCCCCAACAGCCCCACCAGGGCGGGGGACAAGCATGCCTGGCTGCCCTTGGGATCATGCTCGGGAGGGTAGAAAACCACCGTTTGCTCGGAAACAGGCTGGCCATTGATCTGCACAAGCATCGTGTAGGTGCCGGGCAGAATGAAACCGCTACGGGCGAAGCGGGACAGGTCAATATTGGTGCGATCATTCAAATCAAGCACGTCGGTATTGAATTCGATATCCCCGGCGCCCAACGCGGTTCCGGCGAGCGACATCAGCCCGCCTACCAGGCTGGGGCGAAGCGTATGTTTGATCTTCGACGCATTCAGCATGAAAGCAACCCATCAATGTTCAAAAGTATTCCAACCTGAACCGCACTGCGACCCGGTGAGCCCCCGGTGCCAGTGGCAGCCCGTTGCCGACCAGCCGAAGCGTGTAGTGCAGTGTCATGTCACCTTCAGCCAGGGGGTGCGGAGCCATCGGCTCGCCCGGCACACTCTCTTGGCCAGCCGAATCCCAGATATGGAAGGCAACCCCCTGTGAGTCTCCAAAGGCGGCAAAGGAGCGGCCGTCCCTGTCGCGAGGCCCGTCAAAGGTCACCCGCAGATGCTCCCAATCAGGCAGCGTGGCCCCGGGCCGCGACGGGTCCGGGCGCGTCAAGGAACAATTGACCAAGCGTAATTCGAAGGGGTGTGGCTCGCCCAATGCATTGCGCAACAGCCTGCCTATGGGCTCGGGTGTCATCTCGATGGACTGATCGGCACTGACCAGTTCCAGCCCGCATGCGGAGTCGACGATCACGCCACCCAGCGTGACAACGCCTTCGCCCTGGGCAGGTGGCTGGGCGAAACTCCAGGGACTGATGAGCATCGTCAACGAGGAGGTGACTGCGAGATTCAAGAATGTTTTCACCGGTATCTCCCGCCCGTCCCCCCGCCACCCTCAGGTGGCGGGGGGAACAACTTACTGATAGGCCAAGGTGAAGTTGGTGACGGCGCTGAAATCACCGGGGACGATGTCGCCGGTAGCGGCGCCTTGAACGTAGGCACCGAATTCCAGGGTGTTATCACCCGCGGAAATGGCTTGCGGGGTTGTAGCGACGCCCAGCTCAACGGGTTTGCCGCCGTGGGTCATCATGATGCCAATGCGGCCTGCACCACCGACGGTACCGATTGCACCTGGGACATCGTTTGAGGGGGCGGCAGTGAAGGTGGTGGTTACCGTGTTATCAGTAAGATCCGTCAGGTCGCAGCCCTCCAGTTCGATTTTCACGCTTCGGGCTTCCGACTTGCCGCCGGCCTGCAATTGATGCTTTGCGATGGCGCCGAGGTTAACGGTTTGGTCGATGGATTCAGGCTTGATGGAGCAGGCACCCGAGTGGACCGATCCGAGGAAGGTGACTGTTCCATCTGCGGCATGAGCCCCAGAGATCGAGCCGGCGAACAGCCCAAGGGTAAACAGCGCGGTTTTAAACTTAGTTTTCATTTGCAGACGCCCACATAAAAATGTCATTGAAGAGTCCCGCCGCTATTGGGTCTGGGACTGACGGTTTCACCGCAAAAGTGGCGCCCGGTAAATCCCGATGTCGTCAGCCGAGTCGGCCTTCGAATAATCAGGCTTTCCAATTAATTGCATTGCAATTCAGCGGCACGTTTGAGGCGGAAATGATTGTGTGGCTTTGCGCTGTGGAAGTAAGTCGGCGCATTCGTTTAGTGGTGTAGCCGTAACGTGTATCGATATATAGGAAGGATATGGCAAATTGCCAAAAGTTTTATTCTGACTGTAGGAATTGAACTACATGTCGCTAAATGAGAATGCTTTAGTTGGGGGGTTGGATGTAAGAATGGTATTACGCGAATTGAAAAACAATAGTCGTTTACCAAGCGAAACAACTAAGTGTCGGGGGGGCGCAGAGGTCGCAGGGCGCCGACAAAAACAGGCGCCCACAAAAAAGCCCCGTCGACCGGGGCTGTTTTGTGCGGTGTGGCGAGGCTTACTTGTTTTTCGGACGTTTGCTCGATGCGTGGCCTGCTTCATCCACAAACACTTCAGCTACGGCAATCGCCTGGCTCTCGGTCGCAAATGTCCCGGCAACGCTGTCACCATGAAAATTGATCAAGTGCCAGCCGTCTGCACGCTGGGTGATCAGGTAGCCGTTTACACCTTTGGGTTCTGACATCTATTGGGAATCTCATGGTCTGGTACAAGGCGCCCATGATACCGCCAAAAGCCTGGGGGAGCGCGCACGTTGTTGCAGGTCCGTGCCGGCAGGCGAAAAGCGTGCTAAAACAATTGCAGATGTTATAAGCAGGGTGCGTTCTGCCTGACCGTTGATGAAGCCCTTTGCAGGATCAGCGGAACTTACTGCGCCATTTTTTCTCTATGATGACATCGCAACGCCAGCAGGACCCATTGTAAGGTGACTGCGGCCTGATTAGACTGCGCCGAATTCCGTACGCACAGCCCTTTGTAAGGACTCATATGATCAAGAAATGCCCAAAGAGATGCTGCCGGTGGTGAACAAGCCACTGATTCAGTACGGCGTGGAAGAAGCCCTGGATGCCGGCCTGAACGAGATCTCCATCGTTACCGGCCGCGGCAAACGCGCCCTGGAAGACCACTTCGACATCAGCTATGAGCTGGAAAACCAGATCAAGGGCACCGACAAGGAAAAATACCTGGTCGGTATCCGTAAACTGCTCGACGAGTGCTCGTTCTCCTACACCCGTCAGACTCAGATGAAAGGCCTCGGCCACGCCATCCTCACTGGTCGCCCGCTGATCGGTGACGAACCGTTTGCCGTGGTCCTGGCGGATGACCTGTGTGTGAACCTGGAAGGTGATGGTGTGCTGACCCAGATGGTCAAGCTCTACCAGAAATACCGCTGCACCATCGTTGCGGTCATGGAAGTCAACCCAACTGAAACCAACAAGTACGGCGTTATCGCCGGCGACGATATTGGCGATGGTTTGATCCGCGTGCGTGACATGGTCGAGAAGCCAGCGCCGGAAGATGCTCCGTCGAACCTGGCGATCATCGGTCGTTACATCCTCACCCCGGACATCTTCAAACTGATCGAAGAAACCGAGCCGGGCAAGGGTGGCGAAATCCAGATCACCGATGCACTGTTGAAGCAAGCCAAAGACGGTTGCGTAATTGCCTACAAGTTCAAAGGGCAGCGGTTTGACTGCGGTGGTGCCGAAGGCTACATCGAAGCAACCAACTTCTGCTACGAGCACTTCTACAAGACTGGCAAGGCGTACTGATTTCACGCTTGCCGCACTGTTTCAAGAGAAAGCCACCTTCGGGTGGCTTTTTCGTTTTTCAGCCCCATGTAAGTCGGTATGCTGGTGTCCTGCCGAGGAGAGTGAAATGGCCTACGATTTTGACCTGTATGTAATTGGCGCCGGTTCCGGCGGTGTTCGTGCGGCGCGCTTTGCCGCAGGCTTCGGTGCCAGGGTGGCCGTTGCGGAAAGCCGCTATCTGGGCGGCACCTGTGTGAACGTCGGCTGCGTGCCGAAAAAGCTGCTGGTGTACGGCGCGCATTTTGCCGAAGATTTCGAGCAAGCCAGTGGCTTTGGTTGGTCATTGGGCGAAGCGAACTTTGACTGGGCAACCCTGATTGCCAACAAGGATCGCGAGATCAACCGTCTTAATGGCATCTATCGCAACCTGCTGGTCAACAGCGGGGTGACCCTGCATGAAGGCCATGCGCGTCTGGTAGATGCGCATCAGGTGGAGATCAACGGCGAGCGCTTTACTGCCAGGCACATCCTGATCGCTACCGGCGGCTGGCCGCAGATCCCGGAAATTCCAGGGCGTGAACACGCGATCGGTTCCAATGAGGCGTTCTTTCTCAAAGAGCTACCCAAGCGCGTACTGGTAGTGGGTGGTGGTTATATCGCCGTTGAGTTCGCGGGCATTTTCCACGGCTTGGGTGCGCAAACCTCATTGCTGTATCGCGGTGACCTGTTCTTGCGCGGCTTTGATGGTTCGGTGCGCAAACACCTGCAAGAAGAGCTGACCAAGCGTGGTCTGGACTTGCAGTTCAATGCCGACATCGAGCGCATCGACAAGCAAGCCGATGGCAGCCTCAAGGCAACCTTGAAAGATGGCCGCGTGCTGGAAGCCGACTGTGTGTTCTATGCCACCGGTCGCCGCCCGATGCTGGACAACCTGGGGCTGGAAAATACCGGCGTGAAGTTGGACGAGCGCGGTTTTGTCGAAGTGGACGATCTTTACCAGACCGCCGAACCATCGATCCTGGCGATTGGCGATGTGATTGGTCGGGTGCAACTGACGCCGGTGGCCCTGGCTGAAGGTATGGCCGTGGCGCGGCGCCTGTTCAAGCCGGAGCAGTATCGTGCGGTGGATTACGCCAACATCGCAACGGCGGTGTTCAGCCTGCCGAATATCGGCACCGTTGGGCTGACGGAAGAAGACGCGCGCAAGCAAGGCCACAAGGTGCAGATCTTTGAAAGCCGTTTCCGGCCGATGAAGCTGACCTTGACCGACTGCCAGGAAAAGACCCTGATGAAGCTGGTGGTGGATGCCGACACCGACAAGGTCCTGGGCTGCCACATGGTCGGTCCGGATGCAGGCGAAATCGTGCAGGGGCTGGCGATCGCGCTCAAGGCAGGCGCGACCAAACAGCATTTCGACGAGACCATCGGCGTGCATCCGACGGCGGCCGAAGAGTTCGTCACCATGCGCACGCCGGTGGCCGACTGATCAGGATGGTTGTGCTGCCTCTGGCGCCGTTGCAACGGCGGCGGCCAGGCGCAGCGCGTCGATGCTGGCCTGGGCCTTGATCAGATCCAGTTCCAGAGCCTTGTTGCGCTGCTGATTTTCGAGCAGCGCCTCCTGACGTGCCTGACTGTCCAGTGCTGCAACCCGCAGGCGCTCCTGAAGCAGGGCGCGCTCGCTGTCGATCTTGTTCAGCTGCTCGTTGAGCTTGAGTTGTGCGGCCTGATCCTTGCGGGCCTGAGCCTGCAATGCGTTCAGTTCCCTGGTGGTCACTCGCTGCTCAATCAGCAGGCGTTCATTATCGCGATGCAGTTGGGTGATTTCATCCTGGCGTACGAGTGCGCTTTGCTGAGCCTGGCGCAATTCGGCTTGAACCTGCTGCAGCTGGCCTTCATGGCGACGCTGCTCTTGCTCACGCTGCTCCTTTATCGCGTTGCGGTAATGCTCAAGCGCGTCGCGTGCGTGCAGGTGTTTCTCTTCCAGTGAGCGAATCTGCTCGTCCTTGTCGTTGATCCTCAACTCGTAATCACTGCACGCCTGGCTCAACCCGGCGTTACGGGTTTGCTCGGTTTGCAGGCTGGTGCTGACGGTTTGCAGCGCAGCGCTTTCTTCCGCCAGGGCTGCGGCCTGGATATCAAATTGCTGCTTGAGCTGAGTGTATGCCTTTTCAAGCGCCTCAACCTGGGCGAGCAGGGCGGTTTTCTGCTGTTCAAATTGCGCCAGCGCCAAGTCAATCGGCTCCTGAGCCTTCTCTTTCAGGCGCTGGGCCAGACGTGCAACCAGCTCGCCGAGCTCGTCGTCAATCGGCGCCTCGGTAATGGTCAGCCGGGTTTCACTTTCGTCCAGCTCTTTCAAATAGCGATGAATGGTGGTTTTCGAGCCGGTATTACCCATCTCGATCCGTACTGCGTCGATGCTGGGGTTTTCACCGCGGGCAAGGATTGCCAGGCGTGCCGTCTGAACTACTGCTTTGTTTATGCCGCCGCGAGCCATGGAGTCTCCGTCGATTTAGTACTGTGGTACATGGTATGTATATACGTACTATAACACGTATAAAAACTCGTTGAAATTCATGATTTAACAGATGGGATATTGGCGTATTATCCCGTGTCATAACGGTTTTAACCGCCACTTCCCTTGCGGCAGTACGAAACGACACCCATGAGCGACCTGGATCGATATATCAATGCTGCGACCCGCGACAACACGCGCCGCAGCTACCGTGCGGCGATCGAGCACTTCGAGGTGAGTTGGGGAGGCTTCCTGCCGGCCACCAGCGACAGCGTGGCGCGTTATCTGGTGGCGCACGCTGGAGTGTTGGCGGTGAACACCTTGAAACTGCGGCTTTCGGCACTGGCGCAGTGGCATACCAGCCAGGGCTTTGCCGATCCGACGAAAGCGCCCGTGGTGCGCAAGGTGCTCAAGGGGGTTCGTGCCGTGCATCCAGCGCGCGAGCGGCAGGCTGAACCTTTGCAGCTACAGCATCTTGAGCAGGTCGTCACTTCACTGGCGCTTGAAGCAAGCCAGGCCAGCGAAAACCAGGACCAGCCCCGCTTGCTGCGCGCCAAGCGTGACACTGCGCTGATCCTGTTGGGCTTTTGGCGGGGGTTTCGCAGTGATGAGCTGTGCCGATTAAGTATTGAACACGTCCAGGCTGTGCCCGGCGCAGGGATCAGCCTGTACCTGCCGCGCAGCAAAGGCGATCGGGAAAACCTGGGCAAGACGTACCAGACGCCGGCGCTGCTGCGCCTGTGCCCGGTGCAAGCTTACAGCGACTGGCTCAGCGCCTCGGCGCTGGTTCGCGGCCCGGTCTTTCGCGGCATCGACCGTTGGGGCAACCTGGGCGAGGAGGGGTTGCATCCCAATAGTGTCATCCCATTACTGCGTCAGGCCCTGGAGCGCGCAGGCATCCCGGCCGAGCAGTACACCAGCCATTCCCTGCGACGCGGCTTTGCCACCTGGGCCCATCGCAGTGGCTGGGACTTGAAGTCGCTGATGAATTACGTCGGGTGGAACGACATGAAATCCGCCATGCGCTATGTTGAAGCGACGCCGTTTCTCGGCATGACCCTGGCGACCCAACCGCTGATTTGAAATTTCTTCTATTAATACCGCCACTTGATAGAGAAAGCCAATCGTCAGCATCAGGTTTGCCAATGGGCCATCGACCGAAAGAGTCGGTAGGATTCATCTCATCAACTTCTTAACCCCTGACGGAGAGTCAACGATGCCTATCATCAACAGCCAAGTAAAACCGTTTAAAGCTGACCTGAAAGGCAAGTGGTCGGTAGTGTTCTTCTACCCAGCCGACTTTACCTTCGTTTGCCCAACCGAACTGGAAGACCTGGCTGACAACTACGCCGAATTCCAGAAACTGGGCGTCGAAATCTACAGTGTGTCCACCGACACCCATTTTGCCCACGCTGCCTGGCACAACACCTCGCCAGCCATCGGCAAAATCCAGTACACCATGATTGGTGACCCAACCCTGACCATCTCCCGCAACTTTGACGTGCTGATCGAAGAAGCTGGCTTGGCTGACCGCGGTACTTTCGTGATCAACCCGGAAGGTCAGATCAAGATCGTCGAACTCAACGACGGTGGTGTTGGCCGTGATGCTTCCGAGCTGCTGCGCAAGATCAAGGCTGCTCAATACGTCGCTGCCCACCCAGGCGAAGTGTGCCCAGCCAAGTGGAAAGAAGGCGAGGCTACCTTGGCTCCGTCCCTGGACCTGGTCGGCAAGATCTAAGTCTGTGAAGACGTATCAAGGGCGGGAATCCGCACCTCAGTAAGCTGCATCCGCCCTCGAAACGCCCGGGCGAGATTCGCTCGGGCGTTTTTTTGTCTGCAATAAATCGAATGAACAGG
>Ga0308169_10001371_pt1 | contig 28738 bp, 35 predicted proteins | sample PhyBR1_2_FD_202139 | JGI IMG/M metagenome (GOLD analysis project Ga0308169, IMG submission 202139) | Phyllosphere microbial communities from UC Gill Tract Community Farm, Albany, California, United States - DLSLSB.R1 | ecosystem: Host-associated > Plants > Phyllosphere > Unclassified | place...
ACGTCTTCGGCCAGGTTCGACAGGTCACGGCGACTGAACGCACCATTAGCGACGACCACACCGTCAGACCAGCACTTCCACGAGCCATCGTCGAACATTTCGAAGTCGTAGTCGGCGGATTGGAAGAGGGGTTCGTCATCCATCGCGGCGCTTCCTCTCTGCAACTCGGTGCCACAATTCACCAACGCCTCGAATGAACCCAGCCTCATCCGCGTCGAAACTTGCGGGCCAATATCCATCTCCATTTGCCCAGTTCGTGTAAACCTGCGCGGTCATCCTGTTACCTCCTGGTCGTCGAATAGGTGCAGCGTGTTGTCTGCCAGCAACGGCAAATGCTGCAGAAGTTGGGACACGTCTCTGCTGTCGAGTACGCCGGTTGTCCACGATTTACCGTCGCGGAGGAACGCCATCCATTCGCCGTCCGCCCAAACGAGAAGCCGCCCATCGGACAAGATGATGGGCGGCTCACGGAACGACTCACGTTCGGACATCATTGATTCATCCGTTCGTCGGCGGCGATGAGCGCGGCGGCGAGCATCAGCCCTGAAACCAATTGCTCGTCATCCTGAAGCGTTTCGACCAGGATCAGTTCGATCGCGTCGAGCAGTTCCGGGTTGCCCGCGGTACCGACGATCAGGTCAAGGTTCGTGCTGCCGTGCTGATACTCGTGGACGCCCATCCGGATACCCGGCACACCGTCTGTGCGAACTGTCCACTCCGAACCGCCCATCGTTGGCGACTCGGCGCGCACTTTCCATGGCCCTGGCGTTGATCCTCCCCGCCACTTAGCGAGCACGTCGCGGGCTTTCTGAATGTCGTTCATCGCAGCACTTCCTCGTTGTTGCAGATCGCCCACCAGACGACCCGTTCATGGACGGTCAATTCCACCTGTTCACGTGCCGGCGGGTCGTACACCCAACGCCAGGGAAGCTCGTTCATGACACCTGCCCAAACACTGAGCCGAGCATCAGCAGCCCGAAGAGAAAAGCCACCGCGATCAACGATCGGGTGGCTTCACGGACGAACCATGCAAAGGAGTGTCTGCGGGGATTCATGGCTTCTCCTTCGGCGAGGTCACGTCGCGGATCGTGGACGGGTCGCGCCAGGTCAGCCCTGTGTGCTCGTCCTGGTGCTCGTCGTGCGGTCCAAGAACGTCACACGTGATCCAATAGGAATCGACCTGCTCGGGGCGGAAGTGGTCCCACGAGTACGTCTCGGCCGAGCATGGCGTCCGGTCCAGATCGACGGTCGGGTTCGGCTGCGAGAGCAGGGCGGTCAACTCCGTCACCACATCGGGGTAGATTGAGTCGTCATAGATGACGCCGAGCGCTTGAATGGCCCGCTCGATCAGCGACACCGGCACCTGCACGGTCCGTTCAGGCGTAGCAGGCGTATTCACAGTCGAGTCCTTTCACGTGAGCCCATCCGCAGACGAAGCAGTTGACGTGTACGTGGTCGCCGTGGACGCGCTCAGTCGGCTCAGCCACGGTCACTCCTGATGGTGTCGATGAACGACGAGTGGGTCATCGTCGGTGGGTTGCAGGTGAAACCGTTGTCGTTGCGCCAGCCATCCGCCCAGTCGAGCGTGACCTGCTCAGCGCACCCAGGGCAGGTGATCGTGTCGCCGATCTTGGCGACCACGGGCTCCGGGTTGCTGATCATCGGTCGGCTCCGTTCTGAATCAGGGCGAGAACAGCGTCGGCGTTCTTGCGGTAGTCGTCCTTGATCCGCTCGGGCTCGGCATCCCAGTTGCCGAGCGAGTCCCAGTCGCTGTTCCGGATTGCCTCCGCGATCTGCTCGCGCGTCGGCGGGTGCGGGGACGGCTGCACTCGAACGCCTTCCGGCAGGAACGAGCGTGAGTTGATTAGCGCGTCTTCGATGTCGAACGCTTCGTAACGGTCGCTGTTCGGAGTCACGATGAACGAACGCCGCGGTGATTCGTCGGTGGTCGGCACCTGCCGCTCGATGCGGTCCACACGGGTTTCGCCCGGGCCGACTACGATTTCCGTGATGCGATCGCCCGTAGCCTGCCCCCACCAGGCAGCGTCCATGTCGTCACCCTTGTCCCTGTCCGCGATGACGCGGTACTGCTGCTCGGTCATGTCCTTCTCCTTGGCAGGTATGCCATGTCTGTTCGTGATCGTCGTTCGCGGCCTGTGAGGTCACCGCCGCGTGCGTAATCAGCCCGCCAGTCGTGAGCGCTGGACCAGAGCACGGTGATGACGCATGCCCGGTCTTCGCTGACTGACAACGTGATGCGGCCCCGTACGAACCACCAGCACGAGTACTTGCGACTCCACAGCACGTCTTCTGGCCGGTCGTAGCAGGCGCGAATCTCCACACCGTCCACATTCATCTCCAAGGCGCGGTCAACCGCATGCTTAGACATGGTGAAAGGCAGCTGCGTGGTCACAGCGCGTCCGACTTCCAGCAGTTGCAGTTTTCTGGCTTGTGATCCCATCCGGTGCCGTTGCTGTTCCAACTGAAGGATCCGCACAGACGCCCGTGTGGTGCTTCGTCGATCCGGTCGCTCAGCTTCGCCGCCACGCGAATCCACTGGTCTACTGAATCGGCTGCGGCACGGAGAGCGGCACGCACGTCGTGCATCGTTGGCATGACGTCGCTGGGCTTCTCGCTCGACGTCGCGATTGGTCCGTCCGCCAGCGCACGCATCTGCTCCGGGGTGGGGGTGGTCATCGCTCCCCCTTTCGTGCTCGACGTAGATCACGGAACGCTGCGTAACGCTCCGGATCGGTGAGTTTGATACGCCAAACATCAAGCCAGACGATGCCATAAACGATGCCGAGTACCGCGAACGCGCCTGCGACTATCGCCAGAACAATCAGCGGCCAACCCGTGACGACGACACTCATACTGTCTTCCTCTCTCGTGTCCGCAACACACCCGCCCGCTTCGAGATTCGGTGGCATTCACGGCACCGTCGAGCGCCGGCACTGTTGATGAAGGTGTACCGGGCCCGAGCATGGCCGTTCTTGCAAGTACCGGATTCGGTGACGGTCGGTTTCGCTTTCGTCCACGCGTCACGTGCAGTCGGGTTGAATGCTGACTCGGACGGGATGACACCGAGCATCATCAGCAGCGTTTCGGCCTCCGTGTTGTTCTGCGTGTGCGCTGACGTCAGACGGACCATTGCCGCTGACTGTTCCGGCGTCGGTTCGAAACTGGTCGTGTACGGCTCACCAGGGAAGTAGCGGGCGTACATGTCGACCGCGGTGCCGGAGTTGTTGTTCGTCATGCTGCCGCCACCTCCGTGAATCCATACACGCCCACGGTCTTCCCGTGTGAGCTCTTCGTCGTGCCCACCTTCTGAATGCGCCTGTCAAGCCGGCGCGCATCCGAGCAACGCTTGCGGACCGATTCCCAGTCGCAGACGGGCCAGTTGAACCCGTCAAGGTGGCGGAAGTAGGCGTCGGCGATCTGCTCATCCGACTTCGGGCCGAGCGTGTAAAGCCACGACACAGCCTCGATGATTACGTGCGCCTGAACCGGGTCGAAAGCGGCTGCGGACTCGGACGGGTCAGTTGCTCTGGCATTCATCTCAATCACGAGTCCGCTCCTTCTCGACGTAGTACTCATCGGTCTGGTACTTCTTGTTCACTGCCTTGCGGTGCTCGACCGCCTCAGCCTCAGTGCTGTAGCAGCCGTAGACACCGCCATGCCGCTTCACGTACCAATACGGCTGCGGGTGCAAGCTGTGGTCGTCCGCGTGCAATGCGCGTTCCATGTCTTCCCCTTCGTCGGGTTGTTCGTGTGCGTTGAAGAGCGCCGGCGGAGGTTCGGGTCAACTCCGGTGCTCAGTGGCTCCGGCGCGATTCGATCACGCACCCATTCAGGGCTGGTCGGAGCCTGGTCAGCCCGTCCTCATCCGCCAGGCCCGGTAGCCCTCGTGTGCGGTGGTGTAGCGGCCCGTCTTCACCCATGGGGTGACTGTCCGGTGACGGACGCCGTACTGCTGACCAAAGTGTGTGTTTGCCGCCGGGATCTACCGGCCGGACTTTCCACGCCCCCCGCCCCACCTGAACGTCTGACCTGGTGGGCTTAGGGGCCGTATGTGTCGCCGTCACGCGTCGAAGCCGACTCGTCGAGTAGGGGCTCTTCGTGACGTATGTAGTTGTGCGCCTGTTCTTGGGCGCGCCGACTAGCGCCCTCCGTGAGGCGCGCAAATCGGAAGAATGTGAGGGGTTAGTCCTACGAAGTGAGTGCTCGGACGTTGAAGCCCGGAGCGACCTTCGGAAGAACGAAGCCAAGCCCAGACGGGCGGATCTTCGTCGTCTCGTACGGCTTGAAACCGCCGCGACCGTCCGGACGTGATCCGGTGACGATCTTGAAGTGGTGCATGTACCGCTGGTACGGGAGACGTGAAGCAGGACGGATGATGCCTGCCTGACGCAGCAACTCGTAGAACGTGTTCCGCCCAACGCCGATGATCTTCGCTGCCGCTTCCATCGAGTAGAACCCGTCAGCGTCCATCAGCTGGTCGTATGCGTCGACCTTTGGAGCATCCGCCGCAACCTTCGCCTCGAGTGCTTCCTGCCGCTCGACAGTTTCCGCGAGTGCTCGGAGAGCGTCTGCGTACGACTGCGGCAGCGCGTGTTCCACCTCAGTCTGGTTGAACGAACCGGTGCGGCGGATCTGAGGAATAACCTCGTGAGTGACCCAACGCTGAAACCCTCGCACGTCATCGCGGCCCGCATCATCGATGTACCCGAGCTCGCGCTTGAGAACGGCGCGGTAGAACCCAGACTCGTTGATCGTGTTCATCTGCTGAACTCCACCGGGGGTACTCACTGGCGAGTACCCCTGCTCATCAGCGTCAAGACTGCGCGTCATCGCGTTGGCGTCGCGGTACCCGAGGATGCGGGCGATGTCAGTGGCGACGAACCAAGGCTCGCCATCGATCAGGACAGTACGAACCTGTCGACCGCTGTAGCGGAACACCTCAGGGATGCTGTTCATGCCGTCCTCCTGGTCTTCTTGCGGCTGGGCGGTGCCCAGGTGTCTGTCTGTTCGGGTCGGAGCGCTGCTCGCACTTCGGAGAGGCGGTAGCGGTAGATGCGTCCCGGTCGGATGTAGGGGATGTCTCCGCTGTGTGTGAGGCGGTGGATGGTGTCGGTCGAGACGCCGAGCGCCAGGGCCAACTCCTTCCGACTGATGTCGGGTTCGTCGCTCAAGCCGCCTGCGCCCCCGGAGGTGCCGAAGAGGCGATCAGGTCGACCAGCCCCGTGCCGAGTGCGTGGGCGATGATGTCGAGTTCGTCGATCGTGAACGCGGACTGCGCGTTCAGTCGGCGGGTGAGAGTGGTCAGCGGGATTCCGGTCGCTGCCGAGAGCCAGACGCGGGACTGGCGCATGCGGCCAAGTCGAGCGAGTACCTCATCAGCCACGACCCGGGAAGCCGGCGTCGTCGTCGTGGTTGCCATACAGAAACCATGCCACGCGGGTTTCCATACGGCAACCCGGTTTCCACTATTGACACAAGATTTCCAAAATCGGTAGAGTTCATGCCATGCCAGCAACTGCACGCCCCGAACCGAGCGCGATCACCAAGGAGATCGCCGCGATCCTCTCTGGCGTGCTCGCGCGAAAGAGCGTCGAGCAGCAGGAGCTTGCCAAGGCCGTTGGCGTGTCGCGCCCTCAGATGTCACGCATGCTGGGCGGCGGCAAGCATTGGGATATCGACCAGCTGGGCGCGGCGTGCCGTTTCCTAGAGATCGATCTGTACGAGACGCTGCGCGAAGCCGAGCGTGCGGTCAGTAGCCGTGCGAGTGTCAGTGCTGTACCTGACACTGCACATGAGGACTTTGACGTCACCAGCGAGGTCCGTTCGGCGTATGGGAAGGCTGCACACCGCGGCCCCCGGAAGGCTGACCAGCCACACGCCGAATGACGGGAGGGTCATGCGGGATCTACTAGGGGTAGCCGCCGGCTATGGAGTTCGGGTGGAGTTCTGCCACATCGACGATGCGAACGGCTACTACGACCAGGAAGCAGCCCGGGTCTACGTGGACCTCGCACTGACACCTGACGAGCGGCGCAGCACTGTCGCCCACGAGTTGGGACACGTCCATCACGGCCACACATGCGGCGGCGGTAGGGACAGCACTGTGGAGCGCCAGGCTCGTGCGTACGCCGCGTACTTGCTCGTGCACCCGTTGGACTACGCCGAGGCGGAGAACGTCAGCGAGGACGCGTTCCACATCGCCGAAGAACTGGGCGTCACAGTGGAGGTCATCGACGATTACCGAGCCATGTGCGTGCAGCGCCTCGGAGACCGCACTTACGGCCGGTCGCCCAGGGGAATGCTGACCAACGAGTTGGCTCGCGCGCTGTCGTGACCCGCGTTCGGGGTGCGCGCGGTACCTGAGCAGTCGTCTATGTTCCTCCTGTGACTGACAAGCTCCCGCCCAATCCCCCGCTGTCTCCCGGCAAAGTAGATCCCACCTTCAAGTTCTTCGGATGGGTTTGCTGCGGAGTGCCTGTGCTCGGTGGCCTCGTCATCGTCGTCATCCTTGCGATTTCGGCAGCATTCGGCGGTGGTTCGTCGACTGCCGATGACAGCGTGGAGGCACAGATCGCGTGCGAGAACCGGATCAAGGATGCTCTGAAGTCACCTTCGACTGCTGACTTCGATGACGATGTGTCCGGCACTGGCCCGTACACGGTGAGCGGCACTGTTGACTCGGAGAACAGCTTCGGTGCGATGCTGCGCTCGAGCTTCCAGTGCACCGTCAAGGTCACCGATGACAAGACGCTGACCACCATCGACTACCTCGAGTAGACCCAACGGGGCTTCGGCTACATACCCCCAGGGGAGAATCGTGACCGGGTTTGGCTCTCACCCTGCGTGGAACGCTCCATGTGCCGTAGGCTGAGGGTGTAGCCCAGGCTACGAAGACACGCGAATTTGGCCTACTTTTGGCGACAATTGAACATACTTCTCAAACCCTGCACATCCGCATGAACACGGGGAAGGAGCGGTCCAATCAGTGGCCAGCACCTACTGATTCGAGACCCGTTACTCACCCCAAGACGAAGGCCCCGGTCCGTTGGATCGGGGCTTTCGTCGTTCCGGAAGTGACCAGGCACCTGTGCCACGATCGTCCCCGTGATGGAGATGTCCCTCGACGAGTTCGAGCAGCTCGTGACCGACGAACTCGACCTGCTCCCCGACGAGATGGTCGACGGGCTCGACAACGTGGTGTTCGTCGTCGAGGACGAACCGGAGGACGGGTCCGACCTGTTCGGCGTGTACGACGGCATCGCGGCGACCGAGCGCGGGCAGTACGGCTTCGGCGAGCTCCCGGACCGGATCGTGGTGTTCCGGAAGCAGCATCTCGCCGAGTGCGACACGCTCGAGGAGCTCAAGGACGAGGTGCACACCACACTCGTCCACGAGATCGGGCACTTCTACGGCATCGACGACGAGCGTCTCCACGAGCTCGGCTGGGCGTAGCCGCTCCCGAGACTCGCCGGGCGGCGGTCGAGACTCGGACGGGGCGACCGATCTCGGGCCCCGGGACGCGAGAACCGTCGCGCAGGCCGAGACTCGCGCCAGCGCGGCCCGCCAGCGCAGCACGCCAGCGCAGCGCGCCAGCGCCGCGGCCGCGCGCGCCGCCCTCAGAACCGCGTCGGCCCCACCTCGTGGTACTTCTCCCACGCGTCCACCGGCCCCCGCCCGTGCAGCGCGTACTCCCCCACGAGCCGCTCCTTGTAGACCGCCGGGTTGTGCGACGCCACCACCCGCGCGTTCCGCCAGTGCCGGTCGAGCGCCCGGGTGCGATCGGCCGCCGAGGCCCCACCGACCTCGAACAGCTCGGACGCCGACCGGAGCACCCGCGGCCCGATCTCGATCTGCGCCTGGTAGACGGCGTTCTCCGCAGCGTCGAGCAGGGCGTGGTCCACGCCGGTCCCCGGCACGTTCGTCGCCACCACCTCGTCGAGCATCCCGGCCGCGGCGACGACCAGCGACCGAGCGGTGAACGCACCCGCCGACAACCGTCCGAGCACGGCGAGCACCTGCGGGTCGTCACCCGGGCGGGCGGCGTTGGCGTGGATGTACGTCCGGGTCCGTGGCCGGACGAAGGCGACGGCGTCGTCGGACACGGCCTGCCCGATCCCCACGAGCACGGCCAGCAGGTACAGCTGGTAGAAGGCCTGGATGTGCGACAGCGGCGCGTCCTTGTACGCCGAGACGACGGCGGGGTCGACCGGCACGCCCTCGAAGACGGTCGTGCCGGACGCGGTCAGCCGCTGGCCGAACCCGTCCCAGTCGTCGACGCTCGTCACTCCCGGCGCGTCGACGGGCACCGCGAACGTGACGCGGTCGCCCGAGCGGTCCGCCGCCAGGTAGATCCAGTCGGCGTAGAGCGTGCCCGTCGAGTAGAACTTCCGCCCGTCGAGACGCAGGGAATCGCCAGCAGGCGTCACCGTCGTCGAGATGTCCGCCAGCGTCGTCCCGGTCCGCTCCGAGGTCGCGTTCCCGACGATCGCCCCGTCGACGATCCGCTGCAGCCACTCGTCCCGTTCTGCCGACGACGGCCGGAGGAGCACGAGTTCGGTGTACCCGAAGTGTCCGCGCCACAGGTGCGCGATGTTCGAGTCCGCTGCCGCGAGGTCCGCCACCAGGTGCACGAGCTCGACGAGCGTGACGCCGAACCCGCCCCGGTCCTCCGGCACGCGCAGCCGTCCGAAGCCGGCATCGGCGAGCGCACGGACCTCGTCGTGCGGCATCGGCCGGTCACCGGGGGTGCCGGAGGCGAGCTCACGCTCGACCGCGCCGTCGCGGATGGTCGCGATCACGGGTGCGAAGCGCGCCCGCAGGGTGGCCAGGCGGTCGGCCGGGAGGCCCGTCCCGCGTCCGTCGTCGGTGGTCGCCGCCGTCATGCGGTCACCTCCACGGCACGGACCGCGTCCGCAGTGCCGCTCGCGCCACCGGAGAAGGCACCGCGCCACCGCCGCGCGGGGTGGGTGTCCGGCAGCTGCGCGTGCCCGAAGAGCTTCTCGCGCAGGGTGCCCTGGCGGTACTCGGACTGCATGAGTCCGCGCTCCTGCAGGGTCGGCGCGATGTGGTCGACGAACTCCTCGTAGGACCCGGGGAGCGTCCAGTTGATGACGTTCACGCCGTCGACGCCGGCGCGCTGCCAGTCGGCGAGTTCGTCGGCGATCTGCTCGGGCGTCCCGACGACCCGGGCGCGGAGCTTGGCCGACAGTCGAGCGAGGTCGGCGATGGTCGGCTCGCGGTCGCCGGCGGCTTCGCGGAGCCACTGCAGGTGGGACTGCCCGGCGTGCGTGCGGACCTCGGACAGGGGTGTGTCGGGGTCGAGGGGTTCCCCGGTGTCCGGGTCGAAGCCGAGGTTGGAGTGCACGAGGAACCCGTCGGCCGCGAGGTACTCGTCGATCTCGGCTTCCTTGGCCTTCGCCTCGGCCTCGGTGGACCCGGTGACGAACGTCAGCCCGAGGAAGAAGGCGATGTCGTCCCGCTGCCGACCGGCCGCCTCGGCGAGGTCGCGGGTCTCGCGGATGAGCTGCTCGGTGGCGTCGCGGTTCGAGGTGAGGATGAACTGGGCCTCGGCGTTCCGCGCGGCGAAGGCCCGGCCCGCAGGCGACGATCCGGCCTGGAACAGCACGGGCGTGCGCTGCGGCGACGGTGCCGACAGGTGCGGGCCCTGCACGTCGTAGCGCTTGCCGTGGTGGTCGATGCGGTGCACCTTCGCCGGGTCCGCGTAGCCGAGCACCGGGTCCTTCAGGACGGCACCGTCCTCCCACGAGCCCTCCCAGAGCTTCGCGCAGACCTCGAGGTACTCCTCGGCCCAGACGTAGCGTTCGTCGTGCTCCTCCAGGCGGTCCTGCCCGAAGTTCCGGGCGGCGCTGTCGAGCGCGCTCGTGACGACGTTCCAGCCGATCCGGCCGCGGGTGATGTGGTCGAGCGTGGAGACCTTGCGGGCGAAGTCGAACGGGTGCGACTGGATGACGCTCGAGGTGAAGGCGAGCCCGAGGTGCTCCGTGGACACGGCGAGTGCGGACAGCAGCACCGACGGGTCGTTCGAGGGGATCTGGAGCCCCTCACGGAGGTTCGTCGAGTAGTCCCCGCGCGCCGGTCCGTACGTGCCGACGACGTCCGCGAAGAACATCGCGTCGAACTTCCCGCGCTCGAGCGTCTTCGCGAGGTCGGTCCACAGCGTCACGTCGTCGAAGTCCGTCTGGCGGGCGTCCGGGTGCCGCCAGAGGCCGTGTTGGATGTGCGACGTCGTGTTCATGACGAAGGCCGCGAAGCGCAGCGGGCGGTTCGGTGCATCGCTCATGCGGTCCATGTTCCCCGTCTTGGCGTCACGGGAGGCCATGACGTGACCTCGCGTTACGCGGGGTGTTCCCCGCGGTGCCGGACCCGACCATGCTCCTGAGGGTGCCGAACCCGACAACCGCAGCCGCGCCTCCAGTCCGTTCCACCGCACCGTCCACCAACGCGACCCGCCGTCGTGTCGCGCTGGCGTCCTTCGTCGGCACGACCGTCGAGTACTACGACTTCTACCTGTACGCGACCGCGTCGGCGCTCGTCTTCGCGCCCACCTTCTTCCCCTCCGTGACCCCGGCCGTCGGGGTCATCGCGTCGTTCGCGACCTACGGCGTCGGCTTCGTCGCACGCCCGCTCGGCGGGATCATCGCCGGTCACCTGGGTGACCGGATCGGGCGGAAGAAGCTGCTCGTCGCGTCCCTCGTGCTGATGGGGGTCGCGTCGACGCTGATCGGTGTCGTCCCCTCGGCGGCGACCATCGGCGTCGGTGCCGTCGTCGCGCTCGTGTTCCTCCGGCTGCTGCAGGGCGTCGCCGCGGGGGCGGAGTGGGGCGGCTCCGCCCTGCTGTCCGTCGAGCACGTGCCCGTCCGGCACCGCGGCCTGTTCGGTGCGTTCACGCAGATGGGCTCGGCAGGCGGGATGCTGCTCGCGACCGGTGTCTTCACCCTCGTGCGCACCGTGCTCGGCAACGAGGTGTTCCTGGCCTGGGGCTGGCGGCTGCCGTTCCTGTTCTCCGCCGTGATCGTCGCCGTCGGGCTCGTGATCCGGCTGGGCGTGCAGGACGCGCCCGTGTTCCAGGAGCTGCGCGCCTCCGGGAACATCGAGCGGTTCCCGGTCTGGCAGGCGATCCGGCGCCACCCGCGGGCGATCCTGGTCACCGCCGGCCTCCGGCTCGTGCAGCCGGCGCTCTACTCGATCCTGACGACGTACTCGCTGACGTACCTGCTGGCGAAGCGCGGCGAGGCGGGGTCGGCGGCAGGGCTCCAGGCCGTGCTCGTCATCTCCGCGGTGTCGCTCGTGTCGACGCCGTTCTGGGGCTGGCTCTCCGACCGGGTCGGCCGACGCGTGCTGACGATCTGGTCTGCTGTCGGGATCGCGGTGCTCATCTGGCCGTTCTTCGCGTTCCTCGACGCGGGACCGCTCGTGCTCCTGCCGCTCGTCGCCCTGATCGGGATGTGCGTGTTCCACGACAGCATCTACGGGCCGCAGGCCGCCTGGTTCGCCGAGCAGTTCCCGACCGGTCGGCGCTACTCGGGGATGTCGCTCGGGTACCAGATCGGGTCGATCTTCTCGGTGGGGCTGACGCCGTTGCTCGCGGCCGTGTTCGTCGAGCTCGGTGGGGGCTCGCCGTGGATCCTGTGCGGGTACCTCGGGGTGTACGCGGTGCTCTCGATCGTGGCGGCGGTGTTCGCGGTGGACCCGGTGGCGGCAGCGCGGCGGCAGGCCGGCGCGGCCGGCGCCGCTGGCGCGGCCGGCGCGGCCGGCGCTGGCACGGCTGGGCGAGTCTCGGGCTGAGCGACCGTTCTCGCGCTCCGAGCCCCGAGCCCCGTCGCTCAGCCCGAGACTCGGGGCAGCGCGCGCGAGACTCGGGCGTCCGCGTCAGGAGTCGGGATCCTGACGGTCCTGGTCCTGCCACGGCAGCATCCTGCCGGCGACGAGGGACAGGAACCCGCCGAACACGAACACGAGGGCAACCGCCCACCAGGGGTTCCGCCGCTGCTGCTGCGCACTCGTGCGTTCACGGTAACGGGCCGTCGTGCCGGTCGACACGCTCACTCGACAGCGGTGCCGCTGCAGCGTTGCTGCTTCCCGCAAAGTCATCGAGGAACCCTCGCAACCGATGCCCGAGCGGCAGTACGGTCCGGGGACCAGCCTGACCCGAGGCTGCGAGCAGACCCGAAGGCGACCCGATGATCGAGCACGACGAACGACGGCTCCGCACTCTGCGCACCGCGCGGGACGGCACACGGGCAGCACCGATGTCCCCCGTCACCTGGGGTGGGCTGGCGCTCGCGGTGTCCTCGCCCTCGGTGATCGAACGTGACATCGACGAGCCGGAGGCGGACACCGTCATCCTGCCCGTGGTCGGTGACCGGGTGCACTACGCGAGCGGCTCCGGACACCTCGTGGGGCTGCAGGGCGTCATCGTCACGGACGAGCACGGGCCGGACCTGCCCTCCGGGCTCCGGTACGTCCTGTTCGACGGCGAGGAGTGGCCGAAGGTCGTCGCAGTGGATGGTCTCGACCGAATCGGCTCCTCGAGTCGTGTCGAGGTCGCAGAGCACCTCCGTCGTCTCGAGGCGATTCCGGGGCGCTGAGCACGGCGTTGACCGGACGATCCTCGAGCCGCTGGTGCGGATCAGCCGCGCTCCCTCCCCGGCAGGGGCACTCCGAGCAGGAATGCGTCGACCACGACTTCGAGAAGCGGACCCTCGTGATCCAGCATGGCCCTGCGTCGGCGTCCTGTCGGGCATGCCGCGACTCTAGTCCGGCCGCTCCCCCACGCCGGTGCTGCCTCGTGGGCTCTCATGGTGCGCGTCAACGCCCGTCAGCCAGCGCTGGAGCACCGCACGGATCCGGTCGAGCTCCGCATCGGTCGGACCGAAGAGCTCCAGCTGTTGCGGATTGAACGCGTTGACCAGTGTCTCCCGGGGGATCCCGTCCGCGCCCCGCCAGTCGATCGACGGGAACCGGTCCACCGTCAGGACGCGGTCGCGAGGGATCCGCGTCGAGAACAGGTAGTCCCGCACCACCAGTTCGTCGCCCCACAGCTCGATCCGCGCACGCACCCCACGGGCCAGGACGAGCGCCGCGGCCACCAGCAGTGCCGCACCGACCGGCCAGGCGCTCCGTTGTGCGAGTGGCAGCGTGACGGCCACCGCGACGGCGATCGCCGATCCGACCTGCATCGCCAGTCGGAGTCGACGCGGAGGCCGGAGGATCCGGACAGGCGGTTGCTCGCTCACGTGGACCATCCAACCGCACGTGCGCCCGCACCCGCGACGGCGAACCGGGGCGCAGCCACCGCTGGCCGCGCCCCGGCACGCACATCGACCGTCAGCTGCGGATGAACGCGAGGATGTCGGGGTTGATGACGTCGGCGTGCGTGGTCAGCATGCCGTGCGGGTACCCCTCGTAGATCGTGAGCGTCGAGTCGCTGAGGAGCTCCGCCTGCTTCAGGGCCGCGTCCCGGTACGGCACGACCTGGTCGTCGTCACCCTGCAGGACGAGGACGGGCACGGTGATGGCCCGCAGGTCCTCGGTCTGGTCCGTCTCCGAGAACGCCTTGATGCCCTCGTAGTGGGCAAGCGCACTGCCCGTCATGCCCTGCCGCCACCAGTTCGCGATCACCGGCTCCGACGGCGTCGCACCGTCACGGTTGAAGCCGTAGAACGGACCGGAGGCAACCGCCTGGAAGAACTCGGCCCGGTTGGCGGCGAGCGCCGCGCGGAACCCGTCGAAGACCGAGATGTCGGTGCCGTCCGGGTTGGCGTCGGTCTTGACCATCAGCGGCGGCACGGCGGACACGAGCACGGCCTTCGCGACGCGCCCCTGCGGCTGGCCGAACCGGGCGACGTACCGGGCGACCTGGCCCCCGCCGGTGGAGTGGCCGATGTGGATCGCGTCGTGCAGGTCGAGGTGCTCGACGACGGCCGACACGTCGCTGGCGTAGTGGTCCATGTCGTGGCCGGTGCCGATCTGGGACGAGCGCCCGTGTCCGCGTCGGTCGGACGCGATCACCCGGAAGCCCTCGGCCAGGAAGTACAGCATCTGCGCGTCCCAGTCGTCCGAGGACAGCGGCCAGCCGTGGTGGAAGACGATCGGCTGCGCGTCGGCGTCACCCCAGTCCTTGAAGTAGATCTCTGCACCGTCGTCGGTGGTCACGTAACCCATGGTTGCTCGCTCCTGTTGTGGTTGTTCGGTCGTGGTGGTCGGTGGGTGGTCAGTCGAGCTCGGCGACGGCGTCGGTGATGAACGTCGCGACCTCGGTGGGGTGCGTCTGCATCACCAGGTGCGGTCCGTCGATCTCGATCACCCTGCGGACGCCGGCGCGCTGGTAGCCGAAGCGCTCGACGTCCGGGTTGATGGTGTGGTCGGCACTGGAGACGATGCCCCAGGACGGCTTGGTCTTCCACGCCGCGACGGACGCGGGCTCGCCGAACGCGACGGCCGACAACGGGCGCTGCGAGACCGCGAGGACCTTCGCCGTCTCGAGGTCGAGACCGCCCGCGAACACCGCCGGGAAGGCGTCGACGGCGACCGAGACGTCGGTGCCGGGCTCGGCGCCCTCGACGGGGTACGGCGCGTAGACGAGGTTCGCGGCGAGGTCGCTGTCGGGGAACCCGCCCTGGAGTGCGCCGAGACTCTCGCCCTCCTCGAGGGCGTAGGCGGCGACGAAGACGAGACCCACGACGTTCTCCGCGACGCCCGCGACGGTGAGGATCGCGCCCCCGTAGGAGTGCCCGGCGAGCAGGACCGGTCCGTCGATCTGCTCGACGAAGGACCTGACGTAGGCGGCGTCGCCGGACAGGCTGCGGTTGAACACGGGCGGGACGTGGACCTCGTACCCCTGGTCGAGGAGCAGCTTCGTGACGGGCGCCCAGCTGGCGGCGTCGGCGAAGGCTCCGTGGACGAGGACGATGGTGGGTGATCCGGGCACGGTGCGTCGCTTCCCGGTCCGTGGCGGTGCCGTGGACCTGTGTCGGTGGTGGGAGCTCGTGCTCCCGTCCGTGACGGTAGGGCCGGGGGCCGGCGGGGCACATCGGTCACGATGACCGAGATCACCCGGAGGATGACCTAGTCGCCGACCGACGGCGCGACAGGCGACGCGACATGCGGCGCAGCGGACGGCGCGACAGGCGACGCAGTGGACGGCGCGACAGGCGGCGCAGCGGACGGCGCGACAGGCGGCGCAGCGGACGGCGCGGTCGCCGTCGCGAGGACCGCCGGCAGCTGCCGCCGCGTCGAGATCCCGAGCTTCTGGAACGCCGCGTACAGGTGGGCGCCCACCGTCCTCGGTGACACGAACAGGTGCTCGCCGATGGCCCGGTTGCTCATCCCGCGCGCCGCGAGCTCGCAGACGCGGAGCTCCTGCGGGGTGAGGAGCTCGACGCTGCGGCGTCCGGACGCCGGCAGCCGCTCGCCCGTGGCCCGGATCGCGTCACGTGCACGATCGGCCCACGCCGGCGCCGGCATGGCCTCGAACCCCTCGAGGGCCGCGTGCAGGACCGCCCGCGCCGTGTCGTTCCGGCCCGCACGGCGCAGACGGCGGCCCATCCGGAGGAGCGCGCGGGCCCGCAGGTACGGCATCGGCCAGCGATCGTGCTGCAGGGTCGCCCACGCCGGCTCGAGTTCGTCGTCGGGAGCGAGTGCGAGCCGTGCGTAGTCGATGGCCGTGCGGACCATGGGCGCGTGCCAGCGGGCGTGGAGCTGTTCGAGGTCCGCCAACCGCTGCTCGGCGTCCGCCCGGTTGCCCGACTCCAACGCGGCGTCGACGTAGTCGTGAGAGGTCATGACGGCGAACGACGGGTTGAAGGCGTCGTGGTGGGCGTCGAAGAGGCACCGGAGGCGCTCGAGTGCGTCGACCGCGCGGCCCGAGACGAGGAACGCTGCTCCGGCGGCGCCGAGGAGCGTCGCACGCATCGCGCTGGAACGGAGGACCTGGGCTCCCGCGGTGGTTCCGCCGGCGATGCGCTCGACGTCCGGCTGCGCGCCGTCGAGTGCGTCGAACCAGGCGAGCGCGCAGCGCGCCGCGGCCGCGAACCCGGCGTCTCCCATGTCACGACCGAGCGATGCGGCCTGCTCCGCGAGGACACGGGCGCCTGCGACGTCGCCGGCGAGGTACGTCGTCATCGAGGTACCCATGAGCGCTTGCGGGAACGTCCGGAGCTCGCCTCGTGCCCGCATGCTGGCGAGGGCGCGGTCGAGCAGGACGCGGGCGGTGTCGATCTCACCGACGAGGTTCAGCGCGTACCCGAGGAGCCAGGCGGACTCCTCGTCCGTGGCCGCCGGAGCCGACGCGAGCGCGAGCTCCAGTACACGGTCCCCGCGGGCCACCGGCTCGGTCCGAGCGGCCAGCAGGATCGCCCGCGGATCGTCGTCCGGGAGCGCGAGGGCCTCGATGACCGCGAGCATCGGGTCCCCCGGGTTCGCCTCGGCGGTGTGGTCCCATGCGATGGCGGCGAGGTACAGCAGCGCGGCGGTGGCGTGTTCGACCCCGCCGGCCGCCTGCATCTCGGAGACCGCGTGCAGCGCCGGTCCGAGGTCCCCCACGGCGAGCCCGGTCCTGCCGGTGGGCAGGGTCTCGGCGACCCATGCCGCGCGCGCCGCGAGCAACCGGTCGGGCGCCTCGTCGCGTGCTCGCTGGACGAGGATCGCCGCGTCCGAGATCCTGCCGGACAGCCCGGCGAGTTCGGCCGCGAGGATGCGCCGCTCGACGCGTCCGGCCACGTCCGACGTCAGTTCGGCCGCACGCTCGTACGCCCGGCTCGCGGCGAACGGGTCGGACATCGCCGTCCGTCCGTCGCCGAGCGTGGCGATCTCGTCGGCGAGGGGATCGTCGGGACCGGTGGCGAGCTCGGCACGCCACCAGATCGTCCGGGCCGGATCGCCCTCGTGTTCGAGCACGAGCGACCGGAGGACCGCGGTGCGCGCGGACGCCGGCGCCGTTGCGAGGACCGCCGACTGCACGAGCGGGTGCCGGAACCGGATCGCACGAGGAGGGACCCACTCGAGGAGCGAGGACGCCGACGCCTGCTCCGTCCACGTCGGCGCCGGGAACCTGCCGATCGCCCGAGCCGCCACCCGCGCCGCTTCCTCGGCGCTGCTGCCCCCGGAGAGCGCCACGGCGAGGATCGCCAACCGGACGGACTGGTCCAGCTCGGCGTACCGTCCGGCGAACTCCCGCTCGACCCGACCCACGACGGGCCGCTCACGGGCGCCGTCCGCCGACGCCGACCGTCCGAGTTCGTACAGCGCCAGGGGGTTGCCCTCGGCGCGGAGCACGAGGTCGCGTCGAGCCTGCCCCCTGGGCGCTCCGGGGATCCCGTCGAGCAGGGCACCTGCCGCCGCGTCGTCGAGCGGTGCGAGGTGCAGACGCTGGAGGCCCGGGGTCTCCGTCAGGTCGGTGTTCCTGGTCGTCATGATCATGACGATCGGGTCCTCGCCGACACGGCGGGCCATCATCCGGAGCGCCCACTCGGACGGCGCATCGATCCAGTGCAGGTCCTCGGCGACGACCAGGAGGGGGCGTTCGGCGGCCGCGTCGGAGAGCAGCGTGAGTGCCGCGAGCCCGGCGAGGAGTGGCGACGGCTGGACACCGTTCTCGACCCCGAACGCCACGTCCAACGCGCGTCGCTGTGGTCCCGGCAGGTCGGCGATGCCGGCGCGCAACGGGTACAGGAGCATGTGGAGCGCGGCGTACGGCTCAGCCGACTCGGCCATGGTGCCGGTGGTCGTGATCGTCCGCAGGCCCCGGGCGTTCGCGGACGCGATCGCCTCGGCGACCAGCGACGACTTGCCGATGCCCGGCTCGCCGTCGACCACGAACGCGGAACCGCCGTCGGCCACGTCACGGAGCGCATCCCGGAGGACCGCCATCTCCCGCTCACGCCCGATGACGGGCTGCGCCATCGTCACCGCGCCAGTATGGCAGCGCTCAGGTCCGCAGCACCACGTCCGCCAGCGCAGCCGGCTGCTCCGTCGCGATGAACGCCGCCTCCTGCGCAGCCCACCGGTCCCACTCCCGCGCGAAGGAGTCGCCGTCGCGACCGATCGCCCGCGCCCACCGGGTGTCGTCGTCGGCCTCGAGCCACACCCGCAGGGACGCGAGCGGCGCCGAGGCGCGGGACAGCGCACCGCACCCCTCGACGACGATCGGCTCCGCCGGGTCCACCGCCACCCACCCGGCTGGACGCGACGCCGCCCAGTCCCAGCGCCGGTAGCCCGACGGCTCCCCCAGGACGTCCGTCACCACGGCCCGCGCGGCGGCCTGCAGCCCGTCCCACCCGGGGTAGACGTCGTCGAGGTGGACGATCTGCGCACCGAGCCGGTCGGCCAGGGAACCGCCGAGCGTGGTCTTGCCCGTGCCGGACCGCCCGTCGACGAGCACCACGAGCCGCGCACCCGATGCCGTCGCGACGCCAGCTGCCGCAGCGGCGAGCCCCTCGACCTCAGGCACGCCACGTCCCCGCACCCACCGCGACCGCGATCGACACGAGCCCGATGCCGACGAGCACGCCGACCATCGCCCACTCCGGCCCCGCGAACCGGGCCGTCCGGGCCCACGTCCGCCGACCGGGAGCGCCGAACCCCCGCGACTCCATCGCCACCGCCAACGTCGTCGCGCGCCGGAGCGCCAGCACGAGCAGCGCGAACGCCATCGACGCCCCACGCCGCAGCCGCCCGGTGTCGGCGACGCCACGCGCGCGTCGGGCCATGCCGAGCTGCCGCCAGTCGTCCCCGAGGAGCGTCATCATCCGGATCGCCGCGAGCGCACCGAGCACGAACCGGGCCGGCAGCCGCAGCAGCTGTGCGAGCCCGTCCGCGAGGTCCGTCGGGTCGACGCGGACGAACAGCGCCACCGCGGGCAGCCCGACCGCCAGCACGCGCAGCGCCGTGGCGAGCGCGAGTTCGAGCGACCCGTCGGTGACGTGCGCGAACCCGAGGTCGAACCAGGAACGCCCCGACGGCCGGCCGTACAGCGCGATGCTCACCGCGGTCAACGGCACGGCGACCAGCACCGGTGACGTCCGCAGCAACAGGGTGCGCGGCGGGATCCGCAGGAGCGGCAGGAGCAGGACCTCGAGCACGAGCGCGACGGCCGCGGACACGACGTCGAGACTCAGCACGAGGCACACACCGAGCGCGAGGACGCCCAGCAGCGACGCCACCGGCTGGACACCGCGGGCCCCGCGGACCCCGCCTGGAGGCACGGATCGCCCGGGCAGGCCGGCCGCCGTCCCCGGGGCGGTCACCGTCGCACCCCCGTGGCCGGGTCGCGCAGGACGGGTCGCGCACCCGCTGCCCCGAGCACGACCTCGTCGGCGTCGAGCGCGCGCACGAGGTCCTGGTCGTGCGTCACCGCCACGATCGCGGTGCCGGTGTCGGCGAGGTCGCCGAGCCGGTCGACCACGGCCTGCCAGGTGGCGCGGTCCTGCCCCGAGGTCGGCTCGTCGAGGACGACGACCGGCGGCCGCGAGGCGATGACCGTCCCGATCGCCAGCCGCCGCTGCTCGCCGCCGGACAGCGTGAAGGGGTTGGCGTCGGCGAGGTGCGCGAGGCCGAACGCGTCGAGGAGCTCGTCGACCCGCTCCTCGGCGTCCTCGGCACCGAGTGCCCGGGGGCCGACGGCGAGTTCCTCCCGCACGGTGCGGGCGACGAACTGGTGCTCGGGGTCCTGGAACACCGTGCCGATCCGGGCGGCCAGCTGCCGACTGGTCCACGCCGCGGGGACGTCGCCGACACCCTCCGCCAGCTCGGGGGTGGCACGGAGCACACCGTCGGCGGGGCGGAGGAGTCCGGCGAGCGTGAGGCCGAGCGTCGACTTGCCGATGCCGTTCGGCCCGGTGACGGCGAGCACCCGGCCGGCCCGCACGTCGAGGTCGATCCCGCTCGCGACCCGCTGCCGCCTGCCCCGGGCGGTCGCGAGTCCGCGCGCCTCGAGCAGCCCGGCCCCCGGCTCCGCCCCCGACTCCGACTCCGACTCCGACTCCGACTCCGATTCCGCGAGCGGGCGGAATGCACCAGGTCCCCCGCGCTCGACCCCGCGCATTTCGCCCGTTCGCGCGGGCGTGCGCGTGCCCCGTCGCGCCGAACCGCGCGCCGGCTCGGAGCCGGGGACCCACACCCCGGCCGCGGTCAGGGCCGGACCGTGCGCCGCGAGGACCTCGGCCGGAGCGCCGTCCGCGACGACACCACCCGCCGGTTCGAGCAGCACGAGCCGGTCGACCAGGTCGAGCCACGTCCCGATGCGGTGCTCGACGACGAGCAGCGAGCACCCCGTCTCGTCGAGCAGCGCCCGGACGGCGTCGTGCACCTGCACCACCCCGGACGGGTCGAGGTTGGCGCAGGGTTCGTCGAGCACGAGGGCCCCCGGACGCATGGCGAGCACGCCGGCGAGTGCGAGCCGCTGCCGCTGCCCGCCGGACAGCATCGTGGTGGACCGGTCGAGCGCCAGGTCGAGCCCGACGACGTCGAGGGCCGACCGCACCCGCTGCCAGATCTCGTCCCGCGGGACGCCGGCGTTCTCGCAGCCGAACGCGACGTCGTCCCCGACGCGCGACATCACCGTGTGCGCCTCGGGGTCCTGCATGACCAGGCCGACGCGCCCACGGACCGCGCTGGGTTCGGCGCCGTCGACCCGGACCGTGCCCTGGACGGCCGCAGCGGTGTCGTCGTCGGGGTCGGGTTCGTCGGGCAGCACGCCCGCGACCGCCCGGAGCAGGGTCGACTTGCCGGCCCCGGAGGGTCCGACGATCGCGACGCGCTCCCCCGGTTCGACGGTCAGGTCGACGCCCCGGACCGCCCAGGCGTCACGTTCCGCGTACCGCCACCCCCAGTCGGAGAAGGTGATCCGCGCGGCTACGGTCGTCACGCGACGGCGCGGGTCCCGCGCCTGGAGTGCTCGCGGCCCGCGGCGAACGAGGACAGCACACCGGTCGCGGCGAGCGCCCGGACGAGGAACCACGAGCCGACGCCGGCGATCACCGCGCCGGACACGATCGCGGACACGACGTAGACGACCTTGAACGCGAGGTCGAGTCCGGGGTACCAGAGGAACGTGTCGTTCAGGCCGAGCGCGAGCCCGGCGACGGCACCGGCGAGCACGACGACCGGCAGCCGGTACACGCGGTACAGGAACAGGGCGAGGACGATCTCGGCCCCGAGGCCCTGGACGAGCCCGGCCTCGAGCGTCAGCCACCCCCACTGCGTGCCGAAGAGCGCCTCGACCGAGGCGGCGACCATCTCGGCGTAGAGCGCGGCGCCGGGCTTGCGGACGACGATCGCGACGAGCGGGCCGGCGAGCAGCCACACCCCGCCGAACAGGGCCTTCGTGCCCGGCAGCACGAGGTCCATGACGGCGCTGATCGGTTCGTAGCCGAACTCCCACAGTCGGAAGACGACGCCGAGCGCGACCGCGAGGACGCTCGCGACGACGATGTCGACGACCCGCCAGCGCAACGAGCGCCGGACGGGGGTGGACGGAACAGCGGTTGACGTGCGTGTGGACATGGTCCTGGACTCCTCCCTGCGCCGGCATGATCCGGATCAGGTTCGACGGTCGGAGCGCCACTCGCTCCCTCTCAGCCCGGCGATCCCGGACTCCCGTGTGTGTCCCGTCAGTCTAGACGCGGTCGCGTCCAGATGACGGATCGCGACCGGATGACGACCGCTACTTCTTCAGGACCCGCACCAGCTTGCGCAGGACGGTGCCGGTCACCCAGATCACGGGCACGCTCACCGCGAGGAGCGAGATCAGGTTCGGCTCGAACTCGAGGTCCTTCCCGGGACGGCGCACGTAGGCGCCGATCGGGACCGAGACGGCCCCGCCGCCACCGCCACCGTTCTCGTCCCCGTCGCCCCCGCCGCCGAACCCGAACCAGCCGAGGGACACCGGGATGAGGGTCTGGTCGCCGACCTCGACCGGCTCCCCGTAGTTGGTGGACACGCCCACGGGGCGCACCTTCTCTGCGATCTGCGTGACGATGTTGGCCATGCGCGCGAGGCTACTCGTCCGTTCCTCCACAGGCGACGGCGCGCCGGAACCGTCCACAGCTGGGGCTTGTCTGCGGACGCGGACGGGTCCCACCGATATGTTGGCGCAACCCACACCTGGAGGACCGTTTGCACACCTGGCCCGGCAACCCGTACCCGCTCGGGGCGACCTACGACGGGAGCGGAACGAACTTCGCGCTCTTCAGTGAGGTCGCCGAGCGCGTCGAACTCTGTCTCTTCGACGACGACGGCGAGGGCGGCACCACCGAACTGTGCATCGACCTCGTCGAGGTCGATGCGTACGTGTGGCACGCGTACCTCCCGAACGTCGGACCCGGACAGCAGTACGGCTTCCGCGTCCACGGCGAGTACGACCCCGCCACGGGATCGCGCGCGAACCCGCACAAGCTCCTGCTCGACCCGTACGCCAAGGCGACCAGCGGCGACATCGACTGGGACCAGTCGTTGTTCTCGTACACGTTCGGCGACCCGGACTCGACCAACGACGACGACTCGGCGTCCCACATGATGAAGGGCGTCGTCATCAACCCGTTCTTCGACTGGCAGGGTGACCGCGCACCGCGGACCCCCTACGGCGAGACGGTGATCTACGAGGCGCACGTCAAGGGCCTCACCGAGACGCACCCCGACGTGCCGGAAGAGCAGCGCGGCACCTACGCCGGCGTCGCGCACCCGGCGGTCATCGAGCACCTCAAGCGCCTCGGCGTCACGACGCTCGAGCTCATGCCGGTGCACCAGTTCGTGAACGACTCGACCCTGCAGGACAAGGGGCTGTCGAACTACTGGGGCTACAACACCATCGGGTTCTTCGCGCCGCACTCCCACTACTCGTCGTCCGGCGACCAGGGCCAGCAGGTGCAGGAGTTCAAGACGATGGTGCGCGAGCTGCACCGCGCCGGCATCGAGGTCGTCCTCGACGTGGTCTACAACCACACGGCCGAGGGCAACCACCTCGGTCCGACCCTGTCGTTCCGCGGCATCGACAACGCGGCGTACTACCGCCTGGTCGACGACGACAAGCGGTACTACATGGACTACACGGGCACGGGGAACTCGCTCAACGTCGGGCACCCGCACTCGCTGCAGCTCATCATGGACTCGCTGCGCTACTGGGTGACCGAGATGCACGTCGACGGCTTCCGCTTCGACCTCGCGTCGGCGCTCGCCCGCGAGTTCTACGAGGTCGACCGACTGTCGGCGTTCTTCGAGCTCGTGCAGCAGGACCCGATCGTGTCGCAGGTGAAGCTCATCGCCGAGCCGTGGGACGTCGGACCCGGCGGGTACCAGGTCGGCAACTTCCCGCCGCAGTGGTCGGAGTGGAACGGCAAGTACCGCGACACCGTCCGTGACTTCTGGCGCGGCGAGTCGTCGACCCTCGGCGAGTTCGCGTCCCGGATCTCCGGCTCGGCCGACCTCTACGAGCACGACGGCCGCACGCCCAAGGCGAGCATCAACTTCATCACCGCCCACGACGGCTTCACGCTGTACGACCTCGTCGCCTACAACGAGAAGCACAACGAGGCCAACGGCGAGGACAACAACGACGGCGAGAGCCACAACCGGTCCTGGAACTCCGGTGCCGAGGGCCCGACCGACGACCGGGCAGTGAACGCCCTGCGACTCCAGCGTCGACGGAACTTCCTCGCGACGCTCCTGCTCAGCCAGGGCGTGCCGATGATCGCGCACGGCGACGAGCTCGGACGCACGCAGTCGGGCAACAACAACGTCTACGCGCAGGACTCCGAGCTGAGCTGGATCGACTGGGAGACCGCCGACGACGACCTCGTGCAGTTCACCGCCGACGTCGTCAAGCTCCGGCACGACCACCCGACGTTCCGCCGGACCCGGTACTTCAACGGCCGTCCGGTCCGCCGTGGCGAGGGCGAGCCGCTGCCCGACGTCGTGTGGCTCACCCCCTCCGGCGACGCCATGGAGCCCGAGGACTGGGACTCCGGGTTCGGCAAGAGCGTCGGCATGTACCTGAACGGCAACGGGATCCGTGGGCGGGACTCCCGCGGCGACCGGGTCACCGACGTCGGGTTCATCACGTACTTCAACGCGCACGACGACACCGTGACGTTCACCCTCCCGCCGGAGGAGTACTCGCCGGGCTGGACCGTCCGGATCGACACTGCCGAGCCGGGTGCACGCGACGAGGTCCTCGAGGCCGGCACGCCGCTCGACGTCCCGGCACGGTCGATGATCGTGCTCCGCGCCGAGCCCGACCACGAGGTCACGGTCACCTCGGTCGACACGGACTCCTCGCGCCCGGCAACCGTCGCGCCGCAGGACGCCGTGACGCCGGCGAACCCCGCTGGGGCGACGGCTCCGTCCGACACCAGCGGCGGCCAGCAGTGACCGCGCGGCGGGTTCCGGCGTCGACGTACCGGCTGCAGGTCACGCCGGACTTCGACCTCGCCGCCGCGACGGACGTCGTCGACTACGTGCGGGACCTCGGGGCCGACTGGCTGTACCTCTCGCCCGTGCTCCAGGCGGAGCCCGGGTCCCAGCACGGCTACGACGTCGTCGACCACGCCCACGTCGACACGGAGCGTGGTGGCGACGCCGCCCTCCGTGCTCTGGCGGACGCTGCGCACGCTGCGGGGCTCGGCGTCCTCATCGACGTCGTCCCGAACCACGTGGGCGTCGCGACGCCCGAGGCGAACCCGTGGTGGTGGTCCCTGCTCGAATTCGGGCAGGGCTCCCCCGTGGCCTGGGCCTTCGACGTGGACTGGGCCGCCGGCGACGGCAAGCTCCGCGTGCCGGTGCTCGACGACCGTCTGCTCGACGGCGTCGAGCTGCGCGACGGCCGCCTGTACCTCGGCGACACGGCCTACCCGACCGCTCCCGGCACGGTGCACGACGGCGACTCGGTGGCGGACGTCCACGCCCGCCAGCACTACGAGTTCGTCCACTGGAAGCGTGCCGACCACGAGCTGAACTACCGTCGGTTCTTCGCGGTGAACACGCTGGCGGCGATCCGGGTCGAGGAACCCGAGGTCTTCGCGGCGTCGCACGACACGATCGGCGGCTGGTTCCGCGACGGGATCGCCGACGGCCTGCGGATCGACCACCCGGACGGCCTGTACGACCCGGCCGGGTACCTGCAGGACCTCGCCGCGTTGACCGGTGGCGCGTACACGCTCGTCGAGAAGATCCTCGAACCGGGCGAACAGCTGCCGTCGTCGTGGCCCGTCGACGGCACGACCGGGTACGACGCGCTCGGCGTGCTCGACCGGGTGTTCGTCGACCCCGCCGGTGAACCGGCACTCACCGCGGCGTCCGGTGCGGAGCCGTCCGACTGGCAGCAGCTGACGCACGACACCCGCCGCGGCATCGCCGACGGGATCCTCGGCAGCGAGGTCGAACGCCTCGCCCGACTGCTCGGTCCGGTCGCGCCGGACGTCGACCACGCGACGATCGTCGACGCCGTGGCCGAGGTGGTGGCGTCCTTCGACGTGTACCGCACCTACCTGCCCGAGGGAGCGCACCACCTCATCGACGCCCTCGAACGCGCAGCGTCGAGCCGTCCGGAACTCGACCCGGTCATCGACCGCATCGCACCCGCACTCGTCGACCCGACGAACGCCGCCGCGATCCGCCTCCAGCAGACCAGCGGCATGGTGATGGCGAAGGGCGTGGAGGACACGGCGTTCTACCGGACGTCACGGTTGACGTCGCTGAGCGAGGTCGGCGGCGACCCGAGCGTGTTCTCGGTGTCCGTCGAGCAGTTCCACCAGGCCCAGCGCGACCGGCTCGGCAGCTGGCCGCACACCATGACCACGCTGACCACGCACGACACGAAGCGCAGCGAGGACACCCGAGCCCGCATCGCCGTCCTGGCCGAGCTCGGCACGGAGTGGTCGAGCACCCTTGCTCGGCTGCAGTCGCTCGCGCCCCTCGACGACACCGTGCTGGCCGACCTGCTCTGGCAGGCGATCGTCGGTGCACGTCCGGCCAGCAGGGAGCGCCTGCACGCCTACGCCGAGAAGGCCTCGCGCGAGGCCGGCGACAGCACCACGTGGACCGAGCCGGACGAGGACTTCGAGCGGCGCATGCACGCGCTGGTCGACGCCGCCTTCGACGACCCCACCGTGGTCGCCGTGCTCGATGCCCTCGACGAGCGGATCGACGCTGCCGGGTGGTCGAACGGCCTCGGGCAGAAGCTCGTGCAGGTGACGGCACCCGGCGTCCCCGACGTCTACCAGGGCACCGAGTTCTGGGACCGCTCGCTCGTCGACCCGGACAACCGACGCCCCGTGGACTACACCGAGCGGCGGCACGTCCTGGCGGAACTCGACGGCCCGGACGACGACGGTCCCGAGCACCTGCCGACCATCGGCGTCGACGGGGCGGCGAAGCTCCTCGTGACCAGCCGTGCGCTCCGTCTCCGGCGCGACCACCCCGAGCTGTTCACCCGGTACCTGGCGCTCGAGGCGACGGGCAGCGCGGCGGACCACGTGCTCGCGTTCGACCGCGGCGGCGCCGTGACGATCGCGACACGACTCCCGATCGGGCTCGAGCGGGTCGGCGGCTGGGGCGACACGCTCGTGCACGCCGTTCCGCTGGACCGCGTGGACCTGCTCACCGGTCGGAGCATCCCGGCGGGCCGGGGCATCCCGCTCGCCGAGCTCCTCACCGACTACCCGGTCGCGTTGCTCGTCCCGGCGCACGTCGTCGAGCCGACCGACCACGGCACGGACGCCTCGACCGGAGCGGACGGCGGAGCAACGACCGCCACGACGCCGGTCACCGAGTCCGACGCGCAGGCCGAGATCGACATCCTGGAGGGCCACGCATGACCGCACCCGACCGCTACGCCGTCTGGGCCCCGACGCCGAAGCGCGTCCGCCTGGTCGTCGACGGCACCGAGTACCCGCTCACCCGCGGTGACGACGACTGGTGGACCACCGACGCGGTCGTCCCCGTCGTCGGTGCACGCTACGGCTTCCGACTCGACGACGACGCCGCCGTCCGGCCGGACCCGCGCAGTCGGTACCAGCCCGAGGGCGTCCACGGCCCGTCCGAGGTCGTCGACCCGGAACGGTTCTCGTGGACCGACGAGGCCTGGACCGGGCGCCCGGCGCGTGGGGGCGTCATCTACGAGATGCACGTCGGCACCTACACGCCCGAGGGCACGCTCGACGCCGCGGCCGCCAACCTCGAGCACCTCGTCGAGCTCGGCGTCGAGTTCGTCGAGCTCCTGCCCGTCAACGGTGTGAACGGCGAGTGGAACTGGGGCTACGACGGGGTCGCGTGGTTCGCGGTGCACGCCCCCTACGGCGGCCCGGACGCCTACGACCGGTTCGTCGACCGCGCGCACGCGCTGGGTCTCGGCGTCATCCAGGACGTCGTCTACAACCACCTCGGACCGAGCGGCAACTACCTCCCGCTGTACGGCCCGTACCTGGTGCAGGGACTCGCGAACACGTGGGGCGACTCCGTGAACGTCGAGCACCCCGAGGTCCGACGGTACGTGCTCGACAACGTCCGGATGTGGTTCCGGGACCACCACGTCGACGGGCTCCGGCTCGATGCGGTGCACGCGATCCGGGACACCACCCGACCGCACGTGCTGCAGGACATGGCCTCGGAGACCGACGCGTTCTCGGCGTTCGTCGGGCGGCCGCTGTCGCTCATCGCGGAGTCGGACCTCAACGACCCGGTGATGTTCCGCCCGCAGGAGGCCTCGGGGTACGGCCTCGCCGGGCAGTGGTCGGACGACTTCCACCACGCGGTGCACGTGGCCCTCACGGGCGAGACGAACGGCTACTACGCCGACTTCGCCCCGCTGTCGGCGCTGGCGAAGGTCCTCGACCACGGGTTCTTCCACGACGGCACCTGGTCGTCGTTCCGGCGGAAGCGGCACGGACGACCGATCGACCGCGGGACCTCCCCCGCGACCGCGCTCGTCGTGGCGAACCAGAACCACGACCAGATCGGCAACCGCGCCGCGGGTGACCGCCTGGCCGCGACCGTGAGCGACGAAGGACTCGTGATCGCCGCGGCCCTCACCCTGCTCGGACCGTTCACGCCCATGCTGTTCATGGGCGAGGAGTTCGCCGCCTCGACGCCGTGGCAGTTCTTCACCTCGCACCCGGAGCCCGAGTTGGGCAAGGCGACTGCCGAGGGACGCATCCGGGAGTTCGCGGAGCACGGGTGGGACGAGTCCGCCGTGCCGGACCCGCAGGATCCGTCGACGTTCACGAACTCGAAGCTCGACTGGGCGGACGTGGACTCCGACCGAGGGGCACGGATCCTCCGCGCCTACCGGGTGCTCGTCGCGCTGCGCCGCACGGACCAGGCGTTCGTCGACCCGCGGTACGAGGCGAACGCCGTGCGGTTCAGCGAGGACCGCCGCTGGCTCGTGCTCACGCGGGGGCTGCTGGGTCCGGACGTCCGACCGGTGCACGTCGTGGTGAACTTCCTCGACGACGCCGCCGAGGTCCCGGTGCCCGGTGCCACCGGCGACGAGCTCTACCGCTTCGGCGAGGCCGAGGTCGCGACGGACTGCGTGCGCTTCACCGGCCGAGGCGTCGTCGTCCTGCGCTGACCAGCGCTGACCGAACGGCCCGTGGCGAGTCCGCCGCGGGCCGTTCGTCCGTCCGCGGCCCCTCGCGATAGCGACAGGTTCCCGCGGCGATCCTCCGGGAGACCGTCGCGCTGCCGCCAGGAACGCCATGCGGATCCG
>Ga0308169_10001372_pt1 | contig 28711 bp, 35 predicted proteins | sample PhyBR1_2_FD_202139 | JGI IMG/M metagenome (GOLD analysis project Ga0308169, IMG submission 202139) | Phyllosphere microbial communities from UC Gill Tract Community Farm, Albany, California, United States - DLSLSB.R1 | ecosystem: Host-associated > Plants > Phyllosphere > Unclassified | place...
ACGACGTCCTGCGCCTCAAAACAGCTCGGAACGTCCAAGTGTCGCGGACCTCGCCCCTGCACTAAAACTCTGAGTGAGCAGCGCAGAACGAGCGCCGTCGAAGGGAGAATCGAGCTGACGGACCTTCCTCCTCCACCCTCTTTACGCAGTCCCCAAAGTGCGTTGCGTCGGGCTCGCCGCGCCCAGCTACTAACGTGTAGCTGACTCATTTCGCTTGATGTGCGCAACAGGGCTCCCTCCGCCTCGGCACGCTCGTGACGATCAGTGCGTGTTCCCTCTCTCGCTCAAGCACCTCTACCTGCTGCCGAGCTGACTCTGCCGCTCTTCTCCCACCCTCTGCAGACGGCAACTCGAGCTTCGCGTGGCGCCACTGGGGCTGCACGACCGCCAAGCAGTTCCACAACATGAAGGAGTCGTTCGAGGAGGCCGAGGAGCTCGACGGCTACGAGGACCTGACGCCCGAGGACCAGGAGCGCGTCAAGAAGGCGTTCGAGGTCGGCCACGGTGCGTTCCTCGTCTCTCTATTCGACGCCCAGCCGGGTGTCCGACCCTTCCCCTGCGCGCCGAGCTGACCTCGTCCCCCCTCCTCGCCCTTCCTCCTCGTCCTCCCTCCCCTTCCACCCTCTTGCTCCTTCCCTCGCAGTTGCGGACGAGGACATTCCCGACTCTGCGCGCAAGCCCGAGCCCGAGCCCGAGCTCGACAGCGACGGCAACGAGGTCGAGTCGCCCAAGAAGAAGAAGCCCAAGGCCAAGGGCGGCGCCAAGAAGAAGAAGGCCGACGCCAACGGCGACGGCACCGAAGACGACTTCGAGGAGAAGCCCAAGAAGAAGGTGCGTCGCCTTCGTCCTCGTTCGCGACTGCCGGCTCTCCTCGAACCGAGCGCGAGCTGACTTCGAGCGCCTCGACGCACGCAGGCTGCGGCCAAGAAGGCGCCGGCGAAGAAGGGCGGCAAGGAGAAGAAGGCCGACACGGACGAGAGCGAGGAGGAGGAGGCCGTCAGCACCGGCGGCGAGAGCGAGGAGGAGGTGCGTCTCGGCTCTCGCTCGCCTGCGCTCTGGCCTCGGTCGACGCCTTCCCTCGGCGGCGGTCAGGCCTTCAACTTGCCGAAGCTGGGTGCTGACGCTCTCGCGTGCGCGCAGGCCAAGCCGAAGAAGAAGACCGCCTCGAAGCGCAAGGCCGCCAAGGTCGAGGAGGACGACGAGGTGCGCTCTCCTCCTTCTCGAACCTCAGCTCCTCCCCCAGCAGCCGCTCACAGTCCTGATCCTCTCACCCTCGCTGTCCGCAGGAGGAGGAGAAGCCCAAGAAGAAGCGCGCCGTGCCCAAGAAGAAGGTCGCCAAGGCCGAGTCCGAGTCCGAGGTGCGTCGTCTTCCTCGCCTCGCTCTCCCTCTCCTCTCGAGCTGCACGCTGATCCACGTCCTCGTACGCTCGCAGGAGGAGAAGCCCAAGGCCTCGAAGCGCGGCCCGCCGAAGAAGCGCGGCAAGCAGTCGGACGACGAGTAGCCGCCTCTCTCGTCCCTTCCCTCCTCTCGACCTCTCTGTCCCTCCCTCGCTCGTATACCCCTTCTCGTTCCGCGTCCCTCTCTCTCTCGCTCTCTCTCCCTTTCTCTTCCCTCGCAGCCTGTTCCCCTTCGTCTATCGTCCGCTTGAGCAGTTCCCCCTCCTCGTCCTCATTCCTTCCTGCGCCCGCTCCCCTCTCTCCCCGCTTGATCTGTGCAACTTCGCTTCTGTGAGCAACTACGACGTGTTTCGGGCGAGAGGGACGTTCGTGGACCGAGAGAGAGCCGCATGCTTGACGGGCAGAGCTGCTGCTCGAACTCGCACGCGCTCGGACCTCGTCCGACGCTCACGCTCTCGCACGTGCGAGGCGACGCTACCGCTCTCTCGTCTTCCTCGCAGAGAGCTCGCGCGCGCATGCAGAATAGAGTATGACAGCGAGCGAGGAGGGCTACGAGATACGGCCGACGAGGGAGAGTGCGAAGGAGAGGGACAACAAGGAGCACGAGCGCGACGAGCAGGTACAGGTACAGCCGGGCGCGAGCCGGCGAGGAGAGGAAGGGTACTAGATAGTGTGGCACGCGCGAGTCGAGCGCAGGGAGCGGCGGTCTCCTCGCGCGCTCGCTCCTCCTCCTTCCCAACTCGCTCCCCTCCCCTCCTCGCCTCCCACCGCCCGCCCTCCCGCGCCGCCGACCGACCTCACCTCGCCCGTCCGCTCACCACCCCTCGACACCGCCGAACCTGCGGTACTCGACAAGCGTGCACCCGCCGGTCGCGTCGCGCGCGAGGCCCCTCACGCCCGGGTCGCGCTCGGCGCGCGGCGTCGACGTGCCCGAGGTCGAGGTTGAGCGGGAGGGTACTTTGCCCTTTGTTGAAGAAGAGGACGAGGAAGGGTGCGCCGAGGTGGAGGAGGTGCTGGAGGAGGGTGAGGAGGGAGCGGGGAGAGCGTCGAAGGCGAGGCGGTACCACCCGCCGGAGCGCGTGAGGGCGACGAGCTGCGTCTCCTTGTGCCTCGCTGGAGGCGCAGCCGACGTGAACGATGCGGCGGCGGCGGCGGGCCGGCCGTGCTGCTGCTGCGGCGCGCCGGCCGAGGATCGACCCTGCGCTCGAGCCCGGGGACGAGGCTCGACGACCGGCGCCGAAGCCGCCGCCGCGCTCGGCCCAGACGCCGTCGCGTCCTCGAGCGCGTCGACCTCGATCCACGCGCACACGCACACGTCATCCTCGACCGACGCCGCGCCCGTCCGCCTGCCCGACTCCCCTCCGCCCGCTGCGCCGCCGGCGCCGCCCGAGAACGGCGTGTTCGGGTACGGGCCCGGGTTGGACAGGCTGAAGGGTAGGCGCGAGGTGGTCGAGGTGCCCGGGGGCGGCGGGAGGCGGAACTGGGAGTGGGACCACTCGGACGAAAAGTACTTGGGGAGGTAGGGCTTGAGGATCGAGAGCTGGTGCGAGCGCGGGGTACTGCGGGCGTCGAGAGAGCGTCAGAGCTCGCCCTGGTGCGCTCGAGAGAGAGAGTGAAAGAGGGACGCACGAAGCCCCGCTGCTCTCGCCGCCTCGGCCCGCCCGCTCTCGCTCCGCCCCTCCCTCGCCCGCACCCGCACCCGCGCCCGCCGCCGCACCAACCCCACGCCGCAAGTCCCACACGTGCACCGTCCCCTTGTCGCTCGCGACCGCGCACCGGTCCCCCTCGCGGCTGAGCGCCACGTCAAAGATCTCGGCGCTGTCGGTCCCGCGGCGCAGCTCGCGCGCGAGCGTCCCTCCCCCTCCTCCTGCTCCTCCTGCCGCGCCCGTGCCGGCTCGTGCTCGAGATGAGGGCGGCGCGGCGTCCCAGATGCGGACGAGCGTGCCGCGGCCCGAGCCCGTCGCGAGCACGCGCCCGTCGTCGTTCGTCGCGAGCGCGGCGAGCGGGCTCTCGTGCGCGATGAGGACCGACGTCGCAGGGTGTGGCGCGGCGGTCGGGTCGTGGGAGGGCGGAGGAGGGAGGGGAGGGGCGCCGCCCGGCGGGGAGAGCGGCGGGAGGCGGACGAGCTGGACTTGGCCGGGTTGGCGGCCGGGGAAGGCGAGGAGGGTCGAGTGAGGGGCGGTGGCGAGGGCAGCGAGACCTGTGTGAGGAATGAGAGTGGGTGAGCGACCGAAGGAAGCAGCGCTTGGTGTGAGAGAGAGCGCAAGAGAAGGTAGGGCAGGAGGGGGAGGAGGTGGGGGAAGGAGCGCACCTCGTGGGTTGTCGCACGTCTCGTACGCGCCCTCCCTCCAGATGCCGGCATCGCCCTCGCCGAGCACGAAGAGGACGACCCTCCTCCTGAGCACGACGACGAGCCGGTCCCTCCTCGCCCTGAGCCCGCGCACGTCCTCGCGGAACTCGAGCTCGGCGACGGGCTGCTGGGCGCGCGCGTCCCACAGGACGACCTTGTTGGGCGGGTAGAGCGGGGAGGGGGGCCCGCCGACGAGGAAGAGAAGGTTGGAGCGCTCGAGGGGGAGGACGATGCGGAGCGAGGCGTCGGGGAGGTCTGTCTCGGTGGGACGAGTCAGCTGTGGTCGGTCCCGGGCCCGAGAGGGAGAGAGAGTAGAGCGCACCTCTGCGGGTGAGGACCTCGAGGGGCTGAGTGCGGTACACGACCCAGCCCTCGGTCGTCGACGTCGCGAAGACGGACCCGTCGGCGTTGAGGTGCACGCCCGTCACGGGCGAGGGCGGCGCGTCGCTGAGCGAGTGCGCTGGTAGGTGCAGCGCCATGGTGGCGCACGGTGCCCCTGAGCCGAGCGGTGGCGGGTGCGAGGCGACGAGGACGGGGAGCGATGAGGACGAAGGTGGGGGAGCGCCGAGCCGACGACGATGAGCCGCACTCGCTCGTGCTTGACACTCTCTGTGCTTTCGACAGTGTTTCCTAGCCTCTCTCGATGAACCCAGCCAAGCTGTACACAAAGAGAACAGCTCGTCGTTGCGCATCGCCCTCCCTCACGCGTCCACCTCCATGCTCGCGCCCGCACCGGCGCCGCTCCCTTCCGGGCCCGTCGCGAGCCCGCCCGCGACAGGCACAACCTCCTCGGCGACGACGAAGCGCTTGATCTCTGCGGGCGAGCGTGTGCGTCAGCTTCGAGAGCGCGTGGAAGAGAGAGAGAGAGAGAGAGAGAGGGAGAGGGAGGCGACGAACCCTCCTTGGTCCACGCCGTGACGCCTCTGCGGGCAGGGACGATCCGGGTCAGCCCTCGCACACACAACGAGAAGAGAGCGCGGAAGGAGGACGCACCGCCTCCACTTGTAGTTGCGCTCCTTGGTCACCTTCTCGTTGGGCATGCGGAAGTTCCTCAGGTAGTCCGTCTTGGCCTTGCCCGTGTACTTGAGCCCGTCGGCGCTCTTCTCGCCCTCGATGACGCACACGTCGACGTTGCTGCCGGACCCGAGGTCGTTCCAGATGCCCGCCTCGATCGCCGCCGCGACCACCTCGACCGCCTCGTCGCGCGACATGTTGGGGCGCCACGACGTCTCGAACACGGCCATGGCGGCGAGCGAGCCCGAGCCCATCGTGACGTACGGCAGCTTGTCGGTCGAGCCGTGCGGCGCGACCGTGTACAGGTGCGGGCCCGTCGGGTCGATGCCGCCGAGGACGAGCGCAGCGCCGACTTGGCCCTGGTGCCTGCGGGCGAGGAGGGCGCAGAGGGAGGAGAGGAGAGTGTGGCAGGAGTCAGCAAGAGCGTCTCAAAGAGCGGAGAGAGAGAGAGTCAGAGAGGGGCGCGAGACGCACTGGAAGAGGTACTGCTTGAGCATCGTCATGGCGGTCGCGACGAGCGGTGGCCGGCCGGTCGACAGCTCGTGCAGCTTGATGTTGGAGCTGATCATGTTGGTCGTGCTGCACAGGCGTGGAGGAGCAGGGCGTCAGCAGCGGTCGCTCGTGCGGTGCGAGAGCGGGAGGGGGTGGGGAAGCGCTTGCGACGCGACGCACAACTCGGTGTCGGCGGCCGTGCCGGCGCCGCAGCAGCGGATGTACTCGGAGATGTAGTGAATCTGCGGGCGTAGGTCGAGAGAGTCAGGGAGCTGCTCGAGAGCGAGAGCGAGAGGGGGGAGGGAGGACAAGGACGCACCTTCTCGCAGTTCTTGTCGGCAACGATGGGGCCCTCGGTGGCGCGGGTGTCTGCGCCGAGGACGATGCCCGAGTCGTACACGACGCCGACGATGGTGGTACCGGTCGAGGTGGCGCGCGGGAGGCCGAGGTTCTTTGCCTCGAGGGACGAGTTGCGCAGGGCGTTCTCGAACGAGAAGCCCGACGCGGGCTGGGCGAGTGCGGTCATGCGGGGCGGGGTGGTGGTGCTAAGGTGGAGGTGCGAGTGTCGCTGGGTGCTCTGGGGCGGGCTGGGGTGGGCGAGCCGGGAGTGGAGATGACGACGCTCGTGAGAGGAGGAGGGAGGCGAGTCGGGGACGAGGGGATGTGGTCGGGCTTGGTGGGTGCTCGAGTCGAGTGTGCGAGTCTAGTGAACGGTAGCTAGGTGCTCCTTGGTCGAGTCGGGAGCGAGCTGGGTCAAGGGCAGGAGCGAGGAGGCGACGACGAGGCGGAGTGTCCTCCTCGACCCTCTCGCTCCCACCAGACCAGCCTGTCGAGCACACCAGCCAGTGCGTTGTCCCTCATCAGCCACCCTCGAGCCACCCTCGAAGCACCGCGCTCCGTCGAGGCCTCGGTCCTCCTTCCCCATCGTCGACGCGACCCCGGACACCTCGCACTCGACGCTGACCCGCTCTGTGTCTCCTTCTGTTCCCTGCAGTGAACTCTTGGAAGTGCGTCATTCCCTCCTGTGCTGTCTTCGAAGCGCGCCGTGCTGATGTCGCCTCGTCCTCGCTCCCTCAACCTCGTCCCTCCCTCCTCCCTCCCCTCGACTCGCCCCGACTCGCTCGCCCGGTCTGGCTCTCCTATGCACCTCGTCCGTACACTCTATCCACCGCGACCGTTTCGCCTCTCCACCGCCCGTCTGCGCCATCTCGACCGCTCTCCCTCCCCTTCCCCCCACCTCGTCCCGCTCCATCTTGCAGGAACATCGCCTCGTCGCTGCAGAACGTTGCCGGCCAGGCCGCGTCGACCGTCCAGGGCGCGACGAGCAACATCAACCTCAACGACGCCTCGAAGAACCTCTCCAAGGGCTTCGCCAACTTCAGCCAGACCGTCAAGTGCGCTCTCCATTCTTCTCACTCTTCGACCGTCTCAGGCGGGAGACTGACTTCATTCACTGAGCACGCAGGGAGCGCACCGGCCGCATCGAGAACGACGACGTCACCGAGCTCCCGCAGGGTGCGTCTCCCTCTCGCTCCCTCCCCCTCTCGCTCCCTCCCCCTCCTCGCTCGCGCTGACGTCTCGCGCCGCCCCTCGCAGAGTACCTCGACCTCGAGCGCCGCGTCGACGGCCTCCGCGCCGCGCACACCAAGCTCCTCGCCGTGACGCGCGTGTACGAGACGGGCACGTACGACTACCCGGTCAACCTCACCGAGTCGGCGACCGAGATTGGCGGCAGCATTGCGCACAACCTGAGCTCGTGGGCGGCGGCGGCGACCAAGGGTGCGTCGAGAGCTCTCTGCGCTGTCGGCTTGTCGTCCTGCAGCGTCTGGACGACCGCTGACTGGAACTGCTGCCTCTCCGCCAGGCACCAACCTCCCGCAGCCCTCGGTGCACGACGTGCGCCCTCTCCTCCCTCCCTCTCCTCTCCCTCCCCCCTCACCTCGCTGACTCGCCCCTCGCAACCCCCGCAGAAGCCCTCGTCGTACCAGAAGACGCTCCCGCACGCCCTCTCGCGCGCCGCAGCTTCGGGCGCCGTCGAGGTCGGGCCCGGCCGCCTCGCCGACGTGCTCAAGACGTACGCCGTCGCGCAGGACAAGGTTGGCGCCGCGAGGACGCGCATGGATGGCGAGATCTCGTGCGTCGGCTGTTCTGTTTCGTCGACCTCCTCCGGGACCTTCTCGAGCTCCTCGTCCCCTCGCCTTTCCCCTGCACTCTGTCTCCCTCGGCCTCGTCGTCGACCAAGCAACCCATTCGTCTCGCACTCGCTGGGATCAAGAGACTGACGAAGCTCGAGCCGCCCACCCGCAGGACCTCGTTCCTCCCGCCCTGGTCGGCGACGCTCAACACGTCGCTCCAGGCGGCGCTCAAGGCGCGCCAGGTCGTCAAGCAGGCTCGGTGCGTCCCATCTCATGTGCACCGCTCGACCGGCGCATTCCATGTGTTGACGAGCTGTTGGGCCCCGATCGTGCGACGCAGGATCTCGCTCGACGCGACGCGTGCGACTTTCAAGAACGCGACGGGCGGCCCGAAGCAGGAGCAGGCGCGCATGGAGGGTGCGCCGTGCTCTCCTCCTCTCGCTGACGGCCTGTTCTTGAGTCGAGCGAGCGCTGACTCATCCTCGTCCACCTCTTTCCCCTCCCTCGCTCGTCCTCCTTCCGCCCTCCTTCCGCACCGGCTCACACATATCGACCTCGACTTCGACATTATCCCTCGCTTCCTCATCTCCCCTCGCCTCCTCCACCGCCGCAGTCGAGGCCGCCGAGGAGCACCTCGTCGACTCGACCGAGACGGCCATCAACCTCATGCGCTCGGTCCTCGAGAACCCCGAGCCGATCAAGAACCTCGGCCAGCTCCTCAAGGCGCAGCAGCTCTTCCACGAGGAGGCGGCCCAGGCGCTCGCGAGCGTCGTCGCCGAGGTCGAGGAGCAGGGGACGGCGGCCGAGGCGGAGTGGAGGTGCGTCGCGCTTCTTCCTTGCTCGCTCTCGCTCGTCGCTGCACCAGGGCGGGTACTGACGCTCGCGCCAAATCCTTGTCTTCGACGCCCGCAGGAAGTCGCGCGACCAGTGAGCGCCGCCGCTCCTCTCGCGCCCGGTCACCTTCTTGCCTTCCCGCCTCTCGCCATCTACAGCTTCGTTCCTCGCTCTCGCCTTCGCCTTCTCATCGGTCTCACCCTCAACACGACTTTATGCCCTTACCCGTCTCTCCCTCGTCGTGTAGTCCCCTCGCCCTCCTCCTCCTCCCTTGCGCGCCTGCAAACGGACTCTCGCAGTGTCTCCCTCGCGCTTGCATCGCTCGAGAGTCGCGCTCTGCACGCTGCATGCCCTAGCCGCAGCGATAGCCCCTCCGGCAGGACCATCTAGGTAGGAGAGCGCGCGCAAAGCCGTTCAGAGGACGAGACGAGCAGATGTAATGGTGATAAGGAAAGTCAAGCCACGAGTCAAGTAAGTCGGACCGCGCTTCGGACGAGCTGGACGGCGCAGACTTGCCGCGCAGACACGTTCGAGGGGCCCAGCACGTGTCGGCGCATCTATGCTACGCAGTGAGCCCGGGCCTGCAGCGCTACACACACGAGAGCGAGAGCAGCGTCGCGCCAACTGCGGCGAACCGCGACGAGGAGGTCGGCCCGGCTCGACCCCTCCTCGCTCGCCCACGCGCACCAGAGCCTGCCTGCTAGGCTCTGCAGCTCGACACTAGCTCTTCTCGAGCCTCGCCGACCTCGCCTCAGCAACGCAACCCGCCTCGGAACCTCCACCGCGCTCCATCAACATCCGCCCTCATCTGTTGACGACTTCTCTCGACCACACATCCGCCTAGGTGTGTCCCACGCCCTCGTGATCTCCCCGAGAGTACGCTGACAAGCCCTCGAACCGCGCGCGCAGACACCGGCTTGCCGCCATGCGGGTCACGGAGCTCATCCTCGACGGCTTCAAGAGTTACCCGGTGCGGACGAGTATCGCCGGCTGGGACTCGAGCTTCAATGCCATCACGGGTCTGTACGTCCTGAGCTTTCCTCTGTGGTGCGCGCTGCCCCGGGAGGAGCCGCTTCGCTGACCTCGCCTCCCCCTCACCCGCCGCGCAGGAACGGCTCGGGCAAGTCCAACATCCTCGACTCGATCTGCTTCGTCCTCGGCATCACCAACCTCACGACTGTGCGTTCCTCCTTTCGCCAAACCAGCTCGAGCCGAGGTGCCTTCGCTGACGCTCTCCTCGCCTGCAGGTCCGCGCCGCCAACCTCCTCGACCTGATCTACAAGCGCGGCCAGGCCGGCGTCACCCGCGCGTCCGTCACGATCGTGTTCGACAACTCGGACAAGAGCCGGGCACCTGTCGGGTTCGAGAACATGCCCGAGATCTCGGTTACGCGCCAGGTGCGTCGGCTCCAGCGCGCTCTCTCTCTCCCTCCTCTGGTGCACGCGCTGACGTTGCCTCTTCCTCGTGCAGATCTCGGTCAACGGGCAGAGCAAGTACCTCATCTGCGGGCACCGCTCGACACAGCAGCAGGTCCAGAACCTCTTCCAGAGCGTGCAGCTCAACATCAACAACCCCAACTTCCTCATCATGCAGGGTGCGTCCCTCCTCTCTCTCTCTCTCGGTCGGCGTCACTGCAGGCGCTCGAGCTGATGATTCCCTCCCTGCGCGCAGGCAAGATCACCAAGGTGCTCAACATGCGCCCGCTCGAGATCCTCGCCATGATCGAGGAGGCGGCCGGCACGTCCATGTTCGAGGAGAAGAAGGACAAGGCGATCAAGACCATGTCGAAGAAGGAGAAGAAGCTCGACGAGATTCAGTCGCTCCTGCGCGAGGAGATCACGCCCAAGCTCGACCGCCTGCGCGACGAGAAGCGCACGTTCCTCGAGTTCCAGAAGACGGCGAGCGAGCTCGAGCGCCTGTCCAAGCTCGTCATCGCGTGGGACTGGACCCAGGACCACGCGCGCGTCGACAAGGCCCAACAGGCGATCCGCGACGGCGAGAAGCGGCGCAAGGAGGCCCAGGCGGACAAGGGCCGCATGGAGGGCGAGATCAAGAAGATGGAGCAGAGTGCGAGGGAGATCGAGAAGGAGCGCGACAAGGTGCGTCTCCCTCTCTCCTCGCCGTTGTCGTCGTCGTTCTCGTCGAGTCGTCCTCCCCCGCCGCCCGACCGCTGACGCCTTTCCTCTCGTTCGCGCGCACGCAGGAGCTCGCCAAGGGTGGCAAGGTGCAGGGCCTCGAGAAGCAGCTCAACACGCTCGACATGGAGATCGCCAAGCTCAAGACGCAGGCCGAGGGCAAGGAGCGCGAGATCAAGGAGGAGGAGTCGCGCATCAAGGAGCTCGAGAAGGTCCAGAAGGAAGTGCGTCCCCGCTCTCTCTTAATCTTCCTCTGCCTTTCTCGCTCATGTGCATAGGTGATTGACGTCGCGCTCGCACCCCTGCAGCTTACGGCTCAGCGCAAGACGCGCGAGGCGTCGGCGGCAAAGAGCGCCGAGTCGTTCGCCGCGCGCGAGGCCGCCTTCAAGGCCGCCACGACGTCGCTCTCGCAGTCCGAGGACCTCCTGCAGACGATCGAGTACGGAGCCGGCCTGTCCAAGAACGCCAAGTCGTCCGGGTACGAGGGCCAGCTCGCCGCCGCAAAGGAGCTCGCCGGCTCGCTCGAGACCGAGGGTCAGCTCGCCAAGCACCGCATCGACTCGCTCCAGAAGGAGCTCAAGGACAAGGAGCCCAAGGCCAAGAAGGCGGCGGCCGAGAGCAAGGGCCTCGTCGCCAACGTCGAGCGCGCGAGGAAGGACAAGGAGGGCCTCGAGGCGCAGCTGCGGGCGTCCGGGTACGACGAGGCCGAGGAGGCGAGGCTCGACGGCGAGCGTGAGCAGGAGCTGCAGGCGGTCGAGGGCTTGAGACAGGTGCGTCTGCAGCCGTTCATCCTTCAGCGCCCTCGCTCTTCCAGCGCCGCACTGACCCTTCTCCTCCTCGCCCGCAGCGCCGCGAGGCCAAGCGCCGCGAGATCGTCCGCACCAACTTCCACGCCGACGATCCGTACCCGGGCTTCGACCGCTCGGCCGTCTACGGCACGCTCGCGAGCCTCATCGACCTGCCCGAGCAGAACGCGGCCGCCGCAACCGCGCTCGAGATGGCCGCCGGCGGCCGCCTGTACCACGTCGCCGTCCGGGACGACACGACCGTCGCCGCGTTCGTCAAGGCCAAGACGATCAAGACCAAGACGATCCTCCTCCCCGTCAACACGCTCCAGGCGTCGGTCGCCGACAAGCAGCGCGTCGCCGCAGCGCGCAAGCACGGCGCCGAGCTCGCGCTCAACCTCATCAACTACGACGAGCGCGCGACGCGGGCCATGCAGTACGCGTTCGGCCACGTCCTCATCGCGCCGACCAAGGCCATCGCCAAGCGCTGCACCGACGACCCGGCCGTGCGCATGCGCTGCGTCACGTACGACGGCGACATCTACGACACGACGCCCGAGCTGTCGGGCGGCCAGGCGTCGAGCGAGAAGGTCCTCGTCAAGGTGCAGGAGCTCAAGCGGCTCGAGCGCGACCTGGCGGCGCACCTGGCCCGGCTCGACGAGATCGAGCAGAGCCTCGCGCGCTCCAAGGGCGCCGTCGACCTCAAGAAGGCGCTCGACCAGAAGGCGCACGCGCTCGCCCTCCTCGAGAAGTCGATGGCGACGAGCAACGCAACGAGGGTCCGTGCACCTCCTCTCTCGCTCTCGACCGTCGCTGCCTCTCTCACTGGCTCAATCTGACGCCTCTTCCTCGCGCGCAGGTGATCGGCGAGGTCGAGACGCTCAAGACGACGATCGCCGAGTTGCAGATCAAGATCGAGGAGAGCAAGACCAAGCACGGCGAGGCGCAGGCCGACGTCAAGCGGATCGAGCGCGAGATGAACGAGCTCTCGAAGGACAAGGGCTCCAAGGTCAAGCAGATCAAGGCCGACATCGTCAAGAAGAAGGCCGAGGTCGCCAAGCTCGAGGAGCAGGTCGACACGCTGCGCAGCGACGTCCTCACCGACGAGCTCGAGATCGGTGCGTCCTCTCTCTCTCCTCTCCTCACCGCCCATTCCTTGCCTCGTTCCTCGCCTGACTCTATCTTGTCTCACGCTCGCAGAGCAGATGAAGAAGGACGTCTCGTCGGCCGGCGTCGAGCTCGCCGAGGCGCGCTCGCAGATTGAGAAGGTCCGCAAGTCGCTCGCCGAGGGCCAGGTCATCATCGACGAGCGCCAGGTCGAGCTCCAGGCCGTGCAGCGCCGCATCGCCGACGAGACCAAGAAGCTCAAGGGCTTCAACGACGAGCTCGACTCGCTCAAGGAGGCCATCAACGGGCGCAAGAGCGACATCGTCGAGATCGAGCTCAAGACGGGCCAGCTCGACAAGGAGGTCGACAAGGCCAAGAAGGACGCCAAGGACGCCGCCGACAAGGTCGCCAAGCGCGAGGCCGAGTTTGACTGGATCGCCGACGAGTGCCAGTGCGTCGTCGAGTTCCTCCCCTTGCTCGACCCGCTCGACGCTCGAGACTGACTGCTGCACCTCGCCTCGCAGGACGTTCGGCAAGCCCAACTCGCCCTACAACTTTGCGGGCACCGACATGCGCGGCGTCAAGGACAAGTGCCGCCAGCTCGAGGAGAACCACCGCACGATGAAGCGCAAGGTCAACCCCAAGGTCTTGAGCATGATCGACAGGTGCGTCGCCTCCTCCTCCTTCTTCTTCTTCCTCGACGCCGACGAGAGCGTACAACTGACCCTCGTGACCGTCGTTCGCAGCGTCGAGAAGAAGGAGCGCGACCTCTTGGCGATGCACAAGCAGGTCCTCAAGGACAAGGTCAAGATCGAGGAGACCGTCGCCGTCCTCGACGAGCACAAGCGCGAGACGCTCGAGAAGACGTGGGACAAGGTCAACGCGTGCGTCTCGCTTCGTTAACTCCTCCTCCTTGTCGTCGCGCACGGGCCTCGTCGCTGACAAGCTCTTCCTCGCCCGCAGCGAGTTTGGCAACATCTTCGCCGAGCTCCTCCCCGGCAACTTCTGCAAGCTGCAGACGCTTGACGGCAAGGAGATCACGCAGGGCCTCGAGGTCAAGGTCCGGCTCGGCACCGTGTGGAAGTCGAGCTTGACCGAGCTGTCGGGCGGCCAGCGCTCGCTCATCGCCCTCTCGCTCATCATGTCTCTCCTGCGCTTCAAGCCGTGCGTCCGCATTTTCTTTTACTTCCTCCAAGAGCTGGTGTTGATGACCTTGTCGCTCTGCAGCGCGCCCATGTACATCCTCGACGAGATCGACGCCGCGCTCGACCTTTCGCACAGTGCGCTCCCTCTCTCTCTCGCCCTTCTGCGTCTCTCTCTCACCTCGACTGACTCGCGCATTCTCCCTGCAGCCGAGAACATCGGTCGATTGTTCCGTACGCGCTTCAAGGGCAGCCAGTTCATCGTCGTCTCGCTCAAGGACGGTCTCTTCTCGAACGCCAACGGTGCGTCCCGCTCCTGCTCCTGTACTCGCTACACACTCACTGACGCCGTACGCCCTCACAGTCCTCTTCCGAGCCCGGTTCCGCGACGGCACGTCCATCGTCGAGCGCACGAGCCAGCGCACGTCGTCGGCGCTGTACGACAAGGAGAACCGCGGCGGCGCTGGGCGGTCGAGCGCCGCTGGTCGGCCGAGCAAGGGAGCAGCAGCACGAGGGTCGCTCGTCGAGGTGGAAGGGTGAGCTTTGCTGTCGTCGTCGTCGTCGTAGTCGTCCTTCTGTCTTTCGCTCGTCCTCCTCGTTGTACCTTTGCCCTCTCTCTTCCTCTCGCCCTGCGCGCATCGTTGTGGAATACTACGATCATCACTAGCAGCTAGTACAAGGCTACCGAGAGAGGGTGCGAGTCTGGACAAAACGAATGGTAGAGAGGGAACGAGGCTCGAGAGCGAGAAAGTCGAAAGTAAGGGCTGCACAGGTTCTGGTCACGCATCGTCGTCGCCGCTCGCCTCGGCCTCGTCGTCCTCCTCCTCCTCCTCCTCCTGCTCGGCATCTGGCGCGATCGTCGGGATGTCGGACAGCTCGAGGTTGTCTGCGCGCACGAGGACAAGAGTCAGCGAGGGCGACTTTGAGGGAGAGGGACCGTGCGGCGACAGGACGCACCGATGGCGACGCTGCGGGTCTGGTTTGCCACCTTGTAGATGCCGATGAGGCGGGCCGACAGCTCGAACATGTTCTGCGAGGCGACGGCGAGCGTGAGCAAGTCATCCTTCTCGGATGACGAGCAAGAGGAGAGCGGGACGTACGTTGCGCAGCGAGATGCAGATGAACTGGCCGTCCTTGGCGCGCTCCTTGATGTAGTGCGCGACGATCGACACGTTCTTGAAGTCGAGGGCGGCGTCGATCTCGTCGAGGAAGTAGAGCGGCGTCGGCTGCGAGCGGAAGAGCGAGGGTCAGTTCCTCAATGTTTGACGGTCGACGAGACGAGATGACGAGCGAGCGAGGGCGCACCTTGTAGACGTGAAGGGCAAAGACGAGCGCGAGAGAGGAGAGCGTCTTCTCGCCGCCCGACAGGTTCGAGATGTTCTTCCACGTCTTCTTCGGGGGCATGACGGAGAAGAGGACGCCCTCGGAGAACGGGTCGGACGTATCGTACAGCTCGAGCTCGGCATTGCCGCCGAGAGTGATGAGCTGCAGGGAGAGGAAGAGGACGAGCGTCAGGAGGGAAGGAGGAAGACGGAAAGGGACGAGAAGGGGAACGTGCACGGACCTGGTACATCTCCTTGAGCTTGTTCGAGATGACGCCGAAGCCCTTCATGAACATGACGAGGCGCTCGTTGCGGAGCTCGGTGACCTTGTTCTTGGCGGCGTCCCACTCCTTGTTGACGAGCTCGAACTCCTCGCCGCGCTTGCGGAACTCCTCCTCGCGCCGCCGGTACTCCTGCAGGACGGCGAGGTCGGCGTTGTTCTTCTCGAGGCGCTCTGCGAGGCATTGAGATCGAGTCAGGTGCAGTCGAGAAAGCACGAGCGCTGAGAGAGAGGGAGCGGACGCACCCTCGATGAAGGCGATGTCGGCCTTGTACTTCTTGACGTCGATCCCGTCAATCTCGTCGGCCTCGAGCACGCGCAAGACCTCGTCGACCTTGTACTGGTTGACATCCTCCTCCTCGTCATCGTCATCGGCGAGGCTGCGAGCGAGGGCACGAGTCAGCCAAGGCGGCGAGGGCGCAAGGGGAAGGGAGACGAGGACGCACATCTCGAACTCGGGCATCTCCAGCTCGCCGATCTTGGCCGCCCAGTGCTCAAAGATGCGGTTGGTCTCCTTGAGCAGTCGCTCTTGCTCCTTGAAGGCGTCGCGAAGCTTGGTCTGCAGGCGCGAGGTCGAAGTCAGTCGGCGCTCGAGGCGAGGAGGCGTGACAAGGAGGACGACGGCGACGCACCTCGGCTTTGCGGAACTCGATGATGGCCTCCTCCTGGTCGTCGAGCTCGGCCTTGAGGGCCGAGAGCTGCTCGCGGCCTTCCTCAACCTTGATCTGCGCCTGCTCGACCGTCTGGCGAACGGGCTCGGCCTCCTCCTCGTTGGCCTTGAGCTGCTGCTTGAGCTCGGCGACCTCCTCCTCGAGCTCCTCGATCTTGGCCGTGCTCGACTCGATCGCCTTGGTCGCCTTGGCGAGGTCCTTCTCGGCCCGAGTGCGCTCCGTCTTGGCCTTGACGAGGCGCGTCTCGTTGTGGCGGATCTGGTCCTGCAGGTCGGCGACCTTGGCCTTCTGGCTGCGCAGCTTGAGGCCGCCGACCTCCTCGATCTTGCTCTGGAGGGCGGCGATCTTGTCCTCGTACTTGGCCGCCTTGGTGCGCAGCGACTCGAGCTCGCCCTCGAGCGTCGCGATGGCCTTCTCAAGTTGAGCGACGCGCTTGACGTCGCCGGCGTCGGGCTTGCTCTGCGACCTGAGAGGCGAAGTGCAACAAGAGCGTCAGTTTGGGCTCGGCACGAAGCATGGAGCGCAGAGAAGGACAGAGGGAGAGGAGAAGAGGACGCACCGAAGCTCGGCGAGCAGCTCGGCCTTCTGGACGGCGTCCTGCTTGTTGGCCTCGACGTCCATCTCGAGCTTGGGGATCTCCGACTCGACACGAGCGAGCTCCTTCTCGAGCGCGCGCAGGTCGGCCTCGGTCTGCTTGAAGAGCTCGGCGAACTCCTGCAGCTTGACCGTCGCCGCCTTCTCCTCCGACTCGAGCTTAGCGAGCTGCTGCGGCGAGACATCGTCGGCGGCGAGGCGGCTCGACATCTTGCCACGCAGCGGGCGCGAGCCGCCGACCTGCGCGGCGCCCGACTTCTCGGCGATGTTGCCGTCGAGTGTGACGACGCGCCACCGTTGGCCGTCCACCTTGCCGGTCGAGACGGGTTGCGCAACGTCCCACGTCTTGGCGACGAGCGTGTCCTTGAGTACGTGCTTGAAGACGGGCGCGTACGAGGCGTCCTTGGCCGTGACGAGGTCGAACAGGCGCTGCGTGCCCTTGGGCGTCTGGATCGGCGACAGGTCGACGCGGCCGAAGCGGTCGAGGGCGATGCACGACGCGCGGCCGATGTTGTGCTTGCGCAGGTGGTCGAAGATGGCCTCGGCCGTCTCGCGCGTGTCGACGACGAGCGACTCGAGCCCGCCGGCGCCGGCCGTCGAGATGGCGACGTCGAACTCGTCGTCGATGCGACCGAGGTCACCGAGGCGCCCCTGTGTGCGTGAGGCACGTCAGGAGATGCACGAGATGCGGTGGAGGGAGGCGAGAGGGCCGAGGGACGCACGTGGAAACCGGGAAGACGACCTTGCTCCTTGAGCTTGAGGACGGCCGACAGGACGTGGCCCTTGGACTGGCTCGCTTGCTGCGACGCCTTAGCCTCGGCGGTGCGCTCACGTGCACCGTTGGCGGCTGCGCGATGCTTGGCCTCGACCGCCTTGTCGGCCTGCGCGCGAGGAGGAAGAGGAGGAGGAGGAGCGTCAGCAAGCGCTTCTTCAACGGCTTCTTCTGCGGCTGCATAGAGAGCGCTGTGCGCACCTGAACACGCTGGCGAGCCTGCTGGATCTGCGCCTCGACGGCCTTGCGAGACGCCTCGAGTTCCTTGAGCTCGGTGACCTTATGCTTGGCGGCCGTCTTGAGCTCGGCGATCTCCTGCTCGGTGCGCTCGATGTCGTCCTGGACCTGCGCGCTCTTGCCCTGCACGTCGTCGAGCTGCTGCGTGACGATCTTGACCTCGTTCTGCTTGCTCTCGATCTGCTCGGTCCAGGGCGCGAGCGACTTCTGGTGCTGCTCGATTTCGAGCGAGAAGCCCTCGATGCGGTCTGCGTGAGCGGCGTGTGCGACGTCAGCCAGGGTAAAGAGGGAGGGACGAAGCGAGAAAGAGCGAGAGAGGACGCACCGCGCAAGCCGTCCATGACCTTGGTGAGCGCCGCCTGCTCGACCTCGAGTTCTGACTTGAGGCCATCCTTGCCGGCGACGAGCTTGTCGTACGTGTCGCCGTGGTCGCGGATGTCGGACGTCGCCTGCTGCGCCGTGTGCTTGTCCTGCAGGAAGAAGTAAGAGTCAGTACGGCGAAAGAGAGGATGGACGAGGCGGCTCGAGCAGGACGCACCTCCTCGAGCGACTTCTTGAGCTTCGACACCTTGACGTCGGCCGCCTTCTTCTGGACGCCGAGCTGCACCTTGATCTTCTCGTACGACGCGAGCTCCTTCGAGAGCGCGCCGGCGGCGTCCTCGATCTCCTTGAGGTTCTTCTTGGTCTCGTCGAGCGCGGCGACATCGGCGTCGTACCTCGAGCGGTCGACCTTCTGGCGCTCCATCTCGGCGTCGAGCTCGCGCTTGGCGTCGGCGGCCTGCTCCTCGTAGATGGCCTTGTCGGCGCCGGCCTGGTGTGCGTGACGCTGGTACAGGCGGTTCTGGAGCGAGACGAGGACGACCTGGTCCTTGAGGTACGTGTCGGCGGCCTTCTTGCGGGTCTGCGCGCGGGGAAAGAGTCTCTGCGTCAGTCTTGACTCGAGGGGAGAGGCTGAGAGATCGAGGGACAGAGGGGAACGCACCTCGAGCGAGCTCTTCTCCTTCTCGACGAGCTTGACGCGGTTCATCTGGACCTGCCGGTCGTCGCCGAGACGCTCGACGTCGACCGCCGCCTCCTCGATGAGCGGCTTGTACCGAGCGGTGCCGATGATGTCCTCGAGGTACTCGAGCAGGCCCTCCTCGTGGTCGTTGGCGCCCTTGGGCTTCATCTGCGCGATCGACTCGACCTCTCCCTGCAGGGCGTGCACGATGCGTCAGCAGGCTCGCTCAGAAGGAGGAGTAGGTGTTGGAGGAGGAGGAAGAAAAGGAGCGCACCTGGAGGATGAGGAACCGGTTGTGCGTGAGGTCGATGCCCTTGCCGAGCAGGAGCTGCTTGACCTCGCCCGGCGTCGCCGTGCGGCCGTTGACCGTGTAGCGCGTCGTATTGTCGCGGCGGACGGTGCGGGCGACGATGAGCTGCGAGTCGGGGACGACGGTGAAGTCGTCACGGGTGCCGGGCTGCGCGAGAAAAGAGGAGAGAGAGAGTCAGTCGGGACGACGACCTGGGGAACGACGGCGTCAGAGAGGATGAGCGAGAGGGGACGCACCGAGTCGATGATCTCGCGGAACCAGACCTCGACGGTCGCAAAGTCGCAGCCGCCGGGCGGGTAGGCCTCGCGCCGCTTGGCCCGACCTTTGCCCTTGCCCTTCTTGCGCACAGCCTGGTCGTCGTCCGACGCGTACTCCTCGGGGTCGAAGAAGCCGTCGTCGTCGCCGTCGTCGCCGCCGTTCTCGGCGTCCGAGGTCGACGCCGCAGGCTCGGCCGCGCCCGAGTTGTGGATGAGCTCGCTGAACTTGCCCTGGCGCATCTTGGTCGCGCGGAAGCCGAACACGAAGAGGAGCGCGTCGATCGTGTTCGACTTGCCCGAGCCGTTGGGCCCGACGATGGAAGAGAATGACTGCGAGCGGTGGAGGGAGAGAGAGTCAGCGAGACGACGGGGTGGACGAGCCGGCGGGGCGACGACGAGCGCACGCACCTTGTGGAACGGCCCGATGACGCCTCGGCCCTTGTAGCTCTTGAAGTTCTCGAGGACGATCTGGTGAATGACGAGCCGAGGCTTGCCCTCGAGGTCCTTTGCGCGCTGGCTCGCGAGCGCGGCGTGGTCGACGGCGGCTTGGCGAGCGATCGAGGCGAGCTGCGACGCCGTGAGCGCAGTCGGTTGCTGAGGCTGAGGAGGCGGCGGCGGAGGGGCCTCGGGCTCGAGGGCGGGGACGGGCGTCGGGGACCTTGCGCGCTCGCCGTTCGAGGGGGCGGGCGAGGGAGGGGCGACTGCGGGTGCGGCGGGTGCGGCGGCGGCGGCGGGCTCCTCGTCGACATTGTCCTCGACGTCGGACTCGACGGCGCGCGCCTTGCCCTTGCCCTTCTTGGCCTTGAGCGCGGGAGGCTGCGGCGTCTGCTCGTCGTCCGAGGCCTGCTCGTCCTCCTCGGCTTCTGCCGCCGATTCCTCGGCGCCCTCCTCGCCCGCCGACGAGTCGGGCTCGGGCGTAGGGAGGACCGGCTGCTTGACCGGAGAGGCGGGCGCGAGCGAGACCCGCTTCTTGCGCTTGACCGGCTGGACGACCTCCTCCTCCTCGCTCACGCTGTCCTCCTCCTCTGCTGCACCGTCCTCGTCCTCGTCCTCCTGAACCTCGTCCGCCTCGTTCAGCGACGGCGTGGGCGACGGCGAGGGCGGAGCAACGGGCTCGGACGCCTTCTTTGCCGGCGCGCGGCGAGAGGACGAGGCGGCCGACGCGCGCGCGGTGCGGCCGTTGCGCGCCCGGGGAGGAGCGACCTCCTCCTCGGACTCGGCGCTGTCCTCGGCGTCCTCGTCCTCGTCCGACTCGCTCGCCGCGACGGACGCCGCCGCTCGCCGCGAGCTTGCCCGAGCCGGGGCAGTCGTGGCGGCCGCGCCGCGCCGGCTGGAGGGGGCGGAGGCGGCGCCGTTGGTCTTGCCGGTGGTAGTGCGCGAGGCGGGAGCACGGCGCGACGAGCGGGCGGCGGGCTTGACGGGCTCGCTGTCTTCATCGCTGTCGTCGTCGGCCGCCTCGTCAGCTCGTCCGGGAGCGGCGTTCTCGTCCGTGTCGTGCTCCTCGTCGAGAGTGGTGGCCTCGCTGATGCGGGTGCGGGCTGCCCTGCTGGACCGGGCGGTGCGGGTCGAGGTCGAGGACGAGGCCGGTTGAGCGACGGCTTGTTTGGCCGACGAGCGGCGAGACGAGGCGCGGCTGGAGGCGAGGGTGTTGGTGTCGGCTTGTTCGAGTGCTTCTGATGCTGCAGACGCAGCCTTGCGTCGTGGCGGCATCGTGAGCGGTCGAGAGGGAAGCCAACAAGGAGCGACCTCCTCCTCCGCCGCTCCGCGGGCCGCGCCGAGGCGCGTCCAGCTCGACCTCAAGCTGTGGTCTCCCGAGGGCTCGGCACAGCGCAGGATCGCATAGCAGAACTGCTCGACCATTTGCACTTCCCGCACGACCCGCCGCAAGCTTGAGAAGGAGCAGCTCTCACCGCTTCCTCGCGCAGGCTCACCTTCCGCCGCAGAGCTCTCGCGCACGCCGCTGTATGGAGCTAATCGGGTCCGTGGATTGCAAGAGGGGAAGAACAACGAAGCAAAAGGCACGGTGAGATAAGTGGTGCAAGGAACGAAGGAGGGAGAGGGCGAGGTAGAGAGGTAGGAACGTTCGGGTCGCTGCTCGACGAGAGGGTCGGCGCTGGAGGAAAGGACGAAAGAGGGGTATGCGGGAGAGCGGCGCTGTACAGAGACATTGGTCGACGAAGAGAGGGTGCAGCTAGGTAGCGGCGGCGGCCTTGAGCGCGAGCGCCTTCGGCGGCGGCAGCTTGCGCACAGCGACGGCCCAGTCCGGCGCCTTCTTCTTGTCGTCGTCCTTGCCAACGACGGCGGCGAGCACCTCGAGCCACTTGGCCTTGATCGCGTACGAGTCGGCGAAGTAGTCGATGCGGTTGCCGTCCTCGAACGCGAGGCGGAACGAGTGGTCCATGCGCGACACCGACTCGTCGTCGTCGTCGTCGTCGCGCGCGCTGCTCGGTGCGTTCAGGTCCTCGACGGCGACGACCTGGGCGAGGTTGATCTCGACGTGCGAGCGCTTCGTCACCTCGTTGTACGGGACGAGCGTGCTCCCTCGCAGCTTGACGATGCGGCGGCGCCAAACCTGCGCGACGATGAAGGGGACGGCGTCAGCATCGGAAAGGGAAGGAGAGGAGAGAAGCAGAGGCGAGAGAGGGGACGCACAGTCGTGTCGCCGCCGAGCTGCGTCAGGACGCTCTCGTGCACGACCTTGGTCGCAAAGTCGGCCCGCTCGAGGCCGTCGAGGACCTCGTCCATCGACTTGGGCAGGTTGGCCTTCGGCACACCCTGCACGGCGGGCACGAAGAGGAGGTCGATCGCGAGGGAGCCGCTGCACGAGCGCGGCGAGCCGACCGTCTTGGCGGCGAACGGCAGGACGACCCGAGTCTTCTTGAGCCGGCAGGCGGCCGCCTCGCCCGCAAAGGTGACGTGCGCCGTCGCGAGCTGGCCGTTCGACGAGACGTAGTCGTAGAAGGGATCCGGTGTCGGCGGCGGGGCGACGGCGAGCGTCGAGGTCGGCCGAGCGGGCGCCGGGGCCGCCTTCTTCTTGGGCGACGAGAAGATGCGGAAGGCGCGGTGCGTTTTGCTCGGCGACGCAGGCGGGGTAGGCGCAGGGACCGAGGGGGTGGATGGGAGAGTCGGCGTCGAGACGGGCGTTTGGCGCGGGATGGAAAAGTCGATCGAGAAGGCGAGGTCCTGGTTGCAGGCGCTGTCGGCGAGGGAGGTGCGTCAGCGAGAAGCACGACTGGGAGACGAGATGGACGTGGACGCACAGCTCGAACTCCTTGCGCAGCGAGACCTTGTTGCTGAGCTCGCGCACGGCCACGTCAACTCGCTGTCGGCCGTTGTCGAGCGTCGCCGTGACCATGGCCTTGGAGCGCGGCAGCGGCATGCCCTCGAAGCTCGCCTCGCGGACTGCGTGCAAGAGATGGAGCGTCAGGGAGACGCAGAAAGAGCTGGAGAGGGAGGAAGGGGACGCACTGAGGACGAAGAGCTGGCCGGCAAACTCGCGGTTCTTGCGGACGGCCTGCGAGTTGACGCTCATCGTGCTCATCGAGCGGTTGATCTCGTGCTGCAGGGAGTGCAGAGCACGTCAGCACTTTGAGCGACAAGGGCGACGAAGGTGCAGCAGCGAGAGGAGAGGAGACGCACAACGTTCGACGGGCGCTTCTTCCTCCACGCCTTGCCCGGGTCGACGTCGCCCGCCGTGTGGCCGGCGATGTCGCTCACGACGACGAGGTGCTTCGACTCGCGCACTCGGTACGTGCGGTTGCGCGAGTTGTAGATGTCGTCGAGCGACTCGAGGACGCTCGAGCCGAACGCGCCGCCGTCGGCGCCGCGCTGCTGCTCGAAGCCGAGCTCGGGCATCGTGTGCTGCGCGTGACCGTTGACCTGTGTGAGGACGACGTCAGGACTCGATCTAGACACAGGAAGAGAGCAAGGAGGGAGAAGAGGACGCACCGACGAGGTCGTCTCGGCAAGGTCGGCGTCGCCCGTCGACCTGCTCCTGCGCCGCTGCAGCCGCTTGACGGCGCCGCCCGCACCCGCTCCTGCTCCCGGCCTCAAGTTGCCGACCTCGTCCCCTGCCTCGTCGCCCTCGGCGCCGCCGAGCAGGCTGTCGCCGTCCCTCCACTCGACGCCGTCGCCTCGGCCCTGGACGCCCATCTGCAGCCGCTCGAGCGGGCTCTGCATCTCCTCGGCGACGCGCGCCGTGAGCGGCGAGCCGACGCTGAGCCCGAGCTGGGCGCGCTGCGACGACGCCGCGATGGTCGGCATCATGCCCGACGAGAGGGTCGCGCCGTGCGCCTTGAGCGCCGGGCGAGCCTCGATCGCGCGCGTGCCCTTGAGCGACAACGGCGCGACGACAGCGCCGCCTGCGGCGTTGTCCGAGCCCGCCGTCGAGGCGTGCGACGTCGGCGGGGTCGACTTGCCCGTGCTGCCCATCGTCGAGGTCGAGCGGGCCGGGCTCGCCGTCCCGACCGAGAGCGCGCCCGGCGCCGGCACCGACGACGACGGCGACGGCTTGGGGAAGGCGCCGAACGCGCCCGACGACGAGGGCATAAAGGGCGAGCCGAGGATGGCCTCGTGACGCTTCATCGTGCTCTCGAGCCCGCCGCCGATGCGCCCGCCGCGGAGCGAGCCCGTCACGCTCGAGACGTACCACGACGTGCTCGACGTCGTCACGTCGCTGCCGACGAGCGACGCCTTGCGCGAGAGGGCGGGCGACGCGCTGCCGGGCGGGACGAGCGTCGCCGTCGGCGCGTCGGGCGAGCGGTGCAGCGCGGCGAGGATTGGCGACCCGGCCGACGACGAGGGCGCGAGGCCGACGCCGCGCGTCGCAGTGCTCGACGGCGTCGACTTGGTCGGCGTCGTCTCCTCGGCCGGCTCGGCGCGGGCGGCCGCAGCCTTGACGGGCGTGCTCGTCGTCGCGACCGTGTGCGAGTGCAGCGACAGCGGGCGCGTCGTCGGGACCGACGTGGCGGCGTGCGGTTTGGCGCCGTTGGCGAGCGAGACGACCGAGCCGGCCGTGCCGTCGTCCTCGAAGCCGAGGAAGGGGGACGTGCCCGGGATGTCGGGCAGCGAAAATTGCGAGTCCGAGTGGGCGAGGAGCGACGCCGGGATCGGGTCGGCGCGAGCGGGTGCGGTGACGGTGGAGGAGGCGGGGCGAGGAGGGAGGGGAGGGCGACCTGGCGACATGGGGATGGGCGGGACCGGAGCGACGAGCGCGCTCGAGAGGATGGCCCGACGGGCTTGGTCGAAGTGCGCGTCGTGCTCGTCGTCGTCGTCGTACGCCGAGGTCGACATGACGTCGCTCGCGCCGTCGTCGGCCGTCGAGACGCTGAAGGCCGACACGGGCCCTCGCTGCTGAGGGAGGGCCGGCGACGAGTAGCCCGACGTGTCGTGGTGCGTCGGGAGGTCGGGCTGGTCGACAAACTCGCCGCGCTCGTGGTCGCCGTCGTGGATCTGGCTCGGCGAGAAGACGGCGGCGGCGTCGTACGACTCCTCGTGGAGGTACGAGTCGATCTGGCCGATGACCTCGTCCATGGCCGAGCTCGTGTTGCTGACGACCGACTCCCCGGCGTCCGACGCGCCGTCGTCGTCAACGTCGTGCACCTCGACGCTGCCGCCCTCCTCGAACGAGTACGACGCGTGCTGCGCGCCGTAGCCGTCGTCCTCGAACGAGCTGTCCTCGTCGTCGTCGTCGTCGCCGGCGCCGCGCCGACCGTAGTAGCCCTCGTCGCTGAGGCCGCTCGCGTCGCTCATCATGCTGCGGCGGCGCTCCTCCTCGACCTCGAACTCGAAGACCTCCTCGGTCTCGGCCCACGCGACGCTCTTGCTGCTCGGCTGCCGGCGCACGACGCGGCCCTGCTCCTCGGCGAGGTCGTCGGCTGCGTCGCCCGAGAGCGGGCGCGGGCCGCGCATGCCCCGACGGACGGGCGCCATGGCCGAGCTGGTGCTCGTCGTCGCCGGCGGCGGCGAGACGGGCGGCGGCGCGCTCGCCCCGGCGGCGTGCCTCGAGACGGGGCCCAGGACGCCCTGACCCGGCCTGGCACCGATCCCGACGTCGAGGTGCGGCGAACGGTCACCCGCGCTCGAGCTGTCGTCGTAGAAGAGCTCCATCGGTGCCGACTCGAGCGTGAGGGCGCCGATCTCGTACGGGACCTGCTGGAGCTCGGGCGACGGGGCCTGCTGGGTCGTGAACGGCGACGACGAGACGAGGTTGTTGCTGCGGAGGTGGGCGTACGACGACGTCTGGCGGCGAGGCTGCGACGGCTCATCGTGCGCGGGGCGAGAGGGCCTGAACGGGGACGACGAGGCGGCGGTCGTCGGCGGCGGCTGCTGGCGCGCTGGCCGGAAGGGGACCGCGGGCGACGACGAGCGACTCTTGCTGTCGTCGAGAGGGGCGTTGGCGAGCTCGTTGAGGTCGGACGGGACCGAGTTCTCCTTGACCGGGCCCTGCTCCTGCTCGCCGCTCGCCTTCCTCGACCCGCTCGTGCGCCGCGCGCTGCTCACGCCGCCGGTCGACGAGGGCGCAGGGATGCGGCTCGAGGTGTAGGGAGTGGTGGAAGGCGAGGCGGCCGGCTTGGTCGGGCTGGCCTGGCCGAGCCGCTTGGCGAAGGGCGAGTTGGACACGAGGCCGCCGGTCGACATGGTCTTGAACGAGCCGCTGTTGCGCCTGCGGGCCGTGATGGCCTCGACGCCGCCTTCTGCGCCGCGCACGTTCTGGATGAGGACCGAGGCGGGGCGAGGAGCGGCGGCGGGGGACCGAGTCGAGAGGGCGATGGGGGAGCGCAGCGACACAGGGTCGTGGTCGCGCGTACGGGTGGCGGGTGCGACTGGAGGTGCGGCCATGACGGGCCGGGGCTGGTGCTTACGGGGCCAGGGGCCGCGGTCGAGGCGTACTGCGCGGGCGGAGGAGGTGGGCGAGGGAGGAACAACAAACGGGTCAGCGGCGATGCAGGGCGTGGAGAGGGCAGGACGCACAGGTGGCTGGTTGCTGAGAGAGTGACTGCGAGGTTCGGACGGCTGGCTCGACGGCGAGAGGCGAGGAGCGGTTGAGGAAGGAGCAGCGAGCGAAGTCTGGAGGACGACCAAGGTTGAGCGATCGCGACTCGGCCCTCTCTCGCTCGACAGCCAGCGTCACTGCGCTCTTGTGGGCCATTCTCGAGCTCTCCTCGTCGTCGCACTGCAGAGAGAGGCGCGCGACCCCTTGCACAGAACCGAATCGCTCTCCCTCTCCTCCTCGCACGCGCAGCCCGTCTCGTGAGAACCGATGTTGCGCAGCTGCAGGTCTAGAGTACAGTACAACAGCGTCTCCTCCTCTCCATCGACGACTGGGCGAGCGCTGCGAGAGAGCGCTCAAGCCTCGTCCCCCTCGTGGCTGCCGTACACCCGGACGGGGATGCCGTTGCTCGCCTTGCTCGGCGACTCGACGCCGTGGGTCGTCGGCGCAGGAGCGTCCGGCGCAGGGAGCACGTCCTTGTAGTCGGTCCAGCCGCGCTGCGCCCAGAGGGTGCGCCGCTCGGCCATGCTGCGGGCGAGAAGAGAGGGTCAGCGACGGAGCGGAAGGAGGCGGCGACGACGAGCGAGCGCGACGCACAGCTCTCGTGCCCAGCCCTTGACAACCGGGTGCAGGATGCGCGGGATCGTCGTCTCGAAGAACTCTTGCAGCGTCTGGCAGCCTTGAGCTGCGAGCAGGGGTCGGGCGAGGTCAGCTCGAGCGCGCACGGACGCAGCCGAAGGGGAGCGGGCAACGCACTGTTCTCGTACTCGACCGCCTGCTGGCACAGCTCGTACAGGTCGAGGTCCTTGACGAACTTGCTCTCGGCCGTCTCGCGCGCCTCGTACTCGTCCCAGAGCGACTTGAGGCGCAGCGCGGCGATCGAAGGGTGGCCGAGGAGGCCGCAGATGCGGTCCATCGCCTTCTGCGCGCAGCTCAGCAGCGTGATGTCAGCTTCTCGAGCCTTTGCGATCCAGGACTCGGCAGGCGAGAGGGAGAGCCGGACGCACCTCCTCGAGAGCCAGCTTGGTCGCCTTGGAGACGCCCGACGCGTGCTCGGGCGTGATGTCGCCGACGTCGGCCTCGGCGATGTCATGCACCATCGACAGGAGGACGCACTTGCCGATGTCGAGCGTCTGCGTCTCGGGGAAGGCGAGGCACATGAGGGCCATCCTGCGGGCGTCGAGGAACGGGGTCAGCTCGAGGGCGCGTGGGAGAAGCTGCGAGGGAAGGGATCGAGCGCACCTGCCCATGTGGTCCATGACGCTCTCAGGCTGGTTGATGCCCTGGTTCACCCAGCCCGTGCGCTTGTTGGTCTGCGGCGAGCGGGTTGAAGGATGGGGGGAGGGCGAGGTCAATAAGGGCAGCCCCGCGCGGGCGTCTGGGCGGGACAGGAGTGCTCACTTTGAGTCGCTCGAGGGTGTGGAAGTAGCCGAGCGTGCCCTGCTTGCAGTCGTCGGGGACAGGAGGAGCGGCCGGGGTGCCCTGGGTCGGTGAGGGCGAGGGGGCGAACGGCGCGGGCGACATGGCGGAAGGGCGGTGCTGGTACTGCTGGTGCTGGAATAAGGTCGCTGAGCGTGCCTGGCGGGCGTACGAAGCAGAGCGAGTGAGCTGGAGGAGGGAGAGGCAGAGCTTCAGCTTCGGCCGACGCGGCTCTCCTTCAACACCTCGGGCCCGCTCCTCTCAGCTCACGAGGCGCTGCTACAGGCTGCGAGCAGGCTCTCTGCGAAGCTGTGCTCGCGTTCAGCGGGCCTCCCCGCTCCATGCGCTGCCGGCGAAGCGACTCGAGCCACTCGCTCGGCGTTCAGCTCACGGCGGCTTTCGCGCTCCCATCTCTAGCTATTGTGCAAGGTCGCTGCACGCGCTGAGCTTATCGCGCCTCTCTGCGGTGGACTATGGCTGCGCGAGGGAGCATCCGCTGCCACCGCCGCAGTGGTGTCGCTCGTCCTCCCTGCTCGCGCCTCAGCTCAGTGCACCGCTCTCGGACGGTCAGGGTGAGCGCGGTATAGGCTAGTAGGGGTCTTTACACGCCTATCGAACACTTCTGCGGCCCAGCAGAGCGAGAGATCGACGTGCAGTCGTCCGCTCCGCTTGTCCTCCTCCTCCTCGCGCTCGAACGCAGAGCCGTGTGCACACTCCCCCAGACTGGCAGGCTGATTGCAGTTTAGTCTGCTAGACGTCTCGGGACGTCGATCGAGCGCTCTTCCAGCCCTGAATAGCGAGGTGAACAGGCGCAATGGCGCTTTGCGCTTCCTGCTCCCGCCTCCTCAATTGAGAGCGTGAGGTAGAGTCGGCACTGGCGGGGCGAAGCCGATGAAAGCGTCTCATCGTCGACTAGACGTCTCGATAGGCCCGCGGATCTATGCATCGTAGCAGAAGAGCGATACAGGGAGGGGTCAACGCGCTCCTCCTCTCCTCCTCCTCCTGCTCGAGCGCACGGTCGTGCGAGGACTACTTGGAAGGGTCTGGGATGAGCAGCCCATCGTCGAGTACACGTCTCGACAGGCCCGCCGAGCTCTGCAACGCAGCGAAAGAGCGACGCAGGGATGGGTCAGAGCGCTCCTCTCCTCCTCGTCCTTGGTTCTTAAGCGCAGGAGCGGGCGAGCGCTTCCTGAAGGCGTCCGAGGAGAGCGGCTTACCGCCGAGCAATCGTCGCGATCAAGCCATCATGAGAGTATGCTCGAGACGAACAGGGCCGGCAGGAAGAGCTCGCGCTCGTCGCCGTCTCGACCCAACTTGAGAAGGCCAAGGAACCGGTCCAGCTCGCGCTCTACAGGACTAATAGGGTGGGGAGAAGCGCTCGATTGCACCGCAGAGACGTCCTCGTTCGATCGTGCGCAAGCAGAAGGCCGCAACCACGCTAGATCAAGAGATAGCAGTTGAGAGAG
>Ga0308169_10001373_pt1 | contig 28708 bp, 32 predicted proteins | sample PhyBR1_2_FD_202139 | JGI IMG/M metagenome (GOLD analysis project Ga0308169, IMG submission 202139) | Phyllosphere microbial communities from UC Gill Tract Community Farm, Albany, California, United States - DLSLSB.R1 | ecosystem: Host-associated > Plants > Phyllosphere > Unclassified | place...
CTTTCTCATTCTCGTTCACCTTCCGACTCTGGCTCTTCCACCACTTCCTCGACTCTCACTGTCTCTTCCGCTTCATCTCAAGTCGATCAGTACATCTCGGAGATGCTCAGGCGAGCGCAGAAGCTGGGAGAGGATGTTGAAAAGATGGAAATTGACGAAAAGACGAAACCTGTAGAAGTTCTTTTGACTGTTTGATACCCTGTTTAGTAGCTGTCGCTTTCTGGAGCTTCGTGACTGTAGTACTTGTTGTTTGTAAATACCCCTTTTGAACCTATTCACTGTGTCTGCGAATAGATGCTGAGAGCTTTCAACGAACTCAATCGTTTCCGTCGCTTTGACCAGAGTCTCCGCCAGCTTCTGTCTCGCTGATCAGTCCTCGACGTTTACGAGATGAAGGTGAAGGAAGCAAATTGAATTGCTTTTTGAGGGGGAAATGAAGCAACAAGGGATGAAAAGAAGGAGAGGAAGGTACCGCAACAGAAACAAAAGTGTCGGTGATAAGAAGACTACGATAGATGAGAAAAGTGAGATAAACGAGAGTGAGACGAGGGGGTATAGACACATAAGAAAAGGGGTAGGGGGGAATGAACTTCGACGACGACAGATGACAAACGATGGGAGAGGCCTTCGAAAACGACGGTGAGCTATACTTTACTGAGAAGCGGGAAATAGCGCATGTGAAGAAGGATAAGAAGAGGGTCAATGTATATTAGCTGACTCCTAATTCCTCGTTGAACATGTCGTTATTGAGGAAACTGTCAAAGTCGAGTCCGGCAAACATGTCTTCAGTCCCACCTGCAACGTTCGTCGTATTGAACTGTAGAGGATCTCCATTTGGCCCGGAGACAGAGATACCGCCTAATCCGGAAGAATCGGATTGATTTGGATCTGGTGCGAGGGATTGAGGGGCGGGAGGAAGCGGAGTGTTGGTGGCAGAAGAAGGGTTCGGCGCTCCAGCGAAGGGACGAGAGCCATTCGGTGTAGGGGCACCTCCGAAATTCATCGGTGAGGGAGCTTGACCGTTCGTCGGAGTCGAAGCAGGGAGAGGAGATTGACGTTGATCAGGTTGTTGCTGAGGTGCGCCGAGGAAGTGATGATTGGAAGCGGCGGAAGTGGGTCGACTGTGGGATCCATTTGCGTGATTTGGAGGTCCTCCTCCGTTCGGTATCATCGATAAAGGATTATAGTTCGAATCTCCCGATCCTCCTGACATTGACCCCGACGCGTACATCTGATGTTGATGCTGCTGTTGCTGCTGTTGTTGATTCTGCTGCTGCTGCTGCTGAGATTGTTGCTGAGTAGGCTGAGCTGGTCGACCGAGTGGTGAGGGTGAAGGTCGATAAGGGACTCCTTCTTGGCCAAACAGTTGCGCTCCTATCCCTCCGTTCGCAGCTCCAGGACTCGCTGCACCTCCACCATTTCCGTTCCCAACGAGATCGAAGTTCGTTCCATCCGGTAATCCCATCATTTCCTCATCCCTCGTCGATCCTCTCGCTCGTTTCCGATTCCGAGGACTCGCTTCATCTGCTGCAACTCCTTGCCGTTTCGCATTCTGAGAGGGATTCTGCTGCATCGGTGATCCCTTGGCGACGTTCTGTTGTTGCTGTTGAGGAGGTTGCGAAACTACTCGATTCTTGTTCGAAGTACCGGCACGAGAAGGAGGTTGGTTCTGACCGGCGAAGGATCCTGGTGAGCCTTGAGCACCAGCAGCGTGACCTGGCGGTATTTGCATATGAGCGACGAGAGGGGTAGCGTAAGGTGAAGGGGCGGAAGAATAAGCTGGAGAAGCCGGAGAACCACTGCAATGGGCGGAAATGATACTGTCAGTCGCAAGCGAATGGATGACGAAGCATCGAAAGATGCTTACGCTTGAGGATAAGGTTGACCATTCGAATCAAGTACCGGTCTCGCTCCCACTTGCTGTTGAGCCTGCATCATTCTCTGTTGCTGAGCCATCATGTGATTCTGTTGTTGCTGCTGAACCGGATGCATCATGTACTGAGGTTGACCAGGAGGACCTTGACTACCGGGAGGAGGTTGAGATCGACCCTCTTGAGCGGCATAAGCGGCGTTCAATCGATTCTGCGAGTCTTGCCTCATCGGTTGCGTACCACCCATTCGTGCTTGTTGTTGCTGTTGCTGTTGCTGTTGCTGCTGCTGCTGGATTTGAGAAGCTGGACCGCCTCGACCGACAACTTGTTGAGAGTTCGGAGGGAGCGCTCCCATTCGACGCATTTGAGCTGTCACGGCAGCCTACAAAGAAGAGAAGAGAGGTTCAGTCGCTCTGCATTCGGCGTTCAGATTCAGATGAGACGTACATGTTCTTCCGGAGATAGGGTTTCTGGATCTCTTCCTGGTAAACCCACAGCTGCTAACGCTTGAGCCAACGCATTTCCCATTTGACCTGGTTGACCATTCCCTATTTGAGCTGGTCGACCATTCGCGTAGGGATGCGAAGCGGGGACGATGTGAGGGGAATTGTGAGATGAAGGAGGTCTTTGTTGAGGGTTTTGAGGTTGCGAGGAACCTGGAGGATAAGGTTGCATTCCGGGTTGAGGCATTCCAGAGGGATGGGATTGAGAAGAGGAAGGTGGTTGTTGCTGTTGTTGCTGTGGAGATGGAGCGTAAGGACCGCTGCCCGTCGGAGTTGGCGGTTGAGGAGGACGTTGAACCCCTTGAACCATCTGCTGCACTCTCCCTCTCTGCTGCATCTGATTCTGAAGTTCTTGCTGTTCGAGTACGTGCATCTGAGAGTAGCTTGCGCGAACGTGACCTGGAGGATTCGTCGAGTTTGGTCGAGGTGGGTGAGCGAGAGAACGAGGAAGGGTCATCGGTGGAGGTGCATTCGGACCATTGAATTGGACGACGAGTGGATCTCGTTTCGCTCGCATTGCCTGTATCAAACGAAGAAGTCAATTCCGTATGTTCGAATCGGGGAAAGGGAGGAAACGCACTTCGACATAAGCATCTGCATTTGGATTCCGTGGACCCGATTTCTGTGAACGAGCGATAAATACATCCCAAAACACCGACCACCATCTTTGATCGCACGACCGAGTCAGCTCGAGAAACAGTGTGAGGCTAGGGAGGAGAGAACGCACTCGTAAAGAAGTCCTTGTGGGGCTTCTATAGGAGGACCTTTCCAATCTTCCTCCTTGATTCCAGCATCTTTCGCAAATCTCGAAGCCGCTTCATTCCATCCTCGTTTCTATCATAGTGAGAATGAACTAGTCAGCGAGGCGTTTCGAAGAGAATCGCGCAGAGAAAGGCGTACCCGCATGTAATCGTAGCAATACCTGCAGGAGTCTCAATTCGTCAGCTCGCTCAAACGACGGCAAGGAGGACGCAAGAGTGACTCACGAGTGAAGTGTCGCATCCCCTTCCCAAACTTGAGTCGAAGGACCGGAATTTTGACCCGGCTGCTGCAACTACAGAATCACTTCGATTAGTTCAAGATTTCGTCGACCGGTGAAATCTGTAGCGTTAGAGTACTCACATGCTGAGCCATTCTCTGTCAATCCGATATCTAACCCGAGATTGAGAGAGGTTGTTTAGGTTGGAGGTTTAGTTGCCCGCCCGCCAAAAACAGCAACTATTCTACGTCACTTGTAAATGCAGCTTGAGGTGACTCGAGGTGACAGATAGAGGCCTGTTAGCGTAGGGAGAGCAGTCAGTACAGTTTGTACGAAATGAGGGACGATAGGTGTTAGCTTGTACTGATGAAGATTCGAAGTTCAACTCCTCAATACAAGCGAGCTAATGGACTCTGTACTGCCTCGTACGAGCTAGATAATAGCTTGATAGAGTAGAATGCTTGACTCACCGACCGTGGAGCTGTAGGCAAGAGCAGTCGAAGTTGGAGTGCGGGAGAGAGCCAACGAGTGAAGTTGGGCGGCAGTCGACGAGGAGGAGCCAAGGTCGCGCAGTGGTCAAGCTAGAGCTGACCTCGCAAAGGTGAGATCGCTGATTGAGTAGCTGGTAGAAGTTGATTCCAAGTTGGGGAACTTCTCTCTTTTGGTGGAGACTTCGCAATACCTTCGATATTCCCGCGAATCTTGGTTTCCGCTGGTTCCAAAGAGCTATCAGAAACGCCCTCTACGGTCTCTACCGAAGAACGTTAAAAGTTTGTCGAGCAAAGAGGACATTTGACACGATTTTCTCATCTCCGCTTGGTTGATGGCTTAGAGGGTGGGAAGCGAATCCTTGTGAGTTACTAGCTATCAAAGGGCTTTATTGCACCTTATCTAGAGCGTGATGTATATCCTCAAGTGAGATGAAGGAGTAGAAGTTGGCGAACTTTTTCTGCTTCTATCAACTTTCTCCTCATCAGACTCCATTTATCACTCTGATCGGTTGCTGATGAACGCACACCACAAGAAATCAACTTATCGACCTCCACCACCTCGAACAGTTCAGCATTTCTCGTCTAATTCTGTCAAACTACCATTCGAAAAGGGAGAGAAAGAGTCGATAGGAGCGAGACAGCTATGGAGAGCTATAGAGAGGGTACCATTCGGATGGCAAGTGAGTCAAACAACTTTCTACTGTTACTAGCTATGACTGGAGCTGATGAGGAAAGAGGGAAACAGCTGGACGTCCTGATTCCCGAAGTTGCAACTTCACGCCGAGATGTATTCATCGATAGGCTGAAGCAGGAGCTCGAGCAGTCATCACGATCGCAACTCGTCCGACAGGTCAATCTCGCCGATCTGCTTGAGCCAGAATTTATGATTTCCTACATTCGCAAAGGTGAGATTTAACCCAGCTCTTGTCTGATAGCGTCAGCGCGTTGATCAGATTCGACTCTATACAGGGAGCCTCGTGGCGATCAGTCTCGGTGATGAGGATGCAGAAGACGTCGTTTCAATTGATGGGCGAGGTACGTGACTGGCTGATTCTCATCGTTGAATCGCTTGCTGACAACCAAGCTTCACACAGGTCGACTCATTCTCGCGGTCGGAAAGGATACCTACGAGCTTCTCGGACTACCTGGTCGCGCGTCTGCGCATGGATCATTGCGTCAGCGATTCAGTACGTCAAAATCCTTTTTTCTCGTTCCTCCTCCTCGAAGCTGATCTATCGTTCTCACAGTCGTCGAGATTTCCCTCATCGATCCTGCTTTCAAAGCTGGCAAGCCCGGCTTTGAACGAGTGAAGCGGTTACTTCGAGCGTGGCCCGGAGAAACGCAGCTTTTCGAACAACTCAAGGGCGAGAGCGTCGTTGGCAGAACGTTCGATCTGCTTATGGCCTACGTTGACGATCAAGGTGAGTCTATATACATACACTACGAGTTAGATGTCCTCGCTGACCCGTCCCACCATTGCAGGTCAAGATCAAACGATCAAATTGCCGAAAGCGACGATCTCGCATGAACACACGCCATCCTTCACGACACATACTCTCGACAACATCTCAGTACCAATTAAATCTTCCTTCCCTTCCCAGTCTACCAATTCACAGAAAGCGACAAAACGACAGCGGACGAGTTCAGGCTCTTTCCGACGAGAGGCAGATGACGAGCAGAGCTGGTGGAATGGGTTCCGCGAATGGAGAGGACTTGCTGCCATCGGAAGTAGTAGGCTCAAGTGGAGATCGGAGGTTGAAGCGGACGACGAGGAGGAACAGTGGGGGATCGGACAAACTGATTGCGAGCAAGGCAGAACAACGGCTCTGAGTCTGAACGGGTTGCTCCATCCTCGAGCTGTGAGACGATCCATGGATAAAGTCCTACAAGAACCTTTGTGAGTTTAGGCATCTCCTCTCGAATCTTGACATCGCTCATTCATGAGGTTTGACAGATTCTCCTCGATTCCATTCCTTTCGATTACACTGCAACCTTTCCCTCACTCTCCGATATCCCATACCTCAAAGGCAGATACTCCTGTCGTTGGTACGGGAACTCGACCAAATGGGAAGAAGTCAAAGAGGGGGAGAGGCAGAGGTGAGGAGGAGGAAGCGGACACAGAGAAAATACAGGATAAAGGCGGATATGAGATCGTTCTACAGCGATCGAGGCTGGAACGTGTAGATACTGTCTGTTGGTGGATGTGGGAAGGCCAGTAGAGTCTGTAGTTGCGAACTCTGACGCGAATCCCCATTCTGCCGCGATTGATTACGAGAAAGAAAGCAGCCATATTTGATACGCTACAACAGAGGAGACGGAAGGGTACGCGAGCCAAGGACAGTAGGGAAGCCAACTACGAACGAAGATGGGGTATATAGGAAGAGAAGAGGAGCCAACGAAAAGGTGAAAGAACAGAAAAAGTTCCGAAGTTCCGGGGGATATCGCGTCAGATTGGCTATTGACAGTAGGTGATAACGGTAGAGGAGCATCACCAAAACGGACACCATCTGATCGACACAAGCAAAAGAAGTCAGTACCGAATTCGAAAGAAAACAGAACGAAGCTCTCGAGTTCGTACCCAATGAAGTTCTGACTGAGGTTCTCCAGTGAAGTCGCTTGCGCGATGAGCTTGTCTACTTGGTCGTTCACGCTCAATACTACAGAAGGCTTGAAATCTCGTCCTAGGATGAGAGACGCAAATTTGGCGTTGCGGAACGAGCTTTCGCATCGGTGTCTCTCTTCCCTGGCGCCCGCCAGAAGCGATATACGTACGGATGGCAGATCTCGCGTGGGCGCCCGTTGATGCAGCTGTCATGAGGCATACAAATTCGGGTGATTCTCACTTTCCAAGCGGTCCGTCCGCAAATTTTGTGCTCAGTCTACGTTACAGAATGGGTCGCTCTCCGGGCATGCTGCTGAGCTGTAGCAATACTAAACTGACATCAGACACTGACTGACGCTGTACCGGGCTTAAAACGCCTTGTCAGAACAAAGCCTGCTCAACGACAAAGTTGATCTTTGCGGTTTTGGTCGACCTTTCGGGGCGTACTTGCGTCGAACGCCGCCGTGTACCGTCAAATATCCCTGGGTATGACGACCGATGCGCCCGTCTACCAGCTTCATGAATATCTATGGGCTACGTTTGGAAGAGTGTCGGAATGAGGACAAAGTAAAGAATAGGCGGGACGGGGAGACTCTCAGGATCAAGATGAAGGACGTGGTAGGCTCTGTCGACCTAGTTTGCTATCTGAGGTAGCCTCTCAGGCGACTATGAGTGCCTCACTACTGAGTGCAGCACTCTATCGAAGCCGTCTCCAGAGCAAGTCTTTTCACCGCAGTATCGGACTCGTTCAAGGTGGGTCTGATAGCCTCTAGAGCAGATTCAAGCTATAGAAAGTTCGTTCGAGTGCGATTAGCCGCTCGGCGTGGGCAGCCCGGAAAGGGCACAACTCCCAAAGAGCGGCGAGAGGAGCTGACTTTGGGCGCAAAGGAGCTACTTTTGAAGTGTCAGCTAGCTATTGGTTCCATGTCGCCGCCAGTAGATTGTAGAGACCCTCAGCGTCAAGCCCAGACAAGAAGAGCTCCTCGTCAGCTCGATGATCTATAGCCGACGAGGTTTGTTTGCTTCGCTAGCTCTCAATACTCCTCCAGCAGGGACATTTCAGACGGCCATGTCAATGATACGGCTCACCAATCAAAAGGAAGAGCGAAAGCAGTACTATTTGATGGATCAATTTCGCAAGCTCTTCTGGATCTCAAACGATTTCGGCTGCTATCCTGACGAAGCGTACTCGCACTCACTCACATGCGACGCCTCTTTTTGACCGTGGGTGAGGAGCCTGTGATAGTGTTGTGCTGGACTGTCAGATCGCAGGCCGAGCACATCCGAGCTGAGCTGAGCAGCTTGTTTGCTTTTTCTCCTTCTCGCCTGTTTGTATCCGCTCTTCAGCCTATCTCGCCACATACCTGCGATAGGTCTCCTTGATAATATACTAGAGCGTATCGGATCAGCTCACTATTCATGAGCAAATTACTTCACAGGTCCTCGATTAAAGCTCATTCGAAGATCAAGCGAGCGCATTCCTTGTCTATTGGTCGAATACGGCGCTACGCACTTTAAGCGACCACTCGCAGGGTGCTGGGAGGTGTTGCCGCTGCGCAACTCGCACAGCCTCTGTCGAAGTTTTCTCACTCCACGCTTGATCCAAAATTGATTACGAGAAAGAAAGCAGCCATATTTGATACGCTACAACAGAGGAGACGGAAGGGTACGCGAGCCAAGGACAGCAGGGAAGCCAACTACGAACGAAGATGGGGTATATAGGAAGAGAAGAGGAGCCAACGAAAAGGTGAAAGAACAGAAAAAGTTCCGAAGTTCCGGGGGATATCGCGCCAGATTGGCTATTGACAGTAGGTGATAACGGTAGAGGAGCATCACCAAAACGGACACCATCTGATCGACACAAGCAAAAGAAGTCAGTACCGAATTCGAAAGAAAACAGAACGAAGCTCTCGAGTTCGTACCCAATGAAGTTCTGACTGAGGTTCTCCAGTGAAGTCGCTTGCGCGATGAGCTTGTCTACTTGGTCGTTCACGCTCAATACTACAGAAGGCTTGAAATCTCGTCCTAGGATGAGAGACGCAAATTTTCAGCATTCTAACTTCTTAGCGATCGTGAAGAAGTTAACTCACCAGTCAGCTTCTGTTGAACACGCTCAACGACTTGCACCGCACGAGCATTGATCTGACCCATAGCATCATCTGGTGAGCAAGGAAAAGTCAGTCGAGATCAAAGGAAAGACTGAAACCGAAAGCCTCACCATCGTGAATGTTTGTTTCATCACCTCGAGGTCGGCGAGCACCAGCATTGTTGTTCTCTCCACCTCGAGCAGCATTCTGACCTCCAACTTGTCGTCCTCCTTGCACAAGCCTCCAGTTGATCAAAGGATCGTGGACGAAAGCTTCGAGAACTGCAATGATCGATTCCTTGTTTTCCCGAAGGACTCGCATCGTATGTTGACACGTGATCTTGAAGGTACCCTCGATACCAGAGACCTATCAACATTTGCCTCGATGTCAGCACAACGCTCGATAGATTGAGGGAGTAAACGAGCGACTTACCTCCATCGCCGAGGTAAGCATTCGAGTAAGACGGAACGGAACTTTCTCGGGGTGTTTCTGTTCGAAGGTTAGAGACATCAGTAATAGTACAAGGCGGAGATAGAGAGCTTTCTATACCTCTCGTTGCATCGCGACCTCGAAACAATCTCCGAAATCGACATGAACGATTCTTCCACTGACTCGGTCCATGAGCAAATTGGAAGGATGACGATCTCCGAGACCGAGAATGTGACCAACCATCGACATGACGGCGAGTGTTCGACAGTAGTTGCTTCGTCGATCCAACCAAGCTTCCGAGTTTCGACTCTTGAGCCAAAGTACTCGATAGAAATCTTGTCCTGTAGTGTTGTCGAGTGAGTACTCGAATACTTCGAGCTTCTGCATCAAACAGAGATGTTCGAAATCGGGAGCCATCTGCGAGAGAGGAAGAGAGGAGATCGATCAGCTCTTGCTGAGGATGCTGATCGAATCGAAAGGAATGCTTACCTGGAGTATGAGTCGATGTTCGATGTTGAGCAAGATCTTGCGGCTGTCTCGGTAATTCTTGATCAAGACGTGCAGAGTATCGGTACTTTGAACCCATCCGAGAAGACCAGAATTGGGAGAAAGCGGGATAACAGGATACTTGACGATCGTGAGATGACGCTTGAAGGTTTCCGGATCCTTCTGAAGTAGAGTATTGACGAGACCGAAGAGTTGCATAACTCGTTCATCTTGTCGAAGATCCTCGTGACCTGTGAAGCGAAAAGGAGAGGTCAGCTGTTGTACTGGCGAGCTAAGGACGACAACAGATTACTCACCCTTGAGCAAGAAGTTGTACTCGACTCCGTCACTACCGTGGATTCTGAGCTTGCGAGGTCGTTGTTTCGAAGTGAAAACTTCGAGTGTCGGTCCGAAACTAGCGATACGAATCGTTCGTTTCCCAGTAGTGTAGGTACCTGGGATGGCGAGATCGAGGTCTTTCGCAGCGAGAAGTTTGGGTGAAACGTATTGCAGTTCGAGGAGAGTGAGAGTCGGCAGGTTCTTGTTGATCTTGCGGAAGACCTGGATAGAGTGATGAAGCAGTCAGTCTCCTGAGACGGCGAAAGCGGAGAGGCAAACCTTACTTGGTAGTACAGGTCCCAAGCGTGATTGAGATCGTTGATCTCTCCGTATTGACGATAGCGACGACAAGACTCCCTGGCATCGGCGAGATCACGACCGAACGTCTGAGCAAATGAGATCTCACGAAGAGTCTCGGGACCCTGTAGAGTCAAACGAACGAGTCAACAAAGGATCGAAAGAAAGCGGAAACCGAGAGCGTTCTCACCTTTTCGAGCATGTCGTGAAGCGGTTCTAATGTAGCAAACATCGCTTCGATATTATGATCTCCGTAGAATAGTCGTGAAGCTTCTTCGAGACCTTCGTGCCACAGTTCATGCCAAAGGATAGCGACTCGGATGAGTTCTTGACTGACCAAAACCGCTTGTTCGACGAGTGAAGCGCTGTGATCTCGCATCTTGTTCATGATTGAGAGAGCAGCTCGTCGACGATTTTCGCTCGGGTATTTTGATGCGACGGTGAGAGGGTAAACGAGAGCTTGAGGATGAGCGCGACCGACGTCCGTAAGAACGTGCTGAATGAGCTTGCGAACGTTGGCATCGGGAGCGTGAATACGGGCGATAAGCTATGAGATATTGGGCGTCGTCAATGAGTGCGATCAGGCTAGCGAGAATTCGAAACGGGAAAGTCGACGAACCTGAGGAATGACTTCGAGCCAGGTATCGACACTGACAGTTCGGAAACCCTCCATGATGGCAGTCGAGACTTCCGAAACGTGACCGTAGCGGAACCAGAGAGTGAGGAGACGAAGGGTATCTTGAAGCGAGTTCCCAGGAGATAAAGCGACAGATCGGAAGAAGGCTACGAAAGTGGAACATTCGAATCAGCATCTGCAACGAGGAGCGATAGTGCGGGACGAACTCACCTTGTACCGATGGAACGAGATGAACTGAGTAAGCTTGAGGCTTCGTAGCATCTTGTTCACCTTGAGCCTTTGCAAAGTGCGAAACGACTTCGGAATTGGCGAGAGCCCAAGCGTGCCACGCTTTGTACCAGGTAGGATCGAGGCTTGTAGCGAGAAGGTAGGAACGAAGGATATCGGGAATAACATCCTATCGAGAAAGACTGAGTCAGTTTGCGAGTAGCGAAAGGTAGTGAGCGGACTTACTGAACCCCAATCTTCTTGCATCGCACTTTGCCATTCGCCGAGCTTGTAGTGACATCGAGCGAGGAGACGAGTGTACTCGGCCTTCCGTCCAGGTGAAACGACTTCCGAAGTCGCGACCGCTTCTCCATCGGGATGAATCCCAAGATCTGCCGAGAGCTTGCCAGTGAATTCTCGTAACCACGCGAGAGTCTCTTCGCGAGCTCCAGTCGCCCACAGGTACTTGAGGTGAGCGTAGATGACTTGAGGAGGTCCCGAGACAGCCTTAGAGGGATGAAGGAAAGTCAGCTCACGCTCTGTTACCTTTCGAGCGAGAAAGCGAGACGTACTGGGGCACCCATCGGAGCATGATCATCACCGAGGAGAGAGTTGAGAGTCTTCTCTGCGAGACCCAATCGACCAGACTTGCGGCAAAGATTTGCGAATTTGACCCACATCTCGGTGTTTTCCCGAGGAGTAACGACGAGAGCTCGAACCTTGAGAATACGTTGCCAAACATCGACATCTCGTTTACATCCTTTCAGTCTATATAAAACGGAAAGATGCGATCAGCAAGTGAAAACGAAGAAGCTCGAAATGAGAAGAGTGGACTTGCCGTTTCATCCAAGTCTTCTGAATAACAGCTCGACGTTCGTTGTTCCCAACAGCAGTCGCCTCCTTGTACGAAATGATCTCTTCGAGTTCGGAAAGCATTTGAATACGAACGACGGCACTATTGACGAAACGAGTCGAGATCAGCACCACCTCACTCTCCGACCGCAGAAGAATGGGACTTACTCGTAAGCTCGATTGTAACTCTCACCGACGAGCGTAGTAAGTTCCGTGTCGAGAAGATCTCGAGCCTTGTTGATGTGGCTTTGCGCTTTGTGAAATTGACCGCGATGAATCGAAAGAATCGAGCGGAACCACGCTCTGTCAGCCGAGTCGTGCTTGAGTACACCGATGTAGTGATCCATTGATTCCCATTGAGCGAGACCCCAAGAGGCTGCTGCGGCGAGAGGAGCGATCTTGCGACGCATGTCGTGAGAAGCTCGAGTCCAGTTCTGTTGTGCGAGGTGTGCGAGCGAATCCCATTCTCCGAGAGCGTGCAAGCAACGCATTCGACCGAGAGTGACGTCGAACGAATCGGGTTGTTCCTGAGCTTTTCTTTCGAAAGCGGCCAAGGCGTCCTCCCAACGTTCGAGTTCGATGTACCATTCTTCCTTGAGTTCGAGGTTGTGGACTTGGTGAGCGTGAATGAGGATACCGACAGAGACGTCGGGTTGTTGAAGCGAGTTGTTGATTCGGATCAATTCTTCGATGGTTTGAACTGAGGGGTCCGACAAAACTTCGAGCTCCTTGTAATGCAGAGCCTTTGCGTATGCTCGACACTTGAGAGCGTATCCTCCGAGAGTCGCGATCGGAATCGGTAGAACTTTGTCGTCGTGCTCCATGAATTCGGCCAAGTTGAGCAAAGTTTGGGTGATTTCGGGAGGTAGAGTCGGTGAAGCGAGTGCAGTTTGAATTGCTCGAACGAGTTCCTCCTGCACGATCAACATTGCATTTGAGCTACTGCGACGTCGCCTTGAGAGAGCTGAGGGAAACTGACCTGATATTGATCGTAAAGTTCAGTCCAACAAGATACGAAAGCGGCATTGAAGAGATCCCTTGCGAGAGGTGGGTAGACTTCGGCGAGATTCGCGCATGCTCGAAGGGTGTGAGAAGGAGACGACTTGAGCAGTTGAACGCTGAGACGTTTAAGCCATTCTCGCCAATCGTCAGGTTTCGCTCGATCCACCGGTTCCCACGCACTCTTGAGATTGACTTGATTGACTGGCAGCTTGCTGACTCCTGCATCAGCAGCAACCATCGCTTCATTGTTCGGCATGATGATGCTGTGCGACAAAGACGGGGGTCAGGAAAAGAGCGAATAAGCGAACAAACGAAGCAAGAAAACGAACGGATCTCCGAAAGTCAAATCTTGTGGCAGAGGTTCTCCCTTGAGTAGCTTCGAGACGAGAGCATCGTATTGAGAATGAACAATTCGATTCCGAACGAGAGCCTGTGATTTCAAAGTCTTGTTAGTGTGGCGTTTCTAGAGAAGAAACAGCGAAGACCGCTCGCTCACCTTGTTGATCATTCCGACGAAGAGAACATAATCGGGACCCATCTGAAGGAGGAGAGCACAAAGAGCATCCATAGCTGGCATTCGAAGGTCGTAAGGGGAATTGGGAGAAGCGAGCACTCGGGCGAGAGGGTGAATGATAGCGGAAGCGTGATCAGCGAAATTGATCTTCCTCGAGAGTTGAGTCACCGTTTGCATAGCTTGTTTGCGGAGGATGATTGGAACGTCGGGTTGTTCGAAAGTTCGAACGATGGCGGGGATGATCAAGTGAAGGTACTCCTCGAGACTCGAACCAAAGATTCCGAATGCGTGCAGGACCTTGATGAGCGAAGTCTGTCGTCGAGGTTCTCCTAGGTCGCGGTCGAACGCTTGAAGCATGAGAGGGAGGAGATTCGGTAGGTAAGCCTTGAATTCGGCATCGAGTGCGAGAGCGATCGATTGAATCACATCGACGATGATGACCTGCAGTCCTGGATTCGTTGTCGTCGTCCAGAAATCTCGAATCGTCGACATGATCGGTCCAAGGTGATTTCGAACGTGTTGCTTGACCATTGAGATGAGTTGACCCAAGTTCTGGAAGTAGTACTCTTGAAGACCGACGGGACAGCTTCGCATGACGTTGAGGAAAGCGGGAAGAACTTGAGGAAGGAACGTGACGACTTTAAGGCGGAGGGAACGGAAAATGTACATGATTGCGTCGACGACAGCTGTGTGATGGTCGCTGAGAGAAGGATCGTTGAAGACGACGAGAAGAGCGGAGAAGGCGATGGTAGGGTAATACTCGTCGTGCTGAGGACCGATGTTGGAGGGATGGGTCGGATCTGCAGGGTTGAGAGCTTCGACGTAGGCATCGTTCGAGATACCTTCGACAACGCTGTGTCGATAAGGATCGAGCGCTCCTAGGATTCCCATAACACGGATAACCTCTCTTCTCGTGTGCTGTCCAACTTCCGTCTTGAGTAACCCGATAAGCATCCCGAGGAGAGTCGGGTGGTCGAGGTAAGGATCGATGACATAGCCTGCGTTCGAGGAGAGTTGACCGAGAGTTCGTAGAGCAGCGTCTCGTTTCGGTGTCGAAGCTTGATCGTGAAGAGTGTCGAGGATGAGCTGCATAAGAGGGTCGAGCTGGACGAGGAGGTCTTCTCCTCCTACTCTCGAGAGTTCTCCTAGAGTGGTCATGATACTCGAGGCGACTGCAGGAGAAGTATCTCGAGACTTGGGAAGGAGGACGTTGAGCATGGGGACGACATAGGGACGGGTGAGGCGTTGGGAGGCTCCGACGAGCAATCCAAGGAGAGTTGAAGCTTCCTCCTTACTCCGACTAGAGAACATCGAGAGGCTCAGTACAGAATCATGCGAATAGCGGTCTGGCGAGAACTTACCTCGAAGTCGAGTACTCCAACTCAGTCAATAGCTGAATGAGAGTCTTTCGAAGCGATGGCATGACATAGGCAGGATTGATGCTCGCCAATCGACCGATAATCTTGATCGCAACCTCTCGGATCGCATACACCTCGTCGTTGAGCGCAATGAATAGTGAACGAACACATTCTGCTTGAGCGAGATGACGATCGAACTTCGGGTCGAGAGAAGAGATGGTCGCTTCTCGAATCGATGGATCTAAGTGAAGCAATCCTGTATCAGCTTGAGCGAGGAGAGCGGGGAGAAAAGGAGTTCTGACGAACCAGGATCAGCGATAGCGAGAGTCAAGAGCTTTTCGAGAACCTCGTTGACGAGACGAATAGCGTTGTTGCTCGTCTGACTGACGACGGGGTCACTAGCCAGAACAGCACACGAGGACAAGGCTGCCGCTCTCCTGATCTCCGCGTTGTCGTCCTCGACGTAACGAATCACTCGATCACGAACGAATTCGCCCAACGAATGCTCGGCGGAGATATCGGCTGTCGACGACGAGGAGTAAGTATACGCTCGAGGCGATCGAGAGCGACGAAAACGACTGACAGGGAGTTGCAGCTCGATTGATCTGGAAGATACCCTTGAAATTGAAAGATCCGAGGACTTCGAGAGCGAGGATGACTTGGATTTGGTCTTGTTGCTCAGGTAGTGGAGCGTGATGAGAGCGATGGTAACGATGAGGCGCTCCCGCTTGCACGAATGGTTCACCGGCCAAGATTTGAGAGATCAAGTTCAGGACTCGTTCTGTCGACAAGATCAGAGAAGTCAGTTTTCGTTTCGACTGAAACAACGAAGAGAGCGTACCTTGAATCTCGGGCAGGAGTGGAGGAATATCCTTTCCAAGCTGAGTGAGAGCAATCTCGAGAGCCGGACTCAATCCGTAAGCGAACATGAGATCGAGGAGTTCGTGCATGTGTTTCGTGAGAGCTTGTCCAACGGATTGCGCCAACATCCCGATACATTGGAAGATCGACTCTTCGGATGGAGCACCCTTCTTACTGCGAACGAGGGAAGATAGAATGCTCATCAGCTTCTGGAAGGGTGAAACGCGAAAGAATGAAAGGCATACCCGCGCTGCTGTAAACCTTCTTTCACACTCGCTAGGATAGGGTCGAGGTAAGGAGCCATGGCTGATTTGACCTGCATCGCGACATGTCCGATAGCGTGGAAGGCTGAGGAAGGAAGATTGTCGTTAGCCGAGATGAACAGGAAAGAGAGCAAAATGGTTTCGCACAAGTTGTTCTATCTCGATTGTTCTTCAATTGTCCGAGTAGGTAGAGCATCGTCTTGTGAAGGTAGTGAGCTGCAAAGTCGGCGTGGTTGTAAGAGGCGAGAGTCGGGATAAGCTCGACGACAGCTCGTCGGACAAGAGGATCTCGATGATCTTTGAAAGATAGAATCTGATCGCAAACTTCCGTATACCGTTCGTGCATGAACATCTTGCCTTCGAGGAAGAGTTCCTTGTAGCCGAGTAGAGATCCGTGAATCGCTTCAGGAGTGTTCGACTTGAATCCTCTTTGGGCTTGATCGTAAACCATGGTGAACATGTCGTTTCGGTATTGATTGTCTCGTTGACTGGCGATCAGCAGACATCCAGCTAGAGCTCCAGCAGCTGCTTCTCGAATCGCGACCTGTCGGAATGCGCTGGAGTCAGCTCTGCTATCGCGTGAGATTCGAAGGGTTTGTAGTCACTTTGGCATCTCGAAGAGCAGTCCACAAGTTGTCGAGTAAGTCTGGAACGTTGTCGTAGACGAGGCCTGGCGCCGCTCGAGTGAGCTCTCGAAGCACGAGTACCGCAGCGTACCGTCGAGATTCGATTCTCTCGCCTGCACAATCCAATATTCTAACGTTAGCTCTGTTCGAGCGGTCTCTCCAGCACCTGAGCTCACCTTGTAGCCATTCAATGCAACTCTTGACTTGAATGTCAACATGTTCCGCCATTTGCGAACCTCCTTGAGCAGCGAGTCGAGCTGGAGAAAGTCGTTTATTCAGCAAATCTCCTCTCCCGAAAAAACTAGGGAATACGCTCTCACCGAACACTTTCGCAGCTAATGTCATGACGAGTGGATCCGGACAAGGGAACGCTCTTTGAACGGACGCAGCGAGTCGAATCGCTCTCGACATGTCGTTTCCGAGTACATCAACGAGTTTGTCTGTTCTCTACACTCTGTCAGCTCCAAATCAACAGTTCCAATATAAATCAGGCGTACCGATCGCAGTGATTCCAGCAAGCTTGTCCTGTAGATCGCTCGAATTGACCAGTGCGAAACATCTTGCATGGATTTCGGCATAGGTCTTGTTGAATGCTTCGGCTGAGAGTGTCCGGGAGCTCGCCAGAACCTATTTACGATGCTCGTCAGCTATCGGAGCCCTGACTATCCTGAGAGGGAGGACTCACCAAGTTGGATAATTCGGTACTCGCTCTTGCCCTCACATCATCCGATCTAGTTCAAGAAGATTGATCAGCCAATCCAGATCGGTGCGAGTGACCCTTGCGAGTCAACAAAGATAGCATAGAGACGAGTGCTCACTTGCTTCGTAGATCGTACAGAATGGCATCAACCGGGCGATCTGGCGATGCCACTACGCCGACTGCCATCTGTAGCTAGTCTATCTTTGTTCAGGTATTGATCGAGCTATTGGAGGCCTGGCTGAATTGGGTGGTCAAAGTCGTGAAGTGGTTCGGTTTGAAGAAGAAGAGGGGGAAATCTTCGCAACGACTCGCAACTTTCGCTGTTTCGGGCAGACGGGGAAAACATCGCTATTGCATCGTAAAGGGCACTTCTGAGCGGGACAGGCGTTTGACTGTCAAAGAAAGCGATTCAAACCCCACTTCGCACGCAAAATCTCGAGTGTACGGTACATCGGTTGCTCTATTCCCCAGTCGAGCTCTACAGTAATACCTGAAGTGAAGCAGGGCAGGGCGGCCAGGATTGATGGACTAAGTGACTGGCTAGATCCGTCAAGAGAGCCCTATCCGTCCGAGGAAGTAGTAGGTAAGGATGCCCGAGATTCCAAAGATCCATAGTCGCATAACGCCCGGAGAGACGTAAGGATCGACGTATAGTCGATGAGCGAGTGTCCAGAACGAAGGGAGTTCGTTGGATTTCCTTTCCACCGTCTCGCCGTCTGCCTCCTTCCCCTCTTTTGCCTGATCTTCCCACGCAACTTGGTGCATCAGCATATTATGATAGAAGACGTCGAAGGAGGGTCCGACGAGGGTCATCCACCCGAGAAGATAGCGGAGGAACGACATGAAAGCGCCTTCGTTCGGGTTGTACGGAGGGACTTTGGCGTCTTCGTCTCTAATCGAGGGGTCGAGCATCTTGACACCGAAATGTGGATCGACTGCAGATGGTCGTCCAATACCGATCAAGTCTGCGACAGGCTGATCTTCCGAGCAAGCCCCCGTGAGCGCTCTTGACATTCCTTGCCTTGTTCGAAACCCGCCGGTGAGGAGAATGAGAGGTTTCGGAGACGGCAGTGTTGTTGGATCGAGTTCGTTATTGAGCATATCATAAGCTCGAGTCGAAAAATCGGCAAAGAAAGCTTCTCGTTTCGAGGTGGAGGGTTTCGTCGAAAGGAACGCTGCAACAGCAGTCTTTCAGCACTCGACTTGGGTATCACATCCAGAGAGGGAGAGCTTACCTGGACTCTCGTAGCTGCCACCGCTGATCTCGATGAAGTCGAACCCACCATGTTCTGCGATCCATCTTACGTTCTCCAAAGCGTCTTCTTCCTGCGAATTGATGGCATTGGTCAGAACGCAGGAACCTGTAAGCAGTGGAGAGATAACAAACAGTCAGACCGCCTTTCTGTGTGGTCAGGAAGAAAGCTGATCAGCGAACGAAACGACACGAGGATCAACGGCAACCTCGAGACTAACGATGTAATCCGAAGCGTTCAATTTGACTCCCAGCACGAACCCGCCTTTCAACGGAAACTCTTCTCTGATAGCGTCTGCAATATCGAATAGAAGCTTGATACGTTTCCGACCATTTCCACCGTAATCATCTGTTCGCAGGTTTGTCTGTTTCGATCTCGTCAGTTCCATCGCCGTCAAGGTGAACGATCGAAGTCGGACTCACCTGAGGACTCAAGAACTGGCTGAGTAGATAGCCATGTGAACTATGCAACTGAACCCCCTGGTATCCCGTTTCTTTCGCCAATCTCGCACCTCGACAAAACTGCTCAATCACTTCATCTATATCCCCCTGATCCATCTCCTTCGGTGATCCCCATACCAGCTTGCCAACCATCTTTCCTAGATACCCTTTTCCTGCAGTCATGGGCACGACAGAAGGAGCGAGAGCTGGCGAAGAGAATGAACGTCCCGTCATGATTCGCATTGATTGACGACCCGCGTGATTGAGCTGCATGATCCGGAGTGGTTGCAGTTCTGAATCTTCGACGTCCATTGATGAAGCCCACGAGGTGAATCGTTCCATCGCTTGCGAAGAGGTCCGAAGGGAGTCTGGAACCGCGACGTCGAAAGGAAGACCAAGATGTTTCGGTGCGACTTGTACATTCCCTATCACGCTTATCGTAAGTTAGCTGGATTTGCATCAATCGAAACGTCTCTCGCAGAGGTGAGGGAGGTTTAAACGGACCTGACAAGATCATTCCGTATCCTCCCTTTGCCCAAGCCTCGTAGAGCTGATTGAAAGCTTTGTTCGGTAGCCTATCAGTACTCATGAGCTCCTCCATAGCTGCCTACAGCTTACTAAAGGCTCAGTTCCGTTCTGGTGAGCAAGTTGAGTGAGCGGGATTTGAATTCACCTTGCAGAGTCGATTAGGGAGTCTCCGTCCACATGGAAGAGTGATGGGTTCTGCTAGAGCTTGCACAGCCGAAGCATCTTGCGCGATCGTCATGAAAAGTCGGGAAAGTGAAAGGTAAGAAGCGGGATCGCAAAGTCGAAAGTACCTCAGTCTGTCCGTCGACACAAGACACCATCCGAGCAGCTCGACCCGATCGAAAGCGAAAGTGCAAGAACAGCGGATTGCGAAGAAGGCAGACTGTTGAAACTTTGTCAATTTTCATTTCTGTAGAATCCGCGATTTATCTACAAAGGGATTCGGACGCCATGTTGCTCTGCGACCTTGATAGCGTCTCCGACGACACCAGCAGCGGTAACATCAGCTCCAGCTCCCGAACCTTGAACGGTGAGAGGGGAAGGGTAGCGTTTCGAGTGGAACGAAACGATGTTGTCGGATCCAGAGAGAGCAGAGGCGAAGGCGTGTGAGGCAGGGTACCTATCAGGAAGAATCGTGTCAGTTCAATTCGACTGTGGAAAAAGGGTATCGCAAGCGTACTTTTGGAGAGCGCATTTGACGGTACTCGACTTGCGGTCGATCAAACCAACGTAACGGAGGACCATACCTTCGCTCTCGGCCTCGGAGCGAAGCTTGTCGAACTCGGCATCGAATTCGGGGAGTTTGGCAACAAACTCTTCACCAGAAGCGATGGAGGCAAGGGCAGAGGGAATTAGCGATTCGGTGTTGAGGGAAGCGTAACCTTCGGGGAGGTCGGGAAGAGCAGGAAGGGAAGAAGGTTGGAGTGAGAGGAGACGGGAAAGGATAGTGAGCTTGCGAGCGACATCGGAACCGTTGAGGTCGTCCGCAGGGTGGGGTTCCTTTTGAAAGAATCGAAAACTAAGGTCAGCTTTCGCTCAATAAGACAAGAAGAAAGCGCACAGTGTAACCGTTCTCTTTCGCAATCTTGACCACTTCACTAAACTTGGGTCCTCCTCCACCAGGTTTCGAAAAGTTGTTGAAGATGTAAGAGAAAGTTCCCGAGAAGACTCCCTCAATCTTGGTAACCTCGTCTCCAGTCTTGAGCATATCCCTAAGAGTTGAGATGATGGGTAATCCAGCCCCTACAGTCGCTTCAAGGAAGACTGAACCTGCTCCTGGTGCAGATTGCGCCTCGACGATCTTTTTCCATAATTCGACACTCGACGAGAATCCCTTCTTGTTCGGGGTGACGACAGATAGACCTGAAGAGATGGCGAGAGGGTAGAGTTCGGTTACTGAGAGGTCTGAAGTACAGTCGATAAGGATAGTGTGTTGCTTTGTAGAGCGAGATTCGGAAGCGAGGGCTTTGACGACTTCACGAGGGTTCGCAGCGGAGTAGGAAGCGGCAGGGTGAGGGGATGAGGTCGGCAGAGGTTGGGAAGAAGGAGGAAGGAGGGAAAGGAGAGTTGCGGCATCGAGGGAAGAAGCGGAAGAAGAGATGGAAACGGTGTGCTTCGAGTTGGAGAGGGAAACGATGTTGAAAACCTTGGCAAGAGTAGGAGAGGTCAACTGTTCGACTACAGCCTTTCCGACGAGTCCACAACCGATTAGTGCGACATTGCAAGACACTGTGGAGGAAGAGAGAGAATGAGTCAATACGAGTGAGAGGTATAGTACGCTCAATACGACTAGCTCTAGTGTGAGCTTGAGCATGCGAGGGACTCACTTTTGAGTGTTCAAGTGAGAGGTATAGATTCGAGAAAGAGAAGAGAAGAATTTCGCAATTTTGTCATGATGTTCGCTTCGTTGAAGTCGCATGGAATACCCGAGACGGACTCGTAGAGCATTAATCCAGGATCCGCTATTTTCGCGCGCTAAGGGACTGTCGAGCACTCTCTCGAAAGAGGTGAGATGCAGAAAACGAAGCGTTCTCGTTCGCATTCGACGAGTGTACGATCCGTAATCAGCGTCTCGGACAAAGGAAACGTCCAAACAAGGCCGATGAGAAGAAGGGTGGAAAGGGTATGCGAGTTGCAGGATGGTACAAGTTTGAACAAGCGATACAGAGAGGAATTGAGAAAAGGCTGAATCGATCGGGCTCCACCTGTTTCGCAATTGATCAGTTCAATCCGTCTATGGAATCGTACTCTGTGGACCAGACATGCAAATTAGACCTGCACTGGTGGCGTAGGAGTCGAGGTGTCGGCCTCTGCCAATTTCGCCCGTTGCTCAGCTTCCCTCACTGCTCTTCGCTGACTTTGGAAATAGACAGACCCTCCTGTAGCAAATCGCAATATCGTCAGTGAGATATTTGAAGCTCGACGTGAAGGCAGACGAACCGAGGGCAGCGACTGAGGAAGGGGAGCAGAAAATCAGCGTCGTCAAAATCGCAGAATTTCGGTGTATTACGTACTGATAGTGAGGCCCTGCGCGGCGACACGGTACCTAAGCATCTTATTGAACTGTTGTCGGTTTCCCTTCTGTAGTGCTGAACTAGCAGCGAGCAATGCGACGACCGTAGCCAAAGATCCTGACGAAAAAGAAACGATTCAGCGACTGCGATGCGTCAGTTCCTCACCACGAACTCACCGATAGGTACGAGAGGTTCTTCCTTGAACTTTCTACTGAACTTTTCCCACATTCCTTTGGGTGGAGGAGGAACTTCAGGCGACCAAGGTTCAGTAATCGGATCTGGAGTGTATTGTCGAGGCATGTTGACTATGATTCGGCGTGTGGGATCAGATATGAAGTTCTATCGCCTGTCGAGTAGTTGAGTGTGGCTTCGGGTTACGAGGAGAGAGTGATTAAGAGAGCCGAATGGAGGGGGAGGAGAGATTTCAGCTCGAGATCGCCTCATTAGGTGAAAGTAAGGACAGACTCACTAGGTAAGTAGATAGTTCTGAATCCAATGAGCAAGTTTACGAAGCAGCAAGATGTGGTTCAAGTTATGGTCAAATCGAAGGATTCTCTCTCTTTAGTTTTCTCTTCTCCTCCATCTTCCAAATTCAACCAACTCCCAACTAACCTCAAAATGCCTCCTAAGCGCAACCAAAAGTCAAAGCAAAACTCAAAGCAGTCATCAAAGGCTCCTTCAAAGGCTCCCTCAGGCGCTGCCACTCCCGCTCAACGAGAAGAACCTAAAGTTCTTGCTGCAGGTCTCCTAGGTCTCAACTTTGGACAGTCCTTCTCTAGTGTCGCTATCATCGACAAGGTAAGCTCCAGCTATCTTCTGAGCCAAGCATTACTCCCCTCTGACGTCTCTTCGCTCTTGCACAGGAGGGACTCGCAGACTGCATTGCTAACGATGATGGAGAGCGACAAATCGCTTCCGCCTTGTCTTTCAACGGTACCGAGGTCGTACGTACATCCCCATGCGACCATTCCGCAAGTTCGTGGCTGATCTTTTCGTCGACTTTACTTTCAGTACTCTGGTGTTCCCGCTCGCGCTCAACTCGTTCGAAACGCTGAGAACACCATTTTGGCTTTCCGAAACTTGCTCGGCAAATCGTATGTCAATCATTCTGTCTTTGTTTGAACAAGAGACGGGCGCTGACGAGAAACCGACTCGATTAGATACGACGAAGTAAAGGACGTCAAGCAGCCTTGCAACTCCGCTCCTATCGTCGAATCGAACGGACAACCTGCATTCACCGTCACCATCGACGAGAAGCCCACTACCCTCACCGTTCACGACTGCGTTGTCCGATTCCTCCGAGTCCTCCTCTCCTACGCTACCGATTTCCTTGGTCGACCGGTTACCGATGCCGTTCTGACTGTCCCTTCCGCCTTCACTTCCGCTCAGACCGATGCTCTCCTCGCCGCTGCCAAGGAAGCCGGTATCACTGTCGTTCAAACCATCCCCGAATCAGCCGCCGCCCTCGTCGCCTACCAATCGACCGATGTTACTTCTGAACGGGAACCTCTATCTATCGACCGAAACGTCGTCGTCCTCGACGTCGGAGCTACCACAACCACTGCCAGCGTCATCGCCGTCCGAGATGGTCTCTTCCACCCTCTCTCGAGCGTTTCCGACAACAGTCTTGGAGGTGACAAACTTGACGAGAAGCTCATCGACTTCTTTGGAAAGGAGTTCACCAAGAAGACCCGAATCCCCATCGACTCTTCGAACCACCGAGCTCAGATCAAGCTCCGTCTCGCCGTCGAAGTCACCAAGAAGTCGCTTTCCGCCTCAAACTCTGCTCCTTGCTCGATCGAATCACTCGCCGAAGGAATGGACTTCCACGGAACTGTCAACCGCATGCGATTCGATCTCGTCGCTTCGTCCATCTACTCTGGTATTATGTCAAAGGTCGAAGAAGCCCTCAAGGAAGCGAACCTCGACCCTCTTCAAATCCAGGAAGTCGTTCTCGTTGGAGGAACCACCAAACTCCCTGCCCTCACCGACAAACTCTCTTACCTCCTCTCCGAATCCGTTCAAATCACTTCCCAAATCGAACCTGATGAGGTTGTCGCCAAGGGAGCTGCTCTTCACTCTCTCTCCCTCAGCAAGACTTTCCCTTCCTCTTCCCCCAACTCTTCCGAACTCCTCAAATCTGCTACTACTGAATCTTCCGTCGTCTCCCCTTCCGCCCTCTCGAAACCCCTCGGATTCGTTCTCGAACCCGAACAAACCGATCTCTCGAAACTCGCCTTTGTCACCCTCATGGACCGAGACACCCCTCTCCCTGCTCGACGAATCATCGACCTCAACCTCCCTTCCGATTCTTCCGCAAAGGAGGTCGTTCTCGCGCTGTGGGAAGGAGAGGCTTACATCAAGGTTACTCCTCGGGAAACTAAAGTTGAGGCTGCCAAGGGTTACCTCGCGTCGATGGCGAGTGCCGTCAAGGGTGCCGTCGCTGGAAAGGCTGAGGAGGATGAGTTCTCGGATGAAGAGGAGGATGAGGATATCAAGACTGTCGAGGTCAAGCCCACACAAGCTATCGCAGATTTGGTGATCCCTGTCGATTCGAAGAAGGCGAACAAGAAGGTCCGAGTGACCCTCGTCGTCGACTCGAACGGAAAGGGTTCGATCGAGGCTAAGCAACTCGTAGACGGAGCGCAGGCCATTTCCAAGGATTTCTAGGTATCTGGCTTGACCCCCAAAATTATTAGACGTATCCATTTTCGTCGATCTTGTTCAGCAATAGATTATAACCCTTCCTTCGCTGTCATTTCTCTCAGGTCACTTTACAGAAATGAGAGAGAATGATTGTGAGAGAGAGAGATTGCAACTACTTCATTCATTCATTCTTTACTCAACAAGCAATCCAAAAAAGACAAACGATTTAAACTAAACACGACGAAACGACGAAGGGGGTATCATGCGAGGGTGTAGAAAAACAAAGGACAAAAACAGTGTCGATCAGCGATGAGAATCAGGGTTCCAGCTTTGCTGCAAAGGAGCTGGGGGAGGTGGAAGGGGAGGGAAAGTGGGAGGACCAGAGGGTCGAGGAGCAAAGGTCGCAGTAGGAGGGAGAGGTGGAGAAGTGTGAGACGCGACAGGAGGAGCTGAAAAGCGATGAGGCTGAGCGAGTGGGTGCGAGTGGGAGTGAGGAAGAGAATGGGAGTGAGAGTGAGAATGAGAATGAGAGGGAGGGAAAGCGGTTTTGACGTTGAAGTAATCGGGAGGAGTAGGGCGACGATAGAAATCTGCGATTGGAGGTGCTGAAGAAGCTCCGGGGGTCGCGGGAGAGCCGTAGGATGCGAAGGGAGACGCTACAGGAGAATGTGACCATTGACTGACGGCGGAAGCGGGAGCGGAGTGGTGAGGCATGAAATGGTCGAAGCGTCGATCAGGGAGAGAAGTCGGGAAAGAAGGGAGTTGGGAAGACGTGGGGAGATGCGATGAAGGTCGAGCCAAACCGTTCGATAGGATAATTCGGTTGTGCTGCAGGTGTTGATCGCGCGTTCCACGATGATCGAAGCGCTCCCCTGCAGTGACTGGTCGACTACTCTGTGCTGAAGTCGATTCGTCGTCGCTCATGTTCCCTCCATTCGGACCTCCTCCTCCTCCGAACCAATCCTCTTTCGCTGAGTTTGCATCTTCTTGATCGGGAGTACTTTCGTTGAGCATATTGCGAAGGTGCATTCCCGCTTTTGAAGCCATCGAAGCGGCTGATGGAATCGAAGGAAGTGGAGGAAGATGTTGAGCTTCGGAGACAGGGAAGTAGCTGGACTGAGCTGCACCGGAAGTACGATGACTCGAGACGGCAGGCTGTGATGAATGTCAATCAGTGGGTGTCTGATAGCGAAACGCAAGAGCATGAAACTCACCGAATACTCGTTTGGGGTCATAGCAGGAGATTCGTCGTCTTGATAATCGTCGTCTTGCATACCAATGCCATTGACGAGACTGCGAAGACCGAGCTTCTTTGCGTCTAGAATCGAGAGAAAGAAGTCATCAGCTGAGTGTGGTTGGATGAACGAAATCGGAGAAAGTTTAGCCTACTGTTCGTGAACCACTATTCATCCATGAATCAGAGACATCAGCAACAGTTCGAGAAGGAGGAATGAGCAAGTCGAGACGTACATTCTTGCACTGTACAGCAGTTTTCGTCCCCATCTCATCTCCAATCGCTTTCCAATTCTTCCCGTGCAACTCCAGCAATCTCACGATATCACTCTTCTCCGCTGCCGACCAATAAGAGTTCGTATTCGCTTTCCTCTTTGGCTTGAGCTTGTCCCCATTGAGGTTGTTGAGAGACGAAGAGAGGGCAGAGACGGAAGAAGGAACAGTTTCGATGGTTCCATCATCATCGAGATCCATTCGAACTTTGCGATTCGTTTTCGCTGCTCGAGGTCGAAGGGAACCAGGATTCGATCCGTCATCTTGATCTTCGTTCGGATTGTGAGCGAGCGCACCGAGTACTTCAGCTGCTTCCATCATTCCTTCCGAGTGGAGTTGAGAAGAAGCCGGGTTGCGAGGAGTCGTTGCAGGTCGAGAGGGCTTCGAAAGGGAAGCAGAGGGCGTGTAATCATCGTTGTCGTCTTCGAATAGCTGATCGAGAGGTCGTTGGAGAGGTCGAGGAGTAGCGGCAGTCGTAGTAGTGCGAGAGACGACAGGAGCAGAATCGGTTCCGTTTGGGAGAGGAGGAGGAGCACGAGTGTTGCGGGGCGAAGGAGGGATGCCTTGTTGTTGTTGTTGATCTTCGTCATCATCCTCCTCTTCATCCCGATCTCGATTACCCAACATTGTCGACTTCGCACCTTTGAGGTTCGAAAGCAATGAAGAACCTTTCCCTTTCCCTTCTCCCGGTCTCTTCTTCGTCTTCTTCCTCCGCCCGTCCCTCCCCCTCCGTTCCGACAAGCTCCTGAAATCGATCGAGTTCTTCATCCGGTAGTAGAACAAGACGCATTGTGCCGTAGTCTTGTCCGGTAATTCTTGAGAAATCTTGCCAAACTGTTTCGGATGTAAACTGTACCTCTTGCAATAAGTTTCGACTTCTGCTTCAGTCCAGGTTTCCATCGGAGTTCGAACTCCATACGTCTCGATCGGATCTTCGACTCGGTACCGTTCGTCGTCAAACGTGCACGAGATGATTTCTGCTCGTTCTGAAGGATCGACTGCGAGATCCGGTACGACGGCTGCAGTTCTCGCTGCACGAACATCGGGATCTCGTAAATCGGCATTCTCGAGACTTGCGAGAATCTCGAGGAATTCGGCTTCGGATCGAACGGCGTCTCCATAACCCCAAGTTGCGGAATTCGACAATCCTCCTCCTCCTCCACCACGACGATTCGCTCTTCCTCCTCCAAGGGCTGAAGGACCAGGAGTGACGGGTTCAGGATAATAGGGCATTCCAGAAGAATCGATCGAAGGAGTTTGAGCTGCGGTCGACCCGTTCGAGGTCGAAGAATGTTTGTTGTTCCCGGATTTACGTTGGATTCGCTCTTTCAACTTGTCGAGCCTCTTGACGTGTCCTTGCCAATCCCGATCGAACCTCTTGTACTCTTTCCTCAATTCGACCATCTTCTCCCCTCTTCGTTGATCTCGTTCCTCAAACTCTTCGATCAAGAATGGGATCATGAGTCCTTGATGAACCGAAAAGTCTTCCCAAGTCGGTTTGAACCATTCTTCTCGATCTGGGAGCGGAGAGATAGGCGCGACTACCTCTTCCTCCTCCATCCTTTCAACCTCGACGTTCGGCGGAATCTCATCGTCGACGACGGGAGCGGTGGCAGAGATTGATTGTTCTTCATCTTGACCAGAAGGAAAGTGTTTAGTGGGAGGAGAGATCGGTTGAGGTGGTGAATGATGATCGAGTGGAGTGGTCGAAGATGGATGAGGTGCGAGATCTTCTTCCTTTGATGAATCGACAGCAGGAGGAGGGGGTAGAACAGCTTCGACTCTTGGTGGCGTGGGGAGAACGGGTGAGATTTGAGGTGGAGCTGGAGATTTGTCGACGGGTTCAATGGCGGGAGTGTCGAGGACGGGCTGATCAATGTCCATCCTAATCTCCTTAATCGACTCCTCTTTCTCTTGCTGAACTTGTACCGGTTCATCTTCCTTCTCTTTGAGCGGTTCAAACATGTCCAAAGTTTCCTCCTCCGCTTCTTTCTCCAACTGCATTTCCTTCTCCCTCTCCAATTTCTCCCTTTCCTCCTCTCTCTTTCTCTCCTCCAGCTCCAATCGCTCCCTCTCAAGTTCAAGTTCCTTCTCCTTCCTGCTACCCACGTCCTCCCTCTTCTCCTCTCCTCCTTGCACCACCGACTCGATCTTCTCAGGTCTCGCCTCCTTCTCGCCAAGTAAGAAATCATGATCCATTTCCGAATCGATCTCACCTTCTTCCCTTTCCCTCGTCGAAACCTCCTTCTGAACCATCAGTGGAGGAGGGGTCTCAATCCTGTCTTGACGTGAGGGTAATGGTGGAGTCGATGATTGACGAGAGCTAGGAGGATTCGAAGAAGTGCGAGTAGGGAGAGTAATTTCACCTTCTTCTTTCTCTTCGCCTTCTTCCAATTCCTCATCTTCCTCTTCCTTCTTCATCTCCACTGTGACGGTTTGAGTCTGAGTCTGAGGAGCGGGTGGCGGGGGTGGCGGAGGCGGAGGAGGTAATCTTCTTCTCGAGGGAAGAAGGGTTGAATTTGGTAGAGGAGGCCGAGGGGGAGTATCTGATTGAACTGGGAGGGGTGGAGTAGTGGATTGAGGAGCAGGAGGAGGAGCCGAAGCGAGTGGGTATCGATCAGGAGGTAAAGGAGGAGTCATCGAGACTTCGTCTTCTACAGGTTCGGGTTTCGGTAGAGGAGGAGGAGTGGTTGAACGAGATTTCGAACGAAGTCGACG
>Ga0308169_10001375_pt1 | contig 28695 bp, 39 predicted proteins | sample PhyBR1_2_FD_202139 | JGI IMG/M metagenome (GOLD analysis project Ga0308169, IMG submission 202139) | Phyllosphere microbial communities from UC Gill Tract Community Farm, Albany, California, United States - DLSLSB.R1 | ecosystem: Host-associated > Plants > Phyllosphere > Unclassified | place...
TGTGCTTGTACCACCGAATGAGGCGGAGAAGATGGTCGAGACGAGGTGATTGAGGATGCTTGACTCGATATCGAAGAACCGAAAGTTGTGACGGGTCGAACGGGAGGAGTCGGAGGTTCGTCAGGGACAGTCGCTCCCCATCCTACAGTAGCGAGAGAGAAACGTTTGACGTTCGATAGGAGGCCTTCATCAGATGGACCGGTTTTGGTCGCTCGTAAAGGTTCGACGGGTTGAGGGTGAGATTGTCGATGCTGAAGAACGAGGAATCGTTTTCGATCATCCGGAAGTTGTCGCATAGCTCCTCGTTGCGCTTCTTTCATGCCGAGATCATCCTATGTGACTATCGAGTCAGCTGAAAGTATATCGAGAAAGAGAGGAATAGGAAACTGACCATGAGCGATTCGAGTTCTTCTGTAACATTACCCAGTTCCTCCTCTTCTTCCTCTTCTCGCAGATTCTCCTGCAGACTCAACATCGAAGCTCGATCTCCGGGAGTAAAGCTCGAGAATCGTTTGCTCAGATCCATTGACATTGGTCGAGGTCCTCCAACGATTCTCGTTTTCGATTCTGGCGATGTTTGAGCTTGAGGCGTTGCTTCAGGTGCGATCCAGTCGGTGAAGAGAGCAGAGAGTCTCGTTCGATTCATAATCGATTCATTGCGGGAAGCGAGACTTGAAGCTGGAGGAGACGTCAAGACTGATGTTCCTTTCTCTCCTTTGATCGTATCTCCACCTTCTTCCTCCTCATCACCCTCGGCCCTGATAGTCGTATCGGCGACTCCCTCCTGAGCAACCAGCTCGCTAATCTCGGGTTCGATTGGTCCAGCCTTCTCGCTTCCCCATCCTCCGAACAAACTGCTAGGTCTCCATCCTCCTCCATCTCGACTCGTGATTCGACCTTTCGAGGAGCTCGAGACTTCACTCGAAGCTGACGAGGATGACGAATGGTGAGGTCCAGAGATGGCGAACGCAACTGTTCCAGCTTTCTTGAGCCAGGAGGGAGAAACGGTGAATCGGATTAAAAGATCGGTCGATGAAGGGAAGAGCTTCTGGAGGTGCGCGAGTAGTCGAATAGGAGCGGTCAAGGTTTGCGCAGCTATCAGAGAGTCAAGTCAGCCGGATACACGACGAAAAAGTGCAAGAAAGCGAACTCACCACCGTTCGAATCGATGATTTGAACGACGTATTCTACTCTCGCTGTTTTATGACCTTGTATGACCACCTTTCGTACTCCCAACTCTTCCACTATAGCTTCCACCGTTTCTCCCGCCGTCATCTCTGCCGCAATGAACATTTTCCATTTCCAACCTTCTGAAAATCCCGGAATATGCTGAAACTCGACTTCAACCGAGTTTGGCAAGTAGCAGAGTCGAAGAGAGGGGGACTCGAGATGTTGCGTGAGTACGAAATCGGAGAATTGTCGTTGTGGTTGATCGGGACGAAGCGAAGTTGACTGATTTGGTTCGATTCCAGTTGAAGAGAGGGCTTCTTCGATCGTTAACTCGGGTTCAATGAGTCCTATACATACTCTTGAATCAGTACGAGGCTATCAAAGGATCATCAAGAGAGGTGTGCGCACCTTGATCCAACTGTTCCAACTCTTCTTCAGTCCAATCTCTGTTCTGACCTGGCTTGATAACTCTCTGAACCATCCATTGATCTATATCTATCTCACCATCCACCACTGAGCTTTTCCCACAAACTGCTCTCCTGATTTGAGGTCCATCTTCATCGAGGAGTTGTTTGATGAGTTGGTTGATTGAAGCAGAGAGATCGATGGATGTAGCGTGTACTGATGAAGCTGGTCCCGGTAGGCAGAGTTGTACGAGTTGTTTGCTCATGTGGATAACATTGATAAAGGCGAGTCATCGGGAATCTTGAATCTGGAGCAATCGAAGGAGAAAGGGGAGCGAGCGGTCCGGGAAGAAAGGAGCTCTCGTTTTTCGCAACCTTTCCTTTCTCTCGTTAGAGCCATACATACGAGCTTACAGTACAGGCATGCGGGGCGGCGCGACGAGATAGGCCATTGTCAAGTGTAGCGGGAGTAGACGACGAAAACATTCCAAAGAAAAAGGACAAACGACTAGCGATTAACATAGGGAGAGAGTCAAAGGTATAAGTAGTGGGAATGGGTACTGAGTATAGGGGTGATAGAGTAAGCATAAAAGAGAGTGAGGACACGCATGAGAGGCAGAGGGAATCAGATATTTTAGGGTCGACGAGGAGAGGAAGCTGTGTATTGCGTTGATCTGGCATCGTCGGATTGCGTAGTCGGTCGATCTCGTTGTTCGTACAATCCGACGATATTAGCTACTCGAGAGGAGAAAGCGGAGGAACCGGAGAGATAGGTTTGTCGTGGGTTCGTTTCCTCGATCTGAAAAACGACGATGCGAGATGAGCCACAATCAATAAACGCGAGTGATGAAATGACTCACAGGTGAATCGTTCGACATGCGAGGATGTTGTCGTGGTTGAGCAGCCATTATTTCCTCCTCTTCTCGATGCGAACCATCAGCAACTTCGCTCAATCCATTCTCGTAACTCCTTGATCCTCGGAACATCACCTGCCCTTCTTCACGCTCGACCGTAGGGCTCGAATCGTCCATTCCTCCGTAAGGATTTGTTGAGGTCGTCATCGTAGACATGCGAGAGCTATCGAGATTTCGCGAGGAAACAGCGGGATCACGCAAGTGAGCTGACTCTCCATTCTGAACTCCATTTGACTTCGGAGGAGGCGTCGGAGGGAATGAATCGACCACAGCACCGAGAACAGGAGGTGCGTTGGGCTGATGAAAGGATCTAGATCAGCGGATCGCTCAAAAACAGTGGAAAAGCCGAAGACTCACCCTTGCATCTGTCCAATCTGGCACAATGCCATTTGAAGCGACTTGTGGTGGAGGGAAGGAGTCGACAGAAGAGTTGTTGATCTCGCTCGACATGCCAGGCGGGGCGAAAGCTCCTTCTCCGCCATTCCGGCTCTTCTCCCTGTTTCTCATCGTGTTGATCCTGGCCAAGAAACCTCTCTTCGGCATCTTCGGTTGATCTCCTCCGTTCATACCGTAAATGTTGTGCGAAGGTACTGGAGGGGGAGGAGTACTGGATCGGTGTCGGAAATGACCATCATGAGGTTGATGTTGCGAATCTGCTAGGCTGAGAGTCGAGAGGGCGGCATGTCCATCGTTTGCAACGGCGGTGGAGACGACAGAAGGAGCGTATGAGGTTGAAGGGCCAGTAGCGTAACTGTTTCGTTCGAGATGTGGGCTCGATAGGGAGAGTTTCGTAGTTTGAGCATTCTCGTTCGTGAAGACTGATTCGTCGATCGGTCGTAAACTGCGAGGTGAAGATGTAGCTGAAGCGGAAGTGTTGCTGATACCGGCTGTACGGGATGAAGCGAGAGGAGGAGAGAGGAGAACGGCTGCGCTTGGAGGAGGTTTTGAGGAAACTGTGTTCTTACGTCGAACGGTTCGGAGGAAGGATATCCGTTTCGGCGCTTTCTTGACCTGTCCGCACGAGACCTTGGAAGCGTGAGTAACTGAGTACTGCTTGGGAATGGAATTTTAGCGAACCTTTGGATCCGTCAAAGCTTCTCGATACTCCTTTGGCACAAATTCTTCGACCAACACCCATCGATCCTCCGTTCTCGAGTCCCCAGCACTCCCCGGCGATCTTGAGGATCGATTCTTAGCCATGTCTCCCGGTCTTGGTCGACTCCTCCACTGAATCAACGCGAAACTACTCTCTTTCAACTCATCTCTCGCCCAACCTCCTCCAACGAGTACATCTGCCCATGCTTCGAAGAACAGACTGTCGATCGTCAAGCGAGGTTCTTCGTGAGGTGTCGTGTCGTAAGGGAAAGCAGGGAGGAGTTTTTCGGTAGCTCGTAATCGGTCGTTAAGGGATTTTGCGGCTGATGGCCAAGTGTTGACTCGTTGATTGAGGGAGTGTTGGAAGACGAGATCGTTGGGTGCGAAGAGTTCTCGACCAGCGAAACCACTCGATTCAAACGTGTTCTGTAAAGTTCTGAATCATTCAGCTTTTGAGACGAAAAGAGACTGAAAGAATCAAGCGACTCACCCAATCCATTGAATTCTGAGGGACAGGTTGTACCGCTCTTTCTCCCTCTGTCAAATCAAACTCGAGCTTCTTCTCATCAACATCCGAGAATCCCAACTCTCCAAACTTGCTCCACTCCTTATCTATTCTCGTCTTGTATCTCCCCGTCTCATTCTCCTCTTCGTAATCATCGTCCAATCCCGAATTCGATCGAATATTGAGTAAATGTCGATAAGCCGAAGAGTAGACTGGAGTAGGGGCGGAAGTCGAAGATGTAGAAGCAGAGAGGGAAGGGGAGGAGTTGAAGAAGAGTTGCCAAGATGCCGAATGAGGGACTTCCCAAGTGCCTGCACTTGCAATGAGGTTCCTCGAATGGAATCGTGTCAACCGTCGAACTCGAGTCACTTCTTCCGTTCGTGCTCCATCAGGCACTTTCGGAGGTGCGCCAACCCATGAGATGTTAAGTATTGATGGGTAGCCAATAACGAACTTCTCCAGGAAGGTCGGTAAGGGTCCATCAGCTTGTTGATCTCGGATCTACCGAATACAGACGATTTCAGCAAGTTGAAACAGGAGAGCGGAAAGCAATAAAACGTACATAACTCAAAATGATATGTTCGGTAGCGTCGGTCGCTCTCTGCCATTCGTCGTAGGTTTGATCGAAGTTCTGGTCGTCGACGAGACCGAAGATGTAGGGAGAGAAAAGACTGGCGAGTCGTCGAGGTGGCATACCATTCTTGCCGGAATGAGCGGCGATACTCGAGAAGAGGGACAGGAGAGATGCTCTGTACAATCTGCCCTCCATCAACATCGAAGAGCTGGCGAGAGAAGTTGGAAGAGAGCGAACGTACAGTAGTCGTCCATTACCTGAAGGTAATCGGGCGATCAGATACATGGTACAACTTTTCGGTTGGAATCCTCGAGCTGTACCAGGAAAGGATAAAGCTATCAGCACGACGCGCACGTTTAGATAGTTCATGACCCTCAGAATACCTTTCTCTGCGTTCTTGAAGTCCTTGTAAGCTTCCCAACCGAGAAAACCTCTTCCTCCTTGATCGTTCACTAGTCGTGCAAGACTCCATTTAATGAAAGCTCCGACAGAGAGCGGTGCCGCAAATTGAAGATCTGTACAATAGCTATGGGTGAGCAAGATGCGGAGTAGATTGAGACTATGGGGAGGGGAGCTCACCATGTTCCCAAGTTTTCGAATCTTCGAGGTAAGATCTGATGAGGGAGCAGACTCCTTCCATCGAGATATCCAATGCAGTACTCGACATAATCAACGGTGTATCGAGACCTGTCCTATCATGAATTAGCCTCCTACTTCGAAATCCAACCGAAAGACTCACCTCTCTGGCGAATTTCGACAGCGCACTTGCTGACGATGTCCTCTACTTTCGCGATCCCGAACTCGAGTGTAGTAGCTAGTGGCGCATAGCCATAAAGCAACTGCATCTCCTGATTGCCTCCATTAGTTGATTGACCATCCTCGCCCACTCCAAACCCTTCACCGAACGGCGCACCCAGATCTCTAGGACTACGATTGAGCGATTGTGTAGAGAATGCTGGGCGGTCTACAGGTCGTCCGAAATCGTCTACGTGAAGAGTTGGAGGAGTTGAGAGTGGAGTAGATCGCCGTGAAGATGAGAGGAAAGAACCGGATGAAGAGCGAGGCAAGGGCGAAGAGTCGGTGGATGAAAGCTGTTTAGTACTCTTCTTACGCCGAAAAAGAGACATGGTGAGATCGGGTGAAGTTGAGGGAATGAAAGAAGGGTCGATGAGAGAGAGAAGGTTCGAGCGATTCGTTCCCAAGGAAAGCCCCTTGTTCTCTCTAGTTGTGACGTTTACTACCTTAAGCGAAGCCGAAGAAGAGATTGCGACGTGGGAGGAAGCCAAAAGAAAGAAATGTTCTCTCAGCCTGAGTCTTCCCTGAGAAAGTCGTTTCGCAAGAGTTGCAAAAGCTCTATGATCTATCTACTCCTCCATCTCTTCATCCGAAGCATCCTCCCACTCTTCACCTCCATTCCCAACCTTGTAACCCTCTCCCGTATCTCCCTGACTAGCCACAATTCCAGCTTCATTCAATTTCGCCAACACTTCTTGAACGTGAGCCATTTGTTCAGGATCTGTCGATTCAGGTTCCCTCTCCTCGATCTGTGTACAACCTCACAACATGAGTACGATCGGATTCGAGAGAATCACGAAGAGAGTTGCGCACCTTGAGGTAATTCTCCAAACACAACTTCGCTTCACTCCAGCATTCCTCCTTACTCTCCTCGTTCGCACTACTCGCTTTATCCCCTCTACTCTCTCCCAATAACCACCAAGCCCAACCACTGAGGTACCACGTTTCTGAATCCTCGTCGTCTTCTCCTTCGAGCGTTTGAAGGATTTCTAAGGCGGGAACGTGTTGGGAGAGCTCGAGGAAAAGTTTGGCGCAGGAGAGGCGGGCGGCAGGTGGTGGATAGAGAGGAGAATCTGTCATATGAGGGAGACGATCAATCTGGTAAAGGAACGGGAGAGAGAGTAAAGATGACTCACTGTTTTCGATGTTCTTCCATAATGAATAACCTTTGTTCGCTGCTTCTTTCGCATCGTCCTCTCGAAGTTGACTCAGCCGCACTGAAGCGAGAGTCTACGAGATCAAGGCAGAGTAAGCTTGACTGAAACATTTGAGGAAAGAGGAGGAAAGTGAGAAACTAACCTGATAAACTTCTGGATCTGAAGGGTCTATTTGCGAAGCCTGCTTCAGATACTCCTCACACTTCTGTTCGGCATCCTCTTCGAAGCTGTGAATGGGAGAACATCATCAGTACAGTCGCGAGAAGCCAAACTGATCGAAATCCTGAAAATACTCACCATAAATCGGTCAAATACAGTTCCGTCATTCCAACCAATGCTCTACTCGCACTCCTTTTGATATCCTCTTCGTCCTCCAAATCATCCTGAGTGCCAGCACTCCCATCTCCCCCTAATTTCACTTTCTCAATCTGTGCGAGTTTCGCTTGGAAGATCGCGAGGGCGTCTGCGAAGTGAGTGAGGGATTCCTGAGGGGTCGCGGAGAGTTGGGCTAGGTAGAGATGAGGTGCGGGTGAAGGATCGGGGAGAGTAGAGGCTAATTGAATCGAATTGAGGAAATGCTGTAAAATCGCTACCTCAAGTCAGCTCCGACTCGCTCAAGGTAGACTGATCAGAGTAGTTACTTACCTCTCTAGCGTCCTCTACCTCTCCCAGTTCGAGTTCGACAGTTCCCAAAATTTCCAAAGCGTCCCTCAACAACCTCGGATCTCCACCGTTCTGAGCCTCCTCGTTCGCCTTGTGACACGCTTCGTTACAAGCTTGTTTCGCACCTTCGTAGTTTAAGGAAGCGATGAGTTGTGCGGATTTGACTAGAAGTTGTTCAACTGAAAGAATTGGTGCTGGAGGTGCGGCTGGTTGTTGCTGTTGGGGTTTCTTGAGTCCTTTACGTGCTTTTTGCTTGGTTCTAGTCATCCTTCAAGCGTGTTAGAGTGAGTTGTTGATGATCAAACCTTTTTCTGAAAATTCAAGTTCTCTCCCTCATCTTCAAAGTTTCTTCACTTCATCTAAACACAACAGACTGCTCCGCTAAAGGCTTTCTGCGATCTCTGTTATCCATTGAAGCTGTATATCGAAGTCATTCAAGCTCCCATGCTGATTTGACGATTTCCTCCTATTCGATTCTTCGGAGTCCCTTCCTGGCCTCATCCGCTCCTCCGTTGCTCTGGGAACTCGTGTGTCTCTCTTAAAGGGTCTATTCTATCAGCGCTTGTGCTCAGTCGGGCGTTTCCGTTGATTCGAGTTCACCTTCTCAGGCATTTCGGACTGTCTTTCCTCTGCGCTTCCCTCTTGTCACGACTGTCGCTTCTCGGACCCCGTCTACAAGACTCGAATACACCGCTCCCTTCGAGGACGACGCTTTGGATCGCTCCGCCGCTGGTTTCGCTCGTTTCCGCCGTCTCTTCTGCCTTTTCTTTCCCTCTCCCTTCCTCGCAACCGTCTATCAAACTTCTCTCGACTGCGCCCTTCTCGACTCTTACTGATCTGACGACGATAGAATAGAAGCGACTGATCGAAGCAATACAACTCTCGCAGGCACTGTTTTCCAATACTTATCAAACAATTTGCTTGACCCTCGTCACCTCGCTACTTTACGTATTCTTCTTCGATTGTATTTGCCCGAACTCGCTCCTGCCTCTACTGTACTGCAACGTGAACTTACAAGTGCTCCTCCCGTCGCTTGTAGAGAGGGTCGAGAGCCTTGCGAAGAAAAGAAAATACTTCCCTTCGCGCTCCGCTCAAGGACGGCGTATTGTAGCGCTGTACGGGCTCTCGCGAGAAGGATCGAAAGTGGAAAAGCGACGTACGGAATATAAAAAAGTTGAATTTGATGTTTTTTTCCGTGAAACGGATCCGCTTCCGCTCCCTCCTCTGCTCCACCCTCCTCAGTCTCTGCCTCCCACTCCCACGATACCTACTAGAGTCTATCGGCAGTTCAGTCCGAAGCAACTCGTCCACTCAAGTCGCTGAAACAGAAGCCACCTCCCGAATTCGCGACTCCCCTCTTTTTCTTTCCACTCTCAATCACCACCTCAAACGTGCAGACACCTATCAAGTTGAGTCCTATCAATAGACCTCAGTGCCACTAGCACCTTCCGCTCCCTTCCCCCTCTCTCCTTCCTCCTCCTTCTTCAAATCGAGAACCGTGTCCCTCGCTCTTTGCTCCAACATGAATACACGCAAGGTGAGTTTCCCCATCCTCTAGCCGTATGTCCAGCTCACTCACTGATAGATTGCAATATCTATAGGCTATCACCATTATGGTGACGCTGATCGCTTTGATCTTGATCGGAACTGTTATCGTTTTGACAACGGTCGTTCAATATTTCGGGGTAGATTCACGCGACATAATTACAGAGTTGGAGATGAACATGTATGAACGATTGGCAGTACAAGAGCAATCAAAGAGTAGGGAACCTGGAAAGGAGAAGGATCAAAGAGTAGTCAATCCTCCTACCAAGGTGGAAGGGATTCATAGTGGGGAGAAGAAGGACAAGATCGATGTAGTCGTTTCGACAGAGGATAAGGATCAGTCATTGAACGAGTTTATGGGGAGTTTGGAGGAGAGAGGTTGGTTGGATTCGGAAGCGGGTTCAACTTCTCTCGCCAAGAACAACTCGACTGTCAATCGTCAACAACGGATACCTAAAATTATTCACGCAACTTGGAAGACCGACGTTCTACCAGACAGATGGGAGAAGATCCGTCAAGGTTGTATCGATTTACATCCAGATTAGTGAGTTCCTAGAAAACTCTCTCTATCTTTGCGTTTTCGATAATTCGCTGATCCTTTCCCTCTCAAATTATAGTGAATTCATGTTATGGTCAGACGCATCATCTCGCAACTTTATCGCCGAATACTACCCTTGGTTCTTATCCACTTTCGACGGATACGTTTACCCAATTCAACGAGCCGACGTTATTCGTTACTTCGTCCTTCACCGATTCGGAGGAATCTACATGGATCTCGATATCGGTTGTCGACGCAACATGGACCCCTTACTCTACTTCGAAGTGATCCTACCTCAAACGATTCCCGTCGGAGTCAGTAACGATCTCATGTTCAGCGAAAAGGGTCACCCGTTCATGGATCTCGTCATTCACAACTTGATCACTTTCGACCACACTTACGGTACCAATTATCCTACCGTCATGTTCTCGACTGGACCGATGTTCTTGTCAGCTCAGTATGGATTATGGCCTAAAGATGTTTCGGAAGGAATGGAACGTCAAGTTCGAGTATTACCAAAGAGGTGGTATGGAAAGAACGCGCATCCTTCTCAGATGACCGATTCGTACTTTGATCATTATTACGGAAGTTCATGGCATGCGTACGTTCCAAGATTCGCTCAGTTCCCAGTCAAACTCGAATTCTAATCGTCTCGAGGGATGTACAGCGAGGATGCAGGTTTCATAACCTTCCTAGGAAAGTTCGGAATCGCTCTCATGTACGCGGGATTAGCAGTCGTCGTCCTCGGAATGCTTCGATTAATCTGGTCCAAACGGTCCTTCCTTCGTTCTTCCTCTCGAATTCGTGGTCCCATCTCCCTTCCTCACGGCACTCCCAATTCTGGCAACGAAGCACTTCCTTTCATTCGTCCCGATACTCCTGGAGGATCTCGCCCTTCGACTCCTTTCGACGGATCACCTAGTCGGCACGAACAATCGAATCGACCTGGATTGCTCTACTACCTTCCCGTCTGGGTGATGCCTCCCTCGGAACGACCTGGAGGAGGAGGACAAACCCCGAACGGCGCAGATTCGAACTGGTCTCAATACTTTTCGAATCTCTCTTTCGTCGATACTCCCGATCAAGCAAATCGTTACCACCCTATACCCAGTTTCTCTCGACCACCTTCCCCTTCGAACAACTCTATCTTACATGCTCCGGGAGCTACTCACGATGGAGCCTTCGACGGTGTTCAACTTCACTCGATTCAACAACCTCAACCTACTCGTCCCCAAAACTCCTCCGTTTCTACTTCTTCCAATTCCCCTCTGCCCCCTTCAACTTCAGGCCCCAACAGTCCACCAGCGTATTCGACGCTGAGGAGCGTTGGGGCCAGTTTGTTTCGGCCCTTTCATTCCATCAATTCGAAGGAATCGGGAGAGATCTTCCACTCTGAGCATTCTTCGACAACCTTCGACCAACAACAACAGCAACAACAACACTCAGAACTCTCGGAGTCGAAACTCTTCTCCAGCGGATCGACAGCAACAACGTCGAGCGGTGATCGTTCCTCCACTTCAAACCTCCGACCTCGATCGCCCAACTTCTCGATCCCGCCCCAGTACACCTCCTCTCAGCCCGGATCTACCCACCACTCCAGGAGTACCACCCCAACACCTCAAAGTTCATCCACTTCGAAACCTTCGTCGCAGGCAGAATACGGGACCGAGTTCGGCAGAAGCTCCCAAGTTGAGGAAACGGGAAGGAACTTCGAGTTCGAGTCCTACGGCGACTCCATTGGCGACGAGGCCGCAACATACGACGAGAGGGTCCTCGGGATCCCCCTCGAGGAGGAAGTCGATCGACTCTTGAACGAAATGTCACCAGATTCAATCGATCTCGAAAAGGGAGCGACAACCGCTCGCAAGGCTTAGACGGAGGTTGGGATGGGATACGCTAGACAGTAAAACGCACATAGTCTACTATAGGTGTCAGTCAGGTTATTCTGTATTTGTCGTTGGGACCTTTTTTCCGGGTTTTCTTTTCCTCTCTCTTTCTATACCCCCCTTCTCCCCTTTCTCCTCTCAACATCGCAACCTCTTTCATCTGCACATTCTCTTCCCCCTCCTCTCCTCTCCTCTCCTTTCGCACTTCTCACTACAACCTTTTATCGTCGTTTCGTTTTTCACCTACGCACTTCTTTCCTCTTCTCCTCCTTGAATAGCTTCCCTCTTTCTCTCTTCTTCGCATCTTCAGTTTGGAAGTACACACATATTCGAAAGGGGTCTACTCTTTATTGTAACACTTTCAGCTTTCCTCTCACTCTGCCAAATATTCGCGAGGTGTCGGACAATTTCGTGTCAAAACTAAACAAAGTTTTCGTACACTTCGAAGCTAGTCCAGCTACTTTTATCGATGTAAACGCAAACCGCATGCGAAAATACACCGAAAAAAGACCCCCTTACGTACCCACTTTTTCCCGAATCCTTCTTTCTCTCTTTCCACCACTTCAACCACCACTGCTAGCATGTCAGCACCACCTCAACTAGGAGAAGATCTTACCATTCCTTCAGGCAAGACTCAGACCGCTTTCGTACGTCCTTTGCGCTTTTCCTCCACTCTTCGCCCACTCCTCCACTCTCTCTGACGCTGATCTCTTCACAGGTCGTTCGAGGTATCCACGATGTAGCTTTCGAGTCAAGACCGCTACCAGACGAGTCAGCATTGGGAGCGGACGAGTGAGCTTTCACCTTCCGCACCACTCTTCCGAAACTTCGGGACCTTACCTTCATTCTCTTCCCCCAGTGTCATCGTAGCTCCCAAGGCGATCTCCATTTGCGGTAGTGATGTTCACTACTGCGCGCCAATCTCGCTCCTCTCATGTCGTCCCTAGCTGATGTCGTTTCGAAAAAAACAGGCGAAAAAGGAGGAATCGGAGATTTCATCGTTAAAGAACCCATGGTTCTTGGACACGAGACCGCTGCTGTCGTCACCAAGCTCGGTAGCAACGTCAAGCACCTCAAGGTGGGACAACGAGTAGCTCTCGAACCCGGAAGGTCGTGCAGAGTTTGCTCGGATTGTAAATCTGGATATTACAACGTGAGTCGTTCTTCCTTCTTTCGAAGCTAGACAGCAGCTGATTGAGTTCGTGAACAGCGTTGCTCCGAAATGGTCTTCGCTGCTACTCCTCCATTCGACGGGTGAGTCCATTCGAGGGTGAATCCTGGATTTCGACTGATCGTTCTCGAAAAAAATCGCAGAACTTTGACTTCTTTCTATACCCTTCCCGCTGATCTGTACGTCTTCGTCGTCCTCGTCGTCTCTCGAATTCGCTGATACGGGGTGTAAACAGCTGCTACCCTCTTCCCGACAACATGAGCCTCGAAGAAGGAGCTCTCGTTCGTTTTCTTCCACTATTTCTCATTTCCCTTCCTAAACTGAGCCCCTCGCTCACTTGTTGATAGATTGAACCCATGTCGGTTGCTGTTCACGCTGTGCACACTGTCGCTCAAATGCCTCATGCCGCCAATGTTCTCGTTTTCGGAGCTGGGCCCGTTGGTCTCCTCACTTGTGCCGTCGCAAAGGGTCTTGGTGCTCGTCAAGTCATCGTCGTTGGTATGTCTTCACGCTCTCTTCTCTCCAACGATTGAATCTAACCTTTTCCTTTGACTTTTCGCAGACATTCAAGAATCTCGACTCAAATTCGCAAAAGAGCAAGGACTCGCTTACGATTACTACGTCTCACCGAAACCCAACGAAGGAGAATCCAAGCTCGACTACCCGAAACGTTGTGCCGAAGAGATTCGCAAGCAATTCGGATTCGACGAACGAGGACCGGGAGGAATCGATTTGGTCGTCGATTGTTCGGGTGCTGAGGTGTGCGTTCAAACTGGTCTTTATGCACTTCGTCATGGTGGAACTCTCATCACTGTGAGTATCCCTTCATCTCCGTTGCTCGGCGATGAATTGCTCACATCGTTTCGTTTCGTAGGTCGGAATGGGAAACCCAAACATCAACATTCCTGTTCACGACGTTCTTGTCAAGGAACTGACCATTCGTGGTAGCTTCCGGTGAGTAGCACTCCCATCGTCGCTCGGAATTGAGAGTACTGATGACTTTGTGCGAGGAAACAGTTACGGTTCTGGATGTTACAAACTTGCTCTCGATCTCGTCGCTCGGGGTGCAGTCAACCTCAAAGCTCTTATCTCTCACCGGTAAGTGTACAATTAAATCCGCACTTGAACCGTAGCTGACTACATTACGAAATTGGAAAATAGTTACGCTTTCAAAGATGCGAAACTCGCATTCGAAGCGAACAAGGCTGGAAAAGGTCAAGATGGAAAACCGCTCACGAAGGCAGTGATTTCCGGACCTACAGATGAAGATGCTTCTCTCGTCGAGAACAAGTAAAGGTTGGAATAGCTTGAAGTAAAAAGTCAAAAGGCTCAATAAGTAGGATACCCTGCGAAGAAATGCAATTTTAGTGACCCAAATAGTTGTCTAAGTGAATTGCTACATTTGGCAGCGAGAGTCGAATTAGAGTTGAGAGGAGGGCTAGATTCCAATTCGATAAGCTTTGACTAGCAATTCGAAAGGGGCGAGCCAAAAAATGAAGAAAAAAACATTGATTCCAATTCCTCTTTTTTGCTTTTCCCCCCTTCATCAACACAACAACAATCTCTAAACGAGGTTAATACAAACTGGCTAATCAATACTTGGACCCTGAACTACTCATGGCTGACAAGAAGCAAGCTGTACGTTCTTCCCTACTCTCCCTATCATCGTCACTCCCTCCCCCTTCTCTGTCACTCTCGCCCACTCTCGCCATCATCATTCCTGACTATCAAAACAAACATTCGAGTTCACTCAACTTACTCTCTCTAATATCTTTCTCTCTATTGATAGGTCGTCAGTGCCCTACGTGGTCTTGCAACCTCGTTCTCTGAACTCTCGAAAGCCCATCGTGCCGCTCAATCGGCGATTCAAGCCTACTCGGAAGAACTCGAACACACTGACTCTCCTGGATTACTCCTTCAACAATTCCCTGCTCTCTTCGGTAACCTCGAAGCTTTCGCTGCTACTGGAACTGCTGCTGGATCAAAAGCGAAACCCACTTCCGTGAGTTTCTTGGACAAACCCACTTTTCGCAATCTCCCGCTGACTCTTTTCGCGTTCGTACTCTAGAAGTCAAAGGCTATCGCTGCCGTCGCTGGAGGAGAGGATGGTGTAGATGGAGAAGATCAGAAGAGGAAGAGAGGACCCAACAAGGAGAAGAAGATTAAAGATCCCAATGCTCCTAAACGACCGGCTTCAGCTTACATCGAATACCAGAACGCTGTTCGAGAAGACTTCCGTAACCGTCACAGCGACCTTCAGTACGCCGACGTCTTGAAGAAGATTGGAGAATCTTGGGCTGCTTTGAGTGATTCTCAAAAGAAGGTAAATTCACCTCTTTCTCCTCTCCTATCCTCGTTCGAACCGGTACTGATGCTAGGACTCTATCGATAGCCTTACCACGACATCATGGAGAACAAGAAGACTGCTTACCTTTCCGACAAGAAAGCTTACGAGGCTGAACATGGACCTCCTCAAACCGTCCCCGCCGGTGAATCTCCCGAACCTAAAGAGTACACTGGCAAGAAACGTGGACGCAAATCGAACGCTGAACGCGCTTTGATTGCTGCCGCTGCCGCGACCGACGCAGGACGTGCTGCTGTTGAACCTTCATCTTCGAAACAAGCCGATATCCCCGTCAACGCTCCTAGCAAAAAGGTGAGTTGCCAACATTCTCGAATCCACTCTCGCTCTCGTCGGAGGGGCTGATTCGTAGATGTCGTCGCCTCAGATTGTTGAAGAATCCGACGATGATTCAGATGATGATTCCGAAGATTCGTCTTCCTCTGACGACTCTTCTTCCGAAGAATCCTCTGAAGATGAACCTACTCCTCCTCCCGTCGTTGTTCCTCCCAAGAAGGAAAAGAAATCTAAATCTGACAAGCACAAGTCGAAGAAATCGAAATCTGGTTAAAAAAACCATGAATCCCTCATTCCTCCCTCCTCTCGCTTCCTCCATCAGTTTTTATCCTTTCCTCAATTACTCAAACAAATCCTCTTTCCCCCTACGCTTTACACCTCTTCTCCCCTCCTTTCTTTCAATCTGTGCTCGCCCTCTCGCTTTCTCACTTTTCCAATTAGTTCCCCCGGTTGATACCCTTTGTTTGCTCTCTTCCCGTGTTCTAATTCAAGTTATGTTCCATCTCATTGCCAGTGAAAAGTCCATCCAAGAGAGCGAGAGTCAGAAGTGATTTTAGAAAGTTGAATGTCGTTCTCTCTCTCTCTCTCTCTTTCCATGTCGACTCAACAAGCATCTTACCTCCTGCGCGAGTTCTACTTAGCAACTCACTGGAACTCGATCGACAATCACTACGCCTCGTTCACTCACACTTCTCGTCAATTATTAGATTTCTCTTTCTCTCCCGGATTACATCTCTCCCTCTCTTCTCACCCTACCCGATCCTTCTCTTCCGGTCTCGCACTCTCCTCTCTAGTCCCTGAAACCCCAACCGAATATCCACCCTCGACAGCTCCTGTTTTATCTCATGAAGTTTCACCTCTCTTGGCCGGTCAATTGAGTTATTTGTTTAGTAGTGCACCGTTTGATGCGACTAGTACTAGGAGGGATAAGGAACGAAGTGGGAGGATTAGGTTCAAGGATGTATTACAGAGTTATGGGACAGAAGTTGGGATTCCAAAGAGACCTGAATTGAGGGAGGACGTTAGACCTACTTGGAAAGGTGGTGAGAGAATAGATAGAGCAGGTGCGTCTCAACTCTCCATATCTACAGTTTCGCTTCCATCCGCTGACTGTAGGTGAAATCGTTTCGTACAGATTATTTATTATATGGGAAATTATACGCTCCTTCACCCAGACTCGACGCACTCTACGTTCACCGACTCTCTCCAGCAACTCAACTCCTCGTTTCCCTCATTACCGTACCTTCTCCCGCAACCGCTCCCACTCTCTCCTGGCAAAACGATGATCCTTCAGCTTCCGCAACCGCTACTACGACTTCAGGAACCGCTGCTCGACTCAGTGAACTCGAGTTGAAATTACAACAAGATACGGGTAGGTGGAGTAGTGAATATAGTTATGCAGTTGGGGATGGGATGTGGGGTTTGAGAGGATTATACAATTTTGGGAAATGGGGGAATCCAGATACATCTCCTATTCAACCTCTAGCTTCTACCTCCTCCTCCTCCACCGTATTGGATGAAGAAGACGAAATGCCTACTGGATTGAAAGGTCGTTGGTCAGCAGGAGGAGAAGTTTATTTCTCTGCTCAAGAACGTTCCGCAGGTTTATCAACAGGTCTTCGATTCTCTACTATCCCGGAATCTTCTGGAGGTCCTCCTCAACCCCCTACGACAGTCACGGCAACTTTGAATCCAATCATGGGACAATTATCGACGGCGTACAGTGTCAAAACTGGGAGGGACTCGAGTTTGGCGAGCAGGTTCGATTTTAATATGTATAGTTACGACGCGGATTTGACGGTGGGAGGAGAATGGTTTCAGAGGAAGAAACCTAGGAAAGGGAAAGAGAGAGAGGTTCTAGGCGAGGAGAATGAGGGAGGAAAGAAAGCCACTTTCGACGCGTTTGGGAGAGGAGTCGAGGAGGGAGAGAAGGAAGGGAAGAGGAGAAAGAGTAATGATGCCGAGGATGAGATTACTGCTGTATTGAAGTTGAGAGCTTCGACAAATTCGGTGAGTTTTCACTTCTCTTCCGATCATTGCGCGAGAGATTGAGTAGCTCACATCATTGATCAATAGGACGTTGCGATGACATGGGAAGGACGATTAGGAGATTTCCTCGTTTCATTAGGACTCGTAGCGGATCTACGGTTGGCGACTCAATCTCGAGGGAGGGTTTCACCAATTAGAAGTGTAGGATTAGGAATCTCGTACTGGGCATGAACGCAATCGATCACAACATTCGACGTTCGAAATCGCTCAAATCAGCTGGAGAAACTAGTGCGAGTTACAGCTGAAAACGAGAGGGCAAAATATGCGAATTGCGGAAATGTGCGATGAGAGGGAGAGGGAGAGGGAAGATCAAATGAGTGTCTGTGAGGTATGATAAGTAAACCGAGGGAGCTAGAGATAGGGTAAAACGAGGGTCTATACACAAACAAGAATAAGGAAACGATCCAAGTCCTTTTCCTCTTCCTCTTTACTCCCAGTACGCATCATGCAGCGAACCAGCAGCGAACGCTATAGATTATCGAACCAACGGTCAGTTCATTCTTCCTACTTCCAAGCGGACTGTTTGAGACTTACAAGAGAACGTCGAATGAGCAGTTCCAACCGTTATTTTCCCTTTCGCCGCAATAATCGCTTCGAGGAATGGCAAGAACAATCTCCCTAACGGCACACCATCCAATCCATTCTCTAAGCTTCCCATCTCTCCAACACTCTCGACGACAACTCCATCATTCCGTTCCTCGTCGACTCTATCGAAATCTGAAAGAACGAAAACACAGCTGAACGAAGCGAAGAACGGTCTGAGGTTCTCGTCGGTCGTTGGGCTGCGCGAGTCGGTCGCGAGGTAGAGAGGAGTGTTGAAGATTTTAAGACGGGAATCGGTGTGGAGAGGGGAACGACAATTGAGGTTTCGGAAGAGGGCGGAAGGAGAACCAGTCGGTCCATGGAGGAAGCTCCAGACGTCGTCATCTACTGCTCGTTTCTGGAGTGAAGGGCGGGAGCGGGAACGTGAGGGAGGTGAAGTGATCAGGGAGGAATAATCTTCGTCGACTGGTGACCAGGGAGAAGAGAAGATGATAGGTTCGGATCGTTTCTTCAAGCTTCGAGCAGCGTCGGCGTGGACCTTCCTCTTCGACCTCTTATCGCCTTCGACGAGAACGGATTCGGCCAGTTCTGTCGGTTTCACCTCCTCCCACATTTCCATCATTACGCTTTCCTCAACTTCCAAAGTCCTCACCAATTCTTTCCAAGCCTCCTCCATGTTCGCCTTTGCATGTCTCTTGAACTCTCCATCTCCGACTCTCGCATGAATTCCGACAAAATTGTTCTGTCCTCCCAGACGATCGACGATAGCTTCGGCAGGTCTCAATAACCATTCATTCTTGAACGCCATCGCTCGACCAAACGATTCGGACCATTCTTCAGCGAGAGGATGATCAGATTGGATGCGACCTCCTCCGAATAAGGAACCGAATAGGAGAACTTTATGAGGGAGAGTTGCGAGAGTTGGGATGGAAACGTCGCGGTTCCAGTGTGATCCATCGTCGGGGTGAGGAGCGATGAGAGGCGAGTCGGAAGTGACGTTGCGGTCGGTGAAGAGGAAATCGTAAGCTTGTCTATCCTTGATCACGTACTGTTTTCCGAAAACTCGTTTCTGATCAGCTTCGAGACAAACAGTGAGAAAGAAACGCCAGAACTCACGATGTCCTCTTCCTCTACGCCCAACAATCCCTCAATCGCTTTCTCTCTCATATCCCATCGATCCACCACCTCTACTCCAACTTCCCTAACTTTTTTCAAATCCGCAATGAAATCATAACTCAAGAAAGTATCCCTATAAGTATGCCTACATTCGGGGCTATAACTCTTGCATTCACTCGCGGTCAACTCGGTGATCGGGTACCCATCAGGTCGAACTTCGTAACCTTGAGAAATCCATTTCTCTCGGTTTTTGGCGAGTGCTGCAAGGTGAGCTTCGACAAGAGTGATGTTGTCGGCGGCACAGGAAGGACATGGGAAAGAAGTGACGGTCGAGGAGTAGTTGGCGGCGAGGTTGAGGGGAGAGGAATCGGTTAAAGTCGAGAGATTGAATGAAGTCGGATTCAGTTGCATGATGGAGGTCCAAGATTTCGCCAGATCATCGTAAGGTTCAGTTGAGACTGGCCATCCGATCCACACCGGCGGCACCAAGCTGTAAGGTCGCCCTTCACGAAGATCAGTCGAAAGCTCGTCTGTGTTCGAAACGAGAGAAACCTTACACAGTACGATTCAGCAATTTCCCCAAGAGTAAAGCGTTCTGGAAAGCGATTCGTTGGTTATGATATCCTGAGTGAGGGAGGTAACCGAGGTAACGAGCTTCGGAAGAATCCGTTGGAGGTAAACGAGGGAGAGGTAAAGTGCTGATTCGAATTGGACCTGTATCTGTCGCTTCCTCCTCCTCTTTCGGCACGATTTCGAATAGCTCGTTGACAGGGAGAGACTTGGTAGGTTCCGGTGAAGCGAAAAGGCTTATTTCGACGACGTTTAGAGGTTCTTCTTGAATTTCCTTCAATTCGAGTTCCTCTTGACTGCTTGCCCATTTCTCTTTGACTGTTTCCTTCAAGCTCGACACCTTCTCACTCACCTTTGTCGAGTAAGCTTCCAACTCTTCTCTCCCGATCCCTCCATAAACCGACATAACTCCAACGCAACCCAAAACGACGATCAATCCGATTCCCATCACGACGCAACTCCTACCTTTCCTAGTCCTCTTCGCGGTCGGAGGTATCTTCAGCTCAAAGTAACCTCTGGAAGTCTTCTCTAATTCGGGAGTCAAAGGAGAACCGAGCGAAATCGCTTGACTTGAATTCGAATTTGGGTGAAAGAAAGTTGGAGAGAGGTATGGAGAGCCTGGTGTTGAGGGTGTAGGTGGACCGGTACGAGGTGATAGGAATGCATCGGTTTCGGAGTAGGAGTAGATCGAGTTGGGGGAGAGGGTGAGAGAGTCGGGAGGAGAAGATCGGTTGAATGAACGAGAACGGGCTGGAGAACGAGTGGGAGGTGTCGAGGAACGTGAAGGTGGTAAGGGTTGATACATAGCTCTACTTGGAGAGTCTTGGATGTAAAGCGAGAGAGAGAGGGAGAGAGAGAAAGGGAAGGAGGAGGGAATCGGTCAGTCGGGATTAGAGAACTTGGTTTTGATCACAAGTCTCCAAGTGTGAACTCAATTGAATGTGTCGATCTGTGAGGTATCGAAGTCTTCTCAGGTGGTGAACAGTGAAAGGGGAGAAAGGGAAAAGAAACGGGGGAGGGAGAGAAGAAAGGAAGGGAAAGGGGAACGAGCGGTGCCGACGAAAGAACCTCCCTCCCTTCAAGTTCACTATAGAGACAGCGTTGTGCTATTCTAGGGTCAAGGGAGTTTGTCAGACGAAGCGTTCGTCGTTCCTGTCCCATGAGAGCTGCATCACATCTCGCTGTAGGAAGGCTAAATTTGATCGCAACGCTTCCCGCACTCTCCCTGCTTACTCCCTGCTTGACCTTACAGCCGATGAACTGAGTCAAGCCGGAGTAGTCGGGTGAAAGGGAAGTTGCATACGGAAGGGTTCCATTTATTGTTCCCGAAGGAGAACCTTGCGAAAAGCTCCTAGAGAACTGAGCTTAGAGAAGTGATCACTTTCCTTTCTTCTTCTTCTCCTCTCCCCTCTCTCTTCCCCTCTATAGCGATACGACCCTTCTTTACGACCATGACGAACGAAACACCTTCAACTCCATTACTCCCCTCAAGCTCAACTTTCGATTGCCCGAGTTCTCCTTCAGCTCCTTCCTCTTCTACTTTCGATTCACCTTCGACCGCGTTCACTTCTCCTTACTCGAGTGATGGTAAGGAGTGGGGTCGAGAACAGGCGTATGATAGGGTACAAGAAACCTTGTCTGCACCCGAGGGATTCATTTATTTGGATGGTGATTACGCTAAAGAGGTCGGAGCGAGCGTGGCAGCTAGGAGCTTGTAAGTCGTATTTTTCTTGAACTCCGAGTGCAACGATACGAGCAGGACGATGGGAAGAGACCGAAATCGAGGACTGAAGAGCTGACTCCTTCTCGAATTGGTCGTTTGCTCTTTTGTTTGTAGTGACTGGCGACTGGAAACCGATACTAGAGACTCACAAAAAGTACTCAAACGTCGACTGGGACCTACCGAAGTGTCATACTATCTCGGTTCTCGAGGTCAAGGCCCGACGGGCGGAGTGAACGATATGTGAGTCCCCTGTGCTCCTGATTCAGCTCCTCCAGATGTCTTGAGTACCTCCCTGACTGACGCAATCGACGATGTAGGTACCTTCATATCGGTTTCAAAGCTCCTTCGTCGCTCGTGACGGAAGAACGAGTTCTTGAAATCTGGAAAACGATTCTGTCTCGTCACACTCTGCTCTGGAGTACCGTCAAATTCCGAGACTACTACGACGTTCACTTTGTGTACGTACACTCTCGCACGATCAAAGACAACCGAAACTGATGATTCGAGTGTCGAGCGCAGAAATCGGATCCCGCAAAATTCAGCAGAATTCGACGAAATCGCTCGATCAAGGATGGAGATCAAGACTGGGATGAATCCGAAAGGTGAGGGTCGAAGCACAACAGGAACCGAGGTCCCTTTGTTCTCGCTAACTGTTTCTCTTCGTTCTCACTCATAGACATCCTCAACGACTACTTGAACGGCAAACGGACTCTCAGCGACGATAGACTCGCTTACCTCGTCATCTCGACGCCTGAAGAATCGCTCTCGACCAAGAATGGAGCAGATCAGGAATTCGATTTCTTCCTCTACAGGTTCGCTTCTCCTTCGACTGCTCTCTCTCCTCGATCCATACAAGACTGAGATCCATTGAATGTACAGTACCCACTTCCTCGGCGATGGAATGGCCCTCCACTCGACAGCGAACGAATTCTTCACTTTACTCTCGGACCCAATTTTTGCGCCTACCGCTTCTCCTCCTCTCTCCGACCCCGACCTCTCCTTACTGCCTCCGGCACTCGAGAACAAAGTCTCGACTTCGAAAGAATGGGGCAAGACTGCTTGGTCAGCTGCAAAAGCTGGTTTCAAACGAAACGAAGCGAAAAATCTCGTTGAGTTCCAACTTTGCGCATCTCTCTCTTGTGATCGAGACTGATGTGCAAGGTCTGTGGCGTCGACAGGGTGGTCAATCATTCCCACGAGCTTCTCGAGGACCCCGTCACACACTCGTTCCGACCGTCTCTTACTCCTCGTCCGACTCTTCGAAAATCCTCAAAACTTGTAAACAAAATTCCTCGACCATCGCTTCCGCCTTGTTCGCACTCTCCAACCTCGCCTTCATCCGGTCCACACCTCCCGAAAAGCTGAACAAGAAGTTCCCGACAAACTTGTATTCTGCTTTGAACGTTCGAGGATTCTTGGAGAAAGAAGAGGGAAGGGACGAGTATCATATCGCTATTGGCTATTACAAGTACGCTCTCTCTCCACTAATCTCCTGTCTGTTCCAGCTCACCATTTGATTGAGGGAACAGTATTATCCTTCCTTCTTTCTTTCCAAGTTCTATACCCGTCTCTCAATACTTCTGGCACCAAGCCGCTTCGGTGCGGAAACAAACGAGTAAAGTCGTAAAGAGTCAGTTCTTGAGGAGTCGTACGTTGTTGATGGGGTTTGAGAGGGAGAGGAGGAGTATTGGATTTGAGAAAAAGGATGAGGAGAAGAGAATGAGGGAGGGAATGAAGGGATTGGGAATTAGTCTGGAGGGAGAGAGCGCGGGTGAGAAGGTTGGAGAGACGGTTGAGGTGAAGAAGGAGGTGAAAAAGGAGGAGCGCAAGGAGAAAGTACCGAATATTAGTTTGATGGGATTGTCCATGCTCGGAAGTGAGTTCTCTGTTCTTCCTTACTTTCTCCCTCCTTCAACGCTTTCGACAGAGGTGGAGTCACTGATTGCTGAGCGTCTTCAAGCAGATCTAGACGGTATTTATCAGCACGCACTTTACGAAAAGTCAGCAATCAAACTTCACACGTAGGTTGTTCCCTATCCCTCCTCCCGCCTCGGACGACCCGCTCTCTCCTCAAATCTCCATAGACGTGATCACTGACCCCCCCCTTCTCGCTCCTCTCGAAACAGTTTAACGACTGGTTCACGACAACGTTCTTCTTCATTATTATTATTCTCCTACACCTTTGCCGTACGTCTTCTCTCCGACCCCACCTTCTGCGTCCTCTTACTGATCGCGGATAACCTGATCCGCGTGTCGACAGGGTAAACTATGGATTTCTCTAGGGTACGATTCGAATGGGTTTGAGAGAGGGGTTATCGAGGATTGGTGGAAAGAACTATTGAGCGGTGTCGATGAGGTGTTATTGGGCGATCAGTAGTAGGCGATAGCGGGGTTCGGTTGTAGATAGTGTTCCTAGGTTCTGGTTTTGGTGTCTTGTATCGTATCGTTTTCAATCATCACAGACACGCTCATCCTTCTGCAGTCTCATCTGATCGATCCCAGCGTCCTTTCAACGTTGCTAGATCCGTCGCTGAAGAGAGTAGAGGACGACAGCAGTGAACGAGGAACAGCGGCGTGACATAGAGCATCTGCTTCGAATCGAACGCAACTCGAAGCGCTAACAGCAACCAAGCTCTCGTCCATCTCGAGTCACTATAGATCCAAATTGAAGGAGTCAAAAAACGATATGATAAGCTATTACAACGACATAAATTATGTGAGAGCTCGAGAAAAAACACACTATACGATTCTTCCTCTCTTTTCCCTTTTCTCCTTCTTCCTCTCTCCTTGCCTCTGTTTCATCAGGCAAAGCTGCCCTTCACATGCATCCTCTCATACCCTTCCCCTTCATCCCTCTTCAACGGTCCCTTCCCCTCCTCCCCTCTATCAGGATTCACATACTCCTCATCCCCTTTCCTCACCCTACCACCAAGCACTTCCCCTTCCCTCCCACTCAGGAATTCGAGACTAGTCTCTACGATCAACCCGTGTGATTCGAAAGGTCGAGTAGTTTGTTTCTTGCTTTGAAGGTAGGCGGGAAGGATTAAGGGAAGATCAGAGAATGAGAGATGGACGGAACCGACTAATGTCCCTCTCACACAAAGAATCAGTCAGTTTCGTCGAGGAAAGGAGGGAGGGGAGAGAGGGAGGGAGAGAGAGAGAGAAAACTAACGGATAGTGAAGAACCAAGTAGAGGTTGAATGGACTGATTTGACTATGTTACGGATCAAGTAGAAATGAGGTTTCCATAAAGTGAACGCTTCGGAATTGATCGTTAAGAATGGTACATCGATTCGAGTCTTCTCTTGAGATGAGGACTTGGGAGCTGGTGTAGGAGAGGGGGAGGAAGAGGTATCTTGAGTTTGAGTTAGGGTTTCGGAGGAATCGGAGGGGAGGGCGGATAGTGCAGTTGGAGTTTCCGAGGAGGTGGAGGAGGAGGTGGGAGAAGCGGCGGGTGGGATAGGGTCCGCCCAAGGGTCGAGAGCGATTCCTGATTTGAACGAAGGGTTGAAGGTGGAATTGTTTCGAAGGACTTGAATCTGTGCGCACCAACTTGACGCAACTATCAGCTCAAGGGAAGTGATACAGTGGGCGAGGAGCACGCACGGTAGTTGCACCACCGAATGAATGACCGGCCATAACAGTCTCATCCAAATTCAATCGTCCTTTCCAGCCCTCGAAATTGAAATGACTGTTCTGATTTCGTCGTCGATTCAGTTCTTCGAGTGCAGGGCCTTCTCCCGAATCGATACGAGAGAGGACGGAGAGAAGGGATCGGATTTCTTCTTGACGTAAGAGGAGTTGTGATGCTCTGAACTTCAAGAAAGGTACTTTATCTTCCGGATTTGGATAGCTGTACGGTCAACAGAACCCCGCATTATCAGTGCATGCACGAGAATGAGATAGTCTAGCGGGTGTGAAACGTACTAAATATCGTTTTCTTTGATGTAATCTACAATCTTCTCTTCACCTCCATCTAGTTTCACTACTGTGATGGGCCCTGAACCATCCCGGTGTTCGAGTGCTGCAACTATGTAACCTCGAGAAGCGAGTTCTCCACAGTATTGCCTGTGAACGGAACGAACGAAATAAAGTCGAAATCAGTTCTCCTTTTCTTTCGGCCCTCCCTCGTTTCACCTTGCTGAAGTCTCCTGAGGACGAGTTAGGGTGAGTAAACTTACGAATAAGTAGTTCGATTCCCTGACAAGCCATGCGAGAAAACGACCACTTTCGCTTTCTTCTCCTTCTCCCCCTCGTTCTGTACTAATGGCAGATCCATCTCGACGGGTAATCTGATGCCTCTCCCAAATAACCAAACGATGCTTCTGACTACCCAAGGGCTCTTTCCCAGGAATCTTGCGTAACCATCTGCAGTTCTCGCTAAAGGTCTCTCAACCCAAGGCATTCTCTCCCCTCGATTTCCCGGTGATGATGGAGTCGAGGGATAGAATAGAGTGAATAATAGAGTGTTTAGTTGTAAAGCTGGTTGATGCGTTACTTTGAGGAGTGCGGGAGAGAAGGATGAAATGGGAGAGATGGGCAATTCGAGATCGTGAGTTGAGACTGAATGCGGGCCGGTATAGAGCGGTAAGGAATGAGTTATGAGACCCATATTGAGTGAGTACAGTTAGGAGGGAGAGGGAAGGGAAAGAGAGAGAGAGAGGGCGTCGTCATTCTTCATCATTCACCAACCACTCTACTCACTCAGTAAGCTCATTTAACTAGTCCTCGAGCTATAGTACTAATTCACAAGCATATTCAGAAATATGCAACACTTCCCATCCACTTCCTGGTACTTACATCTCCATCCCACTCATCATTCTCATCTCGCTCCTTTCTGACTCTTCCCTCCTTCATGAACTGATAGGGGTAAACCCAGATATGATTCATTTGACCCTTACGCAACATTCCCGATCCACCAAGGACGTCAACAAGGAGGCCGCGTAGACTCTTTCTCTCAAGGAGTTCAACACACTCAGTCCGTCTCTCTCTCCCTTCCCTAATCTCTACTCCCAGCTAACTCTTTCAAGTGGAATTTAGACAACCAATCGTTACGGGAACGAGTGTGATCGGATTAAAATACAAAGATGGAGTAATTCTAGCAGCCGATAATTTGGCTTCGTATGGATCATTGGCCAGGTTCAAGGATGTTAGACGACTTCATAAATTGGGAGAAAAAACTTTGATCGGTGCAGGAGGAGATATGGCTGATTTTCAACAACTCAAGAAGATGCTGGAATCCCTCATGTACGTTTTTTACTCCTCCTCTTCCCTTTTTGGAAGTGATTGAGAAGCTAATGTGAGCAAGTGGGTGATGTTAGGATTGAGGAGAGTATTTTGGACGATGGACATGAATTGTCTACTAATCAAATCTTTGAGTACCTTGGAAACGTCATGTACGCGAAACGAACCAAAATGGATCCTTTATGGAACACTTGTCTAGTCGCAGGTTGGGATACTACCAAGAATGAACCGTACGTCTCTTCCTCTCCCTCCTCCCAACTCCCCTAACTGATGAAAGAGGGATATGGAGTAGGTTTTTGAGTTATGTCGATTTAGTAGGAGTTACTTATTCATCCCCTAGTTTGGCGACTGGTTTCGGAGCACATTTGGCGACTCCCTTATTGAGGAAAGAGTTGGATTCGAGGGGACCAGAAGGGGAGAAAGAATTGACAGAGGAAGAAGCGATCAAGATTGTTAGGAATTGTATGAAGGTTTTGTTCTATAGGGATGCTAGGTCACTCAACAAGGTACGCACTCAATTTCACTCAACCACTCGAAGCATTTCGTATTGATCAAGTGGATGTGTTGGGGTTGTACAGTTCCAAGTGGCGAAAGTAACGAAAGATTCAGTAGAGATTGGAGAACCTGAAAGTGCTGAAACTCAATGGGGATTCGCAGAGGGTTTGAGGGGATGTAAGTCTTTTTTCCTTTTCTCGTCTTCTCTCCGTCTTCCCGTGATCTCCCTACCCAGCCTTTCTCTCTCTCGTTTCCTTCTTTTTCGAAAGCATATGCTGATCTTTCTATGAATTTGCGTACACAGACGGTAACTCCGACGAGACTGTCTGAACAACTATTACTCTCGTCAAGTTGAGCAACCTTTGATCGAAACGAATTCCAGAATCTTCGCTCCTCCTTCGCATTTTTGTCTACTCTGTGTAAAGCAAACTTCAGTTCTTTTCGATTTCGGTCCTTCTCTCGCTGGCGAGGATCTCGTCGCGCCACGAGCAAAGTCCACATCGTCTGAGAGTAACTGAGAGTCGGTTTTTACAACATGCATGCGAAGAACGAAAACGAAAATACTAAAAACAACAACTTCGCTTGAAACAACGATCCCTCATCCTCTACCCTCTTCCGACTGTTCTGTCCTTGCCCCTCTCTACAACGACGTCTGTGGCTGCTAGCCCCTTCGTTGAGCTGAAGGAGTTCTGTCGCATTATTCAACACTCTTCTTGACGAATTCCCTCATCATTTCTTCGACTTCTCTCCGTATCTCATCCGGGATCATCTCTGTGCGAAAATGTGCCCTCCTCAATGATTAGTCACCTAGAGGCCGATCGCAAAGAGACGAGACCAACGCACCTAACGCTTTAGGTTCTATACTTTCTATCAGTCCACCTAGATGTGGTTGTTCCGTACTCCTAGCTTGCTCTGTTCTCATTTCAACCCCTTTCATCAGCCCTCAATCAAAGAGGGGCTGAGAGAGTCAAAGATAGACGAACCTCTAGCTAAATCTCTCACTTGATCCTGCCAATCCACTTGATCCAATCTAGCTCTCAGCGTTTCCATTACCCTATAGTCATCTCTTTCATGTATCAGCAAACGATCAAGAGAGGTTGGAAGGAGTGAGGAGGGGTAGTTGGGTGATGAGATCTTTTGGGGGAAGACTGACCTGGAGTATTCACCGGATTGGATTAGACGTGTACGCAGTGCGGCTTGGAGGTCTGCTGGTGGTGCGGTTGAGGTCATAGCGAGAAATTGACGAGGGATTGAGAAGTCAGGAAAGAGAAAGATTTTTCGGCTCTCATTTCGACGAAGTCATGAAAACGAAAACTCAAGTTTATTTGCATTCAAGAGAGAGAGACTGTATATAGATATGAAAGGTAGGATCTAAACCACTAAGCGAAAGCATCATGACCCAAATTACCCTGTCCATTGATCTCGACTCTGCCAGCTAATCTGGTTCCTTCACATTCCAACCTCCACATCTCTTCTGCCGTTTCCTCTGCTCCTTTCTTCCCTCCACCAGTCTGTTCCTCCTTCTCTCCCTTCAACTTTCGATATCCTTTGATGACGAATGAAGGGATTTGAGGAGGACAGAAGATGAACAAGTAGGATAAGAAGAGGTTTGAGACGGTGTATCCGAGGAGAATGTAGAGGGACGAGAAACGAGTCGAGGGGACAATGTTGAGCGTAGAGAGGAATTCGGTACCGGTTGAGAGGGGACAGAAGGTACAGGTTGAAGTCGAGGTGGGAGTGAGGAGGTGTCCAGCGTGAGTCGAGAGGTAGGATCGCATGTAAGTCGCGCAACTATAAACAACTGGAGTCAGTGAACGTCCACGGGCGAGTAGAAGGGAGAGAGCTCACCCTTGACCAGGTAAAGTTTGGAACGAAACAGTTTCGAAATCTGCGCATTCTA
>Ga0308169_10001376_pt1 | contig 28683 bp, 31 predicted proteins | sample PhyBR1_2_FD_202139 | JGI IMG/M metagenome (GOLD analysis project Ga0308169, IMG submission 202139) | Phyllosphere microbial communities from UC Gill Tract Community Farm, Albany, California, United States - DLSLSB.R1 | ecosystem: Host-associated > Plants > Phyllosphere > Unclassified | place...
AGACTGCTCTCAGCAAGCCTCGAGGGAGCAGCAGACGGCGAGCGGGTCGAGGAGCAGAGCCGGCCTCGCTCGAGCTTTCCTCGCGCCAGAGAGCCGAGTCTCACCCTCCCAGCTCGCTCTTGCGTGGGTCTAGTCAGCTTGTTAGAGTATGTGACAGCCTCCTCAGCCAGTACAACCTGTCCACGAAGAACGAACTGCGGTGAGAGCGAGTCGCCTCGTCGCTCGGCGCGCCTCCCTCTCGCAACGACCAACTCGCTCTCGCTCCCCTCGACACGAGCAGAGCTAGAAGGCGCGCACCCGCCTCGCACCCACTCGCCATGAGCGACACCGACGCGCCCTCGTCCCCGCCGCCCCTCGCGCCCGCGGTGCCGTCCTCCCCACTCGGCCACGACGAGCTCCCGCCCGCTCCCGCCTCGCCGCAGCCAGAGCCTGCTGCAGGCCTCGACGACCTCGAAGCACCGCCCGCCATCGACCTCGTCGAGCCCCAGCACGCCCCGGACGACGCCGCCCGCTCCCCCGACCCCGCACTCGAGCCAAGCGGCGGAACTCCCACCGTCGCTGGCAACGACACGACGACCGCACCAGAGAGCGCTGCAGACGACGGCGCAGCGCTCCAGTCGGTCCCGCTCGCCGATCAAGACGCGCCGCCGCCCCCTGCAGGCCTCGCCGGCCTCGAGGACTCCACCGAGGTTGACCCCGAGCACTCGGCTCCCGACGCGACCGACCCAGAGCAGCCAGGCGACGCCGACGAGCCCGCACCGCCTCCTCTCGAGCCCTCGGGCTCGGCCGCGCCATCCGCCCAGGAGAGCGACGGCGTCTTCGAGGACGTGAGCCTCTCGCGCGCGCCGTCCGTCGTCCCCGCCGTGCGCACCCTCCGCGACGAGGTCCACCGCGACGCCGCCGAGCTCCACGCCGACACGCCCATGGTGCAGGCGACCGCGCGCGACGTCGGTGCGCCCGCGCCCGACGACGTCGAGCCCCTCCCGGCGTCGGCGGCAGCACCCTCGGCGGTCGAGACGCCCGAGCCTGCGCCCGCCGCACCCGCATCCGCACCTGCGCCCACCTCGTCCACCGCATCGACCTCGGCCGCGCCGTCGAGCAGCCAGGCGCCCGCGCCACCGGCCGCCTCGTCGTCGAGCCCGCGCCCGGCCGACGCCCAGCCTCGCCGCGAGTCGCTCGCGTCCGTCACGACCGTCTCGGCGCCGGGCTCGTCGCACCTCGTGTCGGGCATCCTCATCGTGTCGTCGCTCGAGTCGATCGCGGCGACCAAGGAGGCCAAGCGCCACAAGCCGCTCAAGGACGCGCTCGACCGCGCACTCGAGGCCTTGCGCTCGCCCGCCCAGCCCTCGACGCCCGGCCTGAGCGGCGCCGCCGCCGCCGCCGCGTCGACGATGATCGACCCGCACGTCGTCTTTGCGCCGCTGCGCCTCGCGTGCGAGACGCGCTCGCTCCCCGTCATGATCACGGCCCTCGACTGCCTCGGCAAGCTCGTGTCGTACGACTTTTTCGTCGAGCAGCACGACCCGGACGCGCCCCAGCTCGCGCTCGGGCGCGACGACGACAACGAGTCGCTCGTCGGTGGGGCGGCCGGCGGTGCGGGCGCGTCGCAGGTCAACCTCGAGGCGCTGCCGCTCGCCGACCAGATCACGGCGACCGTGTGCGACTGCTTCTCGCCCTCGCCGTCCAACTCGTCGTCGTCGTCCTCGTCCTCGTCGTCGGCCTCGGCCGCCACGACCCAGCACGACACGCTCCTCCTGCGCCTCCTGTCGTGCCTCCTCTCGCTCATCCTGTCGTCGTCCCTCCCCGTCCACCAGTCGGCCCTCCTCAAGGCCGTCCGCACCGTCTACAACGTCTTCCTCCTCGGCCGCGCCGGCACCGTCCAGACCGTCGCCCAGGCGACCCTCGGCCAGATCGTCGGCGGCGTCTTTGGCCGCGTCGCGCTCGATGCCGACACGCTCCGCGCGGCGGCGGCGGCGGCCGCGGGCCCGACGGGTCCATCGTCGACGGCGACGGCGGGGCAGCCGGGCGCTCCCTCGGTCGGGCTCGGGCTCGGCGCAGGCGCGGGCGGCGGGTCGGGCGCGACGCCCGGCCCGAGCAGGAGCGCGAGCCGGACCGACCTCGCGAGCGTCGTCGAGGAGGATGCGGCGCCGGCTCCTGGTCCTGTCGACCCGGCCGAGCCGGCCGCAGACGGCGGCGCGGCGGGCGACGAGGCGACCGAGGTGGCCGAGCCGACGCCGCGCTTGCCGCAGGACGGCATGGAGGCGCCGCCCGCGGCCGCCGAGGAGGACGAGCACGAGGCGGCAAGTGCAGCGCACGACGGTGAGGGCGCGACGCCGAGGGTGTCGGTGACGCAGGACGGCGAGGGCCGAGGTGCGCTCGAGGGTCAGGGCCAGGGCGAGAAGATCACGAGGTGCGTCTCGAGCTCTCTCTTGCGTCCGTGTCGCTCTTCTGCGCGCATAGTCGCTGATGAACTGCTCCAACGCGCACAGGGAGAACCTCGCGCGCCTGAACGGCACGCCGCTCCAGCCGTCCAACGTCGTGTCGACGAACGACCTGCGCATCAAGGACGCCTTCCTCGTCTTCCGCGCGCTGTGCAAGCTCTCGATGAAGCCGCTCGGGACCGACAGGTGCGTCCAAGCTTTCTTCGCCCGCTCGTCAGACGCGCTCTGTGCGCTCACACCCCTCCCTTTCGCAGCGAGCGCGACCTCAAGTCGCCGGCGATGCGCTCCAAGCTCCTCTCGCTGCACCTCATCCTCACCGTCCTCAACAACCACATGCCGCTCTTCACCGACCCGCACGTCGCCATCATCTCGTCGACCTCGCGCGAGCGCACGCCGTTCCTCATGGCCGTCAAGCAGTACCTGTGCCTCGCGCTGTCGCGCAACGCCGTGTCGCCCGTCATCCAGGTGTTCGAGCTGTCGTGCGAGGTCTTCTCGCGCATGCTGAGCGGCATGCGGCAGCGCCTCAAGAAGGAGATCGAGGTCCTCCTCAACGAGATCTTCCTGCCCATCCTCGAGATGCGCAACTCGACCGTCCGCCAGAAGTCGCTCCTCCTCGCCGCCTTTGCGCGCCTCGCCCAGGACCCGCAGGCGCTCGTCGACATCTACCTCAACTACGACTGCGACCGGTCGTCGCTCGACAACATCTACGAGCGCCTCCTCAACGTCGTCTCCAAGCTCGGCACGACCTACTTCCCGCCCTCGACGCCCAAGCCTAACGAGCCCGTCCTGTCGGCCCTCGCACCTGCGGCGTCGCCCTTCCCGCTCGCCGCCACCTCGCTCTTCGAGGACTCGCGCTTCACCGACCCGGCCTTTGTCGGCACGCCGCCCGAGGCTCACATCAAGCGCCAGAGCCTCGAGTGCCTTGTCACCGTCCTGCGCTCGCTCGTCTCGTGGGCCGGGCGCGGCGCGGGCCCGACGGCCAGCTCGGCGGTCCCGCCGACGCCGTACAACGGCACCTCGGCACGCCAGAGCGAGGACGGCGGCGCCGAGCCGCGCACGAGCGAGGCCGACGGCGTCGTCAACGGCGAGCGCACGCCCGCACTCTCGTCATCGCTGTCGTCGTCGGCCCTGAACGGCGGCGGCGCCGGCGGGCGCAGCAGCACGAGCGGCGCCAACACGCCCGACGTCTCGGCGCCGGACGACCCTTCCCGCTTCGAGAACGCCAAGCTGCGCAAGACGACGCTCCTCGAGGGCATCAAGAAGTTCAACTTCAAGCCCAAGCGCGGCGTCGCGTTCCTCATCGAGCACGGCTTCATCCGGTCGACCGAGCCCAAGGACATTGCGCGCTTCCTCCTCCAGGCCGACGGGCTCGACAAGGCGCAGATCGGCGAGTACCTCGGCGAGGGGTGCGTCCTCCTCTCTCCCTCCTCGTCGGCGCCGCTCTCGAAGGAACCGGTCACTGACTCGCTCCCTCCTCCCTCCCCTGCAGCGAGCCCGAGAACATCGCGGCGATGCACGCCTTCGTCGACTTTATGGAGTTTACGTCGATGCGGTTCGTCGACGCGCTGCGCATGTTCCTCCAGTCGTTCCGCCTGCCCGGCGAGGCGCAGAAGATCGACCGCTACATGCTCAAGTTCGCCGAGCGGTACACGGCGGGCAACCCGGGCACGTTCGCCAACGCCGACACGGCCTACATCCTCGCCTTCTCGGTTATCCTCCTCAACACGGACGCCCACAACCCGCAGGTCAAGAAGCCGATGACGCAGGCCGAGTTCATCCGCAACAACCGCGGGATCGACGACGGCAAGGACCTCGACGAGCAGTTCCTCGTCGAGATCTACGACGAGATCAACGCCAACGAGATCCGCATGAAGGACGAGGTCGAGGCGGCTGGTCCGCAGGCCCCGGCCGCAGGACTCGCCGGCACGATCGCCTCGGTCGGCCGCGACTTTCAGCGCGAGGCCTACCTGTGGCAGTCCGAGACCATGGTCACCAAGACGGAGGTGCGTCTCTGTCTCTCTTCATCGTCGTCGTCGTCGTCGTCGTTGAGGAGAGCCCGTCGAGCTGACTCTCGCCCTCCCTCCCTCCTTCGCTCTCTCTTCCCCTGCAGGCCTTGTTCCGCACGCTCGTCCGAGGGCAACGGCGCGGTGGTCGCGCGAGCGACGAGTACTACTCGGCGTCGCACGCCGAGCACGTCAAGCCCATGTTCGAGGTGGCGTGGATGCCCATCCTCGCCGGTATCTCGGGCCCGCTCCAAGACTCGGACGACCTCGAGCTCATCGGCCTCGCTCTCGAAGGGTTCAAGCAGGCGATCAAGATTGTGTGCCTGTTCGACCTCGAGCTCGAGCGCAACGCGTTCGTCACGACCCTCTCCAAGTTCACGTTCCTCAACAACTTTGGCGAGATGCGGCCCAAGAACGTCGAGTGCATCAAGACGCTCCTCGACGTCGCCATGGTCGACGGCAACTACCTCAAGGGCAGCTGGCGCGACGTCGTCACGTGCGTCAGCCAGCTCGAGCGCTTCCAGCTCATCGCCCAGGGCGTCGACTCGCAGGCCCTCCCCGAACTCGGTCGCAAGCCGTGCGTCCCCCTCTCTCTCCTTCCTAACACTCGAGGTGGGCATGTCGGCTGACTCGGAGACTCTGCGCGCGCAGCTCGACGAACGGCAAGCGGCGGTCGACCGTCACCAAGCGCACGAACCGCCCGACCGACGAGGTCGCGCAAGAGACGAGGTCGCAGCACATCACGATCACTGCCGACATGATCTTCTCGTCGACGCCGCACTTGTCGGGCACGGCCATCGCCGACTTCGTGCAGGCCCTGAGCGACGTCTCGTGGGAGGAGATCCAGTCGTCGGGCCTCGCCGAGCAGCCGCGCGTCTTCTGCCTCCAGAAGCTGGTCGAGATCTGCTACTACAACATGAACCGCATCCGCCTCGAGTGGTCGTCCATGTGGCTCATCATCGGCGAGCACTTCAACCAGGTCCGTCCTCCCTCGTCCTCCCTCGCCCTCCTCCTCTTCTCCAGCCGAGCCGAACCGAGCACTCGCTGACTCTCTGGCACCCTCCTCGTGCAGGTCACGTGCCACACCAACGCCAAGGTGTCGTTCCTCGCGCTCGACTCACTGCGGCAGCTCGCCATGCGCTTCCTCGAGAAGGAGGAGCTCGCCCACTTCAAGTTCCAGAAGGACTTCCTCAAGCCGTTCGAGCACGCCATGGTCCACAACACGAACCCGGACGCGCGCGACATGGTCCTCCAGTGCCTCCACCAGATGATCCAGTCGCGCGGGCGCAACCTGCGCTCGGGCTGGCGCACCATGTTCGGCGTCTTCGCCGCCGCCGCCAAGGTCCCGACCGAGCGCATCGCCGTCCAGGCGTTCGACATCGTGCAGCGCGTCAACAAGGACAACTTCGCCCAGATCGTCGAGTTCGGCTCGTTCGCCGACCTCACCGTCTGCGTCACCGACTTCTGCAAGGTCACCAAGTTCCAGCGCGTGAGCCTCCAGGCGATCGAGCTCCTTAAGTCGCTCGTCCCGATGATGCTCGCGTGCCCCGAGTGCCCGCTCAGCGCCGCGGCGAACGGCGGCAAGCCCGTCGAGGCGACGGCGACCGACGACCCGATGATCCGGTTCTGGTTCCCGCTCCTCTTCGGCTTCTACGACGTCGTCATGAACGGCGAGGACCTCGAGGTCCGCAAGCGGTGCGTCCTCCTCCCTCTCTCTCGCTCGCGCGTCGTCGTCGTCGAGCCGAAACCTGACTCGAACCCTTCGCTCGCAGCGCGCTCGACTACCTGTTCGACACGCTCAAGCGGCACGGCTCGAGCTTCCCCGCCGAGTTCTGGGACACGATCTGCAAGGAGGTCCTGTTCCCGATCTTCGCCGTCCTGCGGTCGAGGTCGGACGTGTCGCGCTTCTCGACGCAGGAGGACATGAGCGTGTGGCTCTCGACGACCATGATCCAGGCCCTGCGCAACCTCGTCGACCTCTTCACGTTCTACTTTGACGCCCTCGCGCGCATGCTCGACAAGCTCCTCGACCTCTTGAGCGAGTGCATCTGCCAGGGTGCGTCCTCGTCCTCGTCTCCCTCCCCGGCACGCGCTCGAGCCTCGAGCTGACGCCCTCCTCCCTCTCGCTCGCAGAGAACGACACGCTCGCACGGATAGGCACGTCGTGCCTGCAGCAGCTCGTCGAGGACAACATCGACAAGCTGTCGGGCGAGCGGTGGGAGCGCATCGTGTCGACCTTCGTGCAGCTGTTCAAGACGACGACGGCGTACCAGCTCTTCGACCCGACCCTCCTCCTCCCCGAGTCGGCGCACGCCTCATCGTCCACCTCGTCGTCGTCGCCGTCGTCCACCTTTGCGCCGTTGTCCCCGCCCGTGCCGGCCACGAACGGGACCGGCGCCGAGGAGGGCTCGCCCGTCCCGCCGCCCAAGCCCGGCCCGCCCGTCGACCGCCGCCGCGTGTTCCGCCAGATCATCGTCAAATGCGTCCTCCAGCTCCTCCTCATCGAGACGACGCACGAGCTTCTCCAGAACGAGCGCGTGTACAAGACGATCCCGCCGTCCGAGCTCCTGCGCCTCATGACGGCGCTCGACGAGTCGTACCGGTTCGCGCGCAAGTTCAACGCCGACAAGGACCTGCGCATGGCGCTGTGGAAGGTCGGCTTCATGCGCGACCTGCCCAACCTCCTCCGGCAGGAGAGCACGAGCGCGGCGACGCTCGTCAACGTCCTCCTGCGCATGTACAGCGACGTCCAGCCCGAGCACCTCGAGAAGCGCGCCGAGGTCGTCGACGTCTTTGCACCGTACGTCGAGCTCTCTCTCTCTCTCTATCGCCTCGTCGAGCTTGCAGGGGGAGAACCTTCGAGGCTGACTCTGTCCTTCCACTTGCGCAGACTCGGCCTCGACGTCCTCGCCAACTACGTGTCGCTCAACCCCGAGACGCAGGCGCGCAACATCACGGCATGGACGCCCGTCTGCACCGAGATCCTGCACGGCTTCTGCGCGTTCGAGGACGAGCCCGTGCGTCCCTCTTCCTCTCTCCGCCACCTTTCTCCTCGTCGCCGCGGTCCGCTCACTAACGCACCTCGTCACCGCCGTCGCAGTTCAAGGCGCAGCTCCCGCGGTTGTACCCGCTCGTGACCAACACGCTCGTGCGCGAGTCGGACCCAACGCTGCGCGAGGCGGTGCGCCAGGTGTTCGTCAAGGTCGGGGTGGTGGCGCTCGGCATCACGGGCGGCGACAGCGAGGAGCAGTAGATCTTTCCGCGTCCGTGACGTTCGCCGTGTGCTGTATCTGTGGTTCTTTGACCTCGCCTCGGCGAGCTATGCCTGGCTCGAGGCGGTCCGGGCGGAGCGAGGCGAGCGAGAGCTTGCTTGACGAGCAGGGCCTGCTTCCCTGCGCCGCTCTAGTGATGCAGTAGCACGCTCGCTGTACCTGCTTGCGCGGCTTTGAGGAGCTCATGCTCGAGGTCGTCGCTCGCTCGCTCGCCCGGCTGTGGGCCGTCCCGGCTCTTGCTCCTCTTGCTCACTCTCGCAGCCTCTCGACAGGCTCGCGCACAGGCGCAGCAGCTTGCTGCACCTCTACAAGAGCTCCTCAGCCGCGCACCTGCACCCCAACGCGGCCGCCCACCTCGCCGTCGCCCTCATCAGCATCCTCGACCCCCGCACCACCTTTCCGCCTCGTCCACGCTCGCCGGGACTCGCTACGACCGCGCACGAGGGCTGCAGATCGATCCCGAGCAGGTGCGCAGCTCTCCCCTATCTCTCGAGGCGGTGGAGAAGGGTTGCGGATGGCTCGGCTCGCCTCTCTCGACGAGGAGGCGAAGGGGCGCGGGAGATGGGACTGCAGGCACAGCCGCAGCGGGGATTGGCGCATCGCGGTTATCCAGCCGGACCGGGCGGGGCGCAAGTGCCTCCCCCGCTGTCGCCTTCTCCTCCCCTCCTCTCCTCGTCGTTCTCCCCCTCCCCCTCCCGGCGACGAGTCCGCCTCTCACGCAAGCGAGCCCTTTGTGCGTCTGCGCCTGTCTCGCGCCTGTTGCCGAGATCGGTCCGGCTTGGCGGGGCGGCCCACGTGCGCAGGGACCTCCGCGGGGGGAGTGCGCAGCGGACAGGAGCACGTCCGTCTCTCGACGACTCGAGGACCCCGCGCTGATCCCCCTCCCTTGTCTTCCTCTGCTTCACTCGCGCAGAAACCAGAGCGCAGCCTCGGCTCATCATGTCGAGCCAGCCGTCGATGACCTCGTCCACCGCCTCGACGCCTCATCTTCGAGGACCGGGCACGCCCGTCCTCGGCCTGTCCGCCAACGCCCACTCGCCTCGTCCCGCCGGCCAGGTCAGCAGCGCCGCCGACTTGACGGCCTCGGTGCGCCGCACGTCGGGCCAGCGCCCGCCGCCGCTCGTCGGGTCCAGCGTCACCGTCATCGGCGACGCCGCCTTCGTCTTCGGCGGCCGCCTCGTCCCGAGCCGCACCATGGTCGGCACCCTGTACCGCCTCGACCTGCCCAGCGGCGAGTGGACGCGGCTGTGGCCCGTCGAGGGCGGCGACGCGGCGGCGCAAGGGCCGCAGCCGCGCTACTTCCACAGCGCGTGCGCCTGGGGCGACAAGCTCGTCATCTTCGGCGGCGAGGGCTACGGCGGCGACGACGCGCCGGCAGCAGAGCCTCCCTCGTCCGAGGCGGACCCAGCCCACGCGCTGCGCACGCTCGGCGACGTGTGCGTGTGGGACACGGTGGAGGGGCGGTGGCTCGACGGCGAGACTCGATGCGCCGAGGGCGTCGAGCGGCCGGCGGCGAGGTACGCGCACCTCGGCGCCGTGACGAGCGTCGCGGTCGAGGGGCGCGACAAGGCGGTCTTGGTCATCATGGGCGGGCAGGACGTGCGCAACACCTGTGCGTCCCGATCTCTCCTTCCTTCCTCCTCCGCGTAGCAGCGAAGACCAAGCTGACGCTCTCTCGCTCGCCGCGCAGACCTGCACTCGACCAACACGCTCGACCTCGACACGATGACCTGGGTCAAGAGCGGGACCTGGGACCGCCACATCGGCACCTACCGCGCCGTCGCCGCCGCTCCTAGCTACACCGTCTCTCCTTCGACCTCGACGCCCTCCCCTCTCGCCAGCACCTCCACCTCGGCCGACCCGCTCATCCAGCTCAGTCACTCGACCGTCATCGACGAGGCCGACCCAGAACCCCTCGTCCTCTACTCGAACTTCAACTTCTCGCAGGTCCGGCGCGACCTCGACCTCCTCGAGTCGCCCTTCTCAGCCTCGCCGGCCGGCGCTCCCCTCTCGGGCACCTCCCTCTCGTCGTCCATGACGGGCTCGTCGTTCCCTCCCGGCCTCCGCTTCCCGACTGGCGCCATCGTCGGGCGGCACCTCCTCGTCTTCGGCACCTTCCTCTCGGCGGCCGTCAACAATTTCTCGATCTGGGCGCTCGACCTCGGGCCCGGCGGCGCAACGGGCGTCAAGGAGCGCATCGCGCGCGGCGACAAGCTCGAGTGGATGCGCATCGACCCGGGCAGCGTCCTCGCGCGCGGCAGCTGGAACCGAGCCGTCGCGTGGAGGAACACGGTCGTCGTCCTGGGTGACCGAGGTGCGTTCACCTCTCGCTCTCTCTCTCTCTCTCTCACTCCACGAGCAGCACTGACTCTGCTCGGCGTCCCGCAGAACGCGACATCGCCCTCGACTACAACCACCGCCAAGCCAACTTCACCCACCTCGCCGTCGTCGACCTCGAGTCGTTCGGCATCTACCAGCCGCCGACCCTCCCCCTCCCGCTCGAGGCGCAAGCGCTCGGCCTCTTCACCCTGTCGCTCCCGACCCTCGCCGACTTCGAGATCGTCTGCTCGGACGGCAAGCGCCTCGGGTGCTCGCGCCAGGTCCTCGTCGAGCGCTGGCCGTGGTTCAAGGCCCGGCTCGACGAGTTCCGGCAGCGCGCGTCGGGCGTCCAGGCGGCGCAGCAGAAGCGCGAGGCCGACTCGGCCGCGGCGACGGCGCCGAGCAGCCCGACCGTGCAGCGCGCTGGCGGCGAGGTCAACGGCGGCGGCGCGAGCTCGGCGCAGCCCCAGGGCGCCGACGCACTGCGCCTCACGCCGCGCACGCTCGAGCTGCCCGAGCGCTCGCCCGTCGTGCAGGCCTACCTCGAGTACCTGCACGCCCTCACGCTGTGCACGCCCCTCCAGCTGCACCCGCCCGTCCTCGCCGCGCTCGTCGTCTTCGCCAAGACGTACAGCGACGACGCCCTGCGCGCGTGGTGCGTCCATGCGCTGCACGGCGTGCTCGAGCAGGAGGCGAGCGCGGCGCCGCTCGTGTACGAGGCGGCGACGATCGCCGGCTGCACGGCGCTGCAGATTCGCGCTCTCAGGACGATGCTCGTGCGTCCTCCTTCCTCGGTCTCTTCCACCTGTACGAGGAGAGCGCTGACGCTCCTCCTTCGTCGCCCGCAGAGCAGCCCGGCGCTACGAGCACGTTCCGCCGTCCCTCCTCCCTCGGCCGCCGCTCAAGGTAGGCCCATTCTCGCCTGAGCCTGCGCACCCTCCTTGTTCCACCTTTTGTGATGTACTCCCCGTCGCTCTCCTCTGCAAAGGACGATCTACATAGACTTGCCGAGCTTCTTGTCGAGCGGCGGCGCTGACTCCTCGTCGCTCCCTCTTTTTCTCCTCTTAGATTCGACGCATCCTTCGCGCGGCGGCTCGGTCTCGTCGTCGTCGACCTGGACGGCGTTGACAACGAGTGCTCCCTCGAGCTCGATGCACCGAGCCGCTCCTCCGCAAGCTCTGCGGCGCAGCCAGCTGGGCACGGACTTGTCCTCCCCGATCCGGTCGCCCCTGCTCTCGCCTCGTTCGCCTCGCTCGCCCCACCTCTACGACGCGCCGTCCTCCCCGCCAGCGACGTCGCCCCTCCCTGCACTCCCCGACTCGCCCTCGCCCGCCAAGAGCCCTCGTCGCGCCTCGACCGTGTCAAAAGCGCCCTCCGACGAGGTCGCCGAGCCAACGCCAGACGACGTCCTGCCCGTGCCCGTCCCCCTCTTCTCGCCCTTCCTCTCGCCCGACTTCTCGACGCCGCCTCGGACCCGCGCCCGCCTCGTCAGCACGACGTCGACGCGCTCGTCGGACGCCGGCTTTTCGGACGTCGGCGGCGCGCACCGCCTCTTCGACGGTGAGTCGGACGCAGCGACGAGCCCGCTCCAGTCGAGTGCAGGGTCCGAGGTCAGCGTCGTGACGGCGGCTACGTCGATCCGCTCGCGAGCGTCGTCGGTCGGCAAGGCGTCGCTCGGCTCGGTCGCGTCGCAGGGCCCGGCGCCGTGGGCGACTCGGCTCGAGACGCAGCTCGAGGAGGACGAGGCTGCGTCGGTCGTCGAGGTCGAGCATGAGGACAGTGCGGTGCCGACGAGCGCTGTGCTCGGCCGCGACGATGTGCGCACGGGCCCCTCGGCCCCGACGGTGGCGACGGCGGCGAGCGACGCCCGCCCGGGCAAGTTCTCGATCTCGGCGTCGCTCATGCCCAAGCGGCTCAAGCGGCGGCCGCGCAGCAGCGCTGGCAGCGAGGTCGAGGACCGTGCGCCGCCCGAGCAGGAGCACTGGGCGCCGTCTTTCTTCGACACCGTCAAGGGCGGCAGCGGCACGGTGCGCAACCCGCTCTCGACGCGCAAGGCGACGGCGATCACGCGCGAGCTCGTCGACGAGCTCGACATTGTCGGCCTGACGGCGCCGCAGCCGCTCGTCTCGCCGCCGCTGCTCCCGACGCGCCTCCTCGACGACGACGACGAGCGGTTCGTCAGCCCTCGAGCCGCACCGCCGCCCTCCTTCGTCGTCTCGTCGGCGCACGCGCTCGGCACATCGACCTTCACGCCCGCCGACCCGCCGAGGAGCTCGACCTCGTCAAGCAGCACCCGCCGCCTCTCGCTCGACCCGGGCTCGCTCGCCCTCCCGCGTTTCTTCCACCACGGCGCGCGCCCGGCCTCGACCTTGTCGCGCTCGCCGTCGACGAGGTCGTCGGCGTCGTCGGGCGGGTCCGTCGCCATGGACCGCTTCCGCTCGTCGTCAGGCGGCAGTGCGTCCTCGGCCGACGAGGCCGTCACGCCGCTGCTCCCGGCGGGCGCCTTCTCGCCGCCGGTGCAGCCCGTCGTCGTCGCCGGCGCGGTCGGCTTCGCCCACGAGGTCGTGTCGGCGTCGTTCGGGGACTTGAGCTGGGCAGGTCCGGCGCAGGACAAATCGGCTCTGGGCGCTCGGGCGGGCGAGAGGGCTCTGCTCGGGCCCCTCGACTTTGCGCATCGTCATGCCGGCTCGCAGTCGAGCGTGTCCCTCGCCGACCCTTCCCTCCCTCGCCCGCCGACCGTCCCGGCCCGATCCTTCTTCGCCCCAGTCACGGCCTCCTCCCCTCCTCATGTCACCCTCTCGACCTCGCCGTCGTCCTCCTCCTCATCGGCGTCGAAGAAGAAGAAGCCGCTCTCGGCCAAGGAGCAGCGCCACGCGCTCGAGATCTCGGTCGGCACGAAGGTCCTCGAGGCGGCCGGCGCATCGGCGACCGAGATCCGCCTGCGAGCGCGCAGCGTCGGCTTCCAGGTGCTCAAACAGCGCAAGGAGGACGCCAAGAAGCGCGGCGGAGCGGGCAAGGGCGCTGCAGGGCTCGGGCTCACCGGCGCGTACGTCGGCGGGGAGGCGCTCGGGAGCCGATTCAGTGTCGACTAGCACGCTCCTCTGTTGGTGTCAGTATTATGCATCCTTTGTGCTGCTTCGCCTCTTGCGCTCGAGAGCGACCTGTCGAGAGCTGCGAGCGGAGGGGGAACTGCGGTAAGGGGTCCGTGCGAGCATGAATCGGCCTTCCCAAGCACGACCGCCGGGCTTTCCTCTCGCTTCGAGCCTGCACGCGCTCTCGACAGAACCAGCTCGACGTGCTCGACGATAAAAGGTATAGTTGCGCACAGATCTAGCTACTCAGAGGGACGTCTAGCTCTTGCTCTCGCTGCAGAGCCGGCCCTCGCCCTCTCATGCCTGACGGCCGCGCTGGCGCCACCTGCGCCCGAACACCATCGTCACGGCGACGAGCTGCGTGCGAGAGGAGCGAGCGTCAGCGTGAGAGTCTCTAGCGGGAGAAGAGAGCGAGAGAGAGGACGCACAAGGAAAGCCAATGGCCCGGATAGCCCAGCGAGGATGCCCGAGGCGCTCACTGAACCCAGGTCCTCGTACATGATGCCGAGATAAAACGGCGCGACGAACTGCAAGGTTCCAGATGTGAGCGAGGAACGAGGCGCAGGAGAGAGAGACAGAAAGAGAAGACGCACGGCGAGGAGCTGCCTGACGAAGGCGACGAAGGGCGGTACCCGGCTCTGCAGGCTCGGCGCCTGCGACTCGGTAACGTAGGCGTACACGACGGTCGTCACGAGCTGCGAGGCGAAGAGGGCGATGGCGACGCCGATGAGCGGCGTGACGTTCTGCAAGAGGGAGAGCGAGCGAAGGACGGTGAGCGAGAGGCCCGAGCGCGAGGACGACGAGGAACGAGGGACGCACCCAGACGCCGGCCTTGGTGTTCTGAAGCTGGATGCCGAAGACGAGGATTCCGACGAGCGCGAGAACGAAGCCCGGAAGCGAGAACGGCAAGCGCATTTCGGGCTCACGGTTGCCGTGCGCGCGCTTCGTGCGCCACCCAATCCACAGATCCGACCCCCGCCCGGCGATGATCTCGCCGAGGATGGCACCAGTGACGGCAGCGACGAACTGGATGCCGGTCTGTTGCGCGTTGAGCTCGTATTTGCGCCCGAGGAGGGCCGGAATCTCGACGGTGAGGAGCACCTGCGAGCGTCGTCGAGCAGCGGGTCAGCGACGTCGACGAGATGCGCCAGATGGCACTCAGCTGTCGAGAAGGAGAGATGCGCAGATGGCACGCAGTTGTCGAGAAGGAGAGAGACGCACGTTCGTGTAGCTGAAGACGATGGCGTAGGCGAGCGTCGGAAGGAGGACCGGGAGCGAGAGCGCCATCGTGAAGGGCCGGACGACTTCGAGCGGCAGGTGGGACCAAGGCTCGGGCGAGACGCGGCGGAAGGTGAAGAGGAGGCGCCAGTACGGCGTCTTGTGCGGGACGGGCTCGGAGAGAGGAGCAGGTGCGCCCGGACCTCCTCGAACCGGCCGCTGGAAGCCGGCCGTCTCGGGGCCGAGGAAGATGTAGAGCACGCTGCGGGCGTAGCGAACCGTCAATGGCTGTCTTCTCATCGTCTCGGGCGGTGAGGGAGAAGGGTGAGCGGCTCGGAGAGCTCGCTCGGGTCCGTGCCGCGAGGGAGACCAAGACGAACGCACAATTGGCCGAGGTTGATGAGCGCCATGAGGTAGAATGTCCATTGCCAGTTGGTGTGGTAGACGAGAGGGCCCATAATAAGGGGCGCGACAGGCGGTCCGAGCGAGCTGCAGGAGGAAGCGAGGTCAGCGAGTTCGTCCTGCTGCGCCGGCGACGAAGGTTGCGGGACGGCGGCGACGGGTGACCAATGTCGAAGAGGGGCGGGCGGCGAAGATGAGGGACGGGCGGGGAAGAAGAGGGATGAGCGAGGGAGAGGAGAAACTCACTTGAGAAGGGTCCAAATGCCGATCTTGGCGCCGCGCTCGTGCAGGAAGAACATCTCGCCGACCATCGTAGCGCCGATGCTTTGCGGCGGGCACAGGAAGATGGCCTGGAAGACGCGCGTCGTCATGAGGGCGCCGTACGAGTGGCAGTACGCGCCGGCGAAATGGCAGGCGGCCGAGAGGAGCGCCGAAAGGAGCTGCAGGAGAGGCGCAAGGTCAGCGACGACTGCTTCACGCAGTACGGCGGGAAAGAGGGAGAAGGTGAAGGAAAGGAAGGATGACAGGGAGGAGAGAGAGGAGGGGAGGATGACAGGGAGGAGAGAGAGGAGGGGGAGGAGGGGGAGGAGAAGGAGAGATCCGTGCGCAAACGCACCAGGACGGGTCGGCGGCCGATGCGGTTCGAGACGGGCGCCCAGAGCAGAGGGAAGACACCGAGGAAGATGATCGGGACGCTCCTGCGAGCATCGGGCGAGAAGGGCGTCAGCAGGAGGTTCGGGAGGGGGAAGGCCGACCTCGACGGCGAGGAAGGAGGGGCGGTGAGGGGCTTGGCGGTGGGTCTCGGGGCTCAGACAGGGTGTGTGTCGCAAGGAGAAGAGGAGAAGAGGAGACGAGGAGACTCACACGAAGTAGGACGCCTGCGTGATCGAGATCCCCCAGTGCTCGGCAAACGTCTCGAACGAGGGGATGACGGCTGCGGCGCTGAACGCGCCCATCATAGAATGAAACGCTACTTGAACGAGCAGGACGTGTTTGCGCCAAGACGGCCAGTTGTAGGGGTCTGCGCGCGAGGGAGCGAGAGAGAAGGTCGGGAGGGGTCAGAGCGCGCTCGAGCCGGAGAACGGGCGGCGTGACGCACCGTTCGGGTCGTCGCTCGGCTGCGCGCAGGCGAGAGAGCGTCAGTACGATACGGTCGGTCATGAAGAAGGCGCTGTTGAAGCTGCAAGTGCAGAAAGAGGAGGACGAGGGGAGGAGGAAGAGGTCGAGGCAACGAGCGACGCACCATCGGGACCAGGTCGACACGCCCATGCCGCGCGAGCACCTTCTCGAGGCCGTACGCAGCGACGTCCTCGTTGAGCGTCGTCGTCGGCTTGTCCTCCCGTCGGCCGTCGAGCGGCGTCGGCGCCTTCTCGATGTCGACCGTCATTTTGCGCGGCGAGAGCTCTTGCGGTGCTCTGTGCGGGCGGGAAGGTACTGGACGAAGACGCTGAAGAGAAGCAGGAAGCAGCAGCGAGCGCTTCGAGGGCGGAGCGTCGAGGGGAAAGCGGAGGAGGACCAGCTCGGGCTCCAGCCGGGGCAACAAAAGCGCCGCCCACGCGAGCGTCCAGGAGGAACCGTCAGCCGGCGTGCGAGCCCGGAGCTTGGGAAGCCGCTGCTGAATTTGGGGCGTGCGACCGAGGGAGCGGTGGTGGAGGCGGAGCACCAGGGTCGTCGCGGCGAAGGGGAAGCGGAGGAGCCGGACGAGCAGCGGCGCGAGAGAGCGCTGCGCCCGCTCGGCGAGGGTCGCCTGCGCTTGTCGAGCAACCGGTCGAGTGGGTCGCCGCAGCAGGGACCAGCTCTGCGCGAGAGGACGACGGTGAGGAGAGCGAGAAAGGTGCGCGCCGGGCCGACGAGCCGCGGCTCGTCCTCGAGCCTCTCGACCGGCGCGGTCTGCAGCAGGATCGCGCTCTTTCGGACAACGCAGACGGACATCAGCACGCGCATTCCGCCGGGCAATCGCCTCCCCGTCCGAGGCGCAGGCCGCAGGGCCCGCCGCCGCCCGGAAAGCTCTCGCGCTCGCGCTCGCGCCCAGCTCTCTCGGCACTGCAGCTCTCCAGCTCGCACATGCGCAGGCAGGACACGAGAAGGAAGGGAGAGAATAGATGCTGGTTGCGAGTAAGGTACACAGAACGGCTGGGACGTCGCTCAGGCGGACGACGAGGGGGACGAGGGCGCCTCGCCCGCCTCCTTCTTGCGCTGCTGCTTCTCGAGAAGTTTCCTGCGAACAGAGAGAAGAGTGAGCGCTTGAGCTGGACGGTCGCAGCGACCGGCGAGCGCAACGCCGAGCAGGACTCGACGGTGGAAGAGGAGGGAGAGGAAAGCAGGACGCACCGCCTCGCCTCGAGCACGAGCTTCTCCTTCCTCGCGCGCAAGTTCTGCTCCCTCTGCGACGCGTCGGGAGACCAACCCGCGCCCTTGAGCGGCGAGCCGTCGGCCTCCTTGCCCTTGCCCGCGCCTGTGCCCTGCTCATGGTCGTCGGCGGCGACCTTGGCCTGGAGGCCCATGCGCTTGATGAGCGACGGCGGCGGGCCCTGCGCGACGTGCGCCGAGGTGGATGCGCCGCGCGCGGGCGTGACGGGCGTGGGCGTGGCGGGGCGAGCGACGGCGGGGACGGAGCCGTCGGATGGTGGGGGGAAGTAGGAGGCGGGAGGCTGCAGGGCGACCAGAGTCGGGGTCAGGCTCACCCGTACCCGCCAGTGAGAGGATGCAGAGGAAGAGGGACGCACCTCTGGCAGCCCTCCCTCACGCAGTGCGCGCTCGACGGCCCGCTCGACGCTCCCGCCGTTGCGCTCGAGCTCCCACCTGGCGGCGCCTTGGGACACGAGCGGGAAGACGGCGAGGACCTGGTCGATCGAGACCTGCGAGACTTCTCGGCGGCGCGAGCTGGAAGATGAGCCTGCTGGCGAGGGAAGGAGGAGGGACGTGGTCAGCCGAGGAGGAGGAGGGGGCAGTCCACCCTCGAGCGGCGCGAGCACGCACGGCTCGAGAGGAGCTCAGCAGTACGAGGAAGGACAGGCAGGACGCACCGAACACGAGCTTGTACGCGGCGTAGCAGACTCCCGCCGCGACCGCCCAGCCGATTGCCTCGTCCTGCAGCACACACGGTAGGCTCGGGGTCAGCGAGGGGCTCGCTCAGCTGGGGCAGGGAGCGACGCGAGCGCACCATGGTTCTGCGTCTAGAGGGAATGGCGGGCGAGGTGTGGGAGCGAGAGAGAGGGTCGGCTCCACCGCGAGCCGGAGACGAGCGACGACGAGCGAGCGACTCAAGCCCTCTCGAGTGCCTTGCGCTGCCTCTCGCTCGTTTTATAACATGCTCACGAGAGCAGAGCAGCGGGACCGGCGGCGAACGAGCGAGAGCTCTCCTCCTCTCCTCAAGCTCCTCCTCGGCGCGGCGACGACGACGACAATGCTCGATGCGATTCTGCGGGCCCCTTCTAGAAAGCTGTACGACCTCCTCCTCGATAGTCTCCTGCCGCTCCCGATCCTCCTCAGACGATGCCCTTGGCGATGGCGTACTCGGCCTGCGGGCGAGGCAAGAAGAGAGAGCTCGTCAGCGCTGCGCCGCACGCCCTGACGCTCGACCCAAGCGGCACAGAGAGAAGTGGACGAGAGACGCACGTTGATGATCGAGCTCGTCGCGGCGCCAATGTTGACGTTGGAGCTGAGGACGACGAGCTTGAGGTCGAGGACGGGGCATTCTCGGACGCGCCCGACGTGCACGTTGGCGCCGTTCTCGTCGTGCCGGTCAAGGCGGGGCTGCGAGCAGAGATGAGAGAGAGGGAGCGTCAGTGTGGGAGCGAATGAGGAGGCGCGAGGGAGAGGGGAGGCCCGAGAGAGAGAAGGGGGGACGGACCTGGGGACGATCGGGCGCCTCGTGGACGACGATGGCCTGCTGCGGCGCCGACGGGCAGCCCATCTTCTGCGCCTCGCAGTAGAACGCCTTGAGGGCGTCCTTGACCTGCTGCGGGCTCGGCGGCGGGCGGCGCGCGAACCGGATCGACATGCACTCGAGGTGGCCGTCGACGACCGGGACGCGGTTGCAGTGCGCCGAGACCTTCATCGGGTGCTTCGAGTGGTAATCGAACTCGGTCATGTCGTCCGACAGGCCGCCGAGGATCTTGGCGAGCTCCCACTCGATCTTCTCCTCCTCCTTGCCGATGTAGGGGACGACGTTGTCGAGGATGTCGAGCGAGGGCACGCCCGGGTAGCCCGCGCCCGAGATGGCCTGCATCGTCGTCACCATGACCGTCTCGAGCGGGCCGAACGCCTTCTCGAGCGCGTGCAGCGGGACGACGATGCCCGTCGTCGAGCAGTTGGCGTTGGTGATGATGAAGCCCTTCTTGAGGCCGAGCTGCTGCTTCTGGTGCGGCACGATCGCAAAGTGGCTCGGGTTGACGAGCGGCACGCACAGCGGCACGAGCGGGTCGCGGCGGAAGTTGCCCGCGTTCGAGAAGACGGCGTACTCTGCTTTCCGCAGGGCCTCCTCTGCGGACGTGGAAGTCGACGAGGAGCGTCAGCGTCTCTCGAGCAGGTCGGGACGGGTCGACGCAGAAGGCGAACGAGCACGACGCACCGACATCGCCCGCAACATCGCTGTCGAGGCCCGAAAAGACAATCTCGGCGTCGCCAAACTGGTCGGCGTCGCACGAGCGCACGACGAGGTCCTGGACGGTCTTGGGGAGGCGGACGGCCTGCTTCCACTTGACGACGTCCTTGTAGGCCTTGCCGGCCGAGCGCGGCGAGGCGTGGAGCGACGAGATGCGGAAGTAGGGGTGCGACGAGAGGAGGCAGATGAAGCGCTGGCCGACGGTGCCGGTCGCGCCGGCGATGGCGACCTTGACCTCGCGCTGGGTCTGCGACATGGCTGGCGGTGCGCTAGGCGGAGTGGGGGCTTTGTAGGCGAGGGAGCGGCGCCTGACGGGAGGTCGAGGAGGAGCGGAGGTGAGCCTGCAAGGCGGCGACAGCGAGGGGTGGAGAGTGGGCAGAGTCAGCTCATGCGCTCGATACGGAGACTCTCGCTCGGCGCAGGTCGACTCAGGAGGGACGCACTGTGCTGTGGACCGCGAGACGATGAAAGTCCGGGGCGGAGCTGAAGCGACTGCTCGGCGGCGACGGCGTCTGGCGAGCTGCGAGCGCCGGTCTGAGTGATCAGCAGTGTGCGCGAGTAGGATGGAGCAGCGCTTAGCTCACCAACGAGGTGCGAGAGGTTGAGACGAGGGCAGCCTCGTCCTCGCGCGAGCTCTTCCGCCGCGACTTGACTCCGACCAGCTTTCGAGCACCGTCACAGCTTGCGATGGACTCGCAGTGCAGCTGCGCAGCTCTTTGTCGTGCTCTCAAGGCCGCTCGAGCAAGTCTCGCCTCGATCCGCTGCGCCGCCTGCTCGCACGGACTCTCTCCTGCTCGACGGCTTTCTCCTCTCTCCTGCCGCGGCTCGGGCCCTCGCTCGTCGACGCGCATACCCTCGTTGCACAGCGCGACACGACGATCATGCCGAGGCCTTGAGCTGGATCTTGAGGCTGAAGTCGACGATGCCGCAGCCCTGGTGGATCGACGAGGTCGAGAGGATGTCGACGTCTGCGAGCGGGCGGGCGAGGCCGTGTCAGTGTGCGGCCTGACTTGCCAAGCAACCATAGCCGAGAATGTCGACCCGGTTGAAGGGCAGACGCTCGTCGGCAGGACAGAGCGAGAGACAGGACGCACCCGGGCACAAGCTCTCCTCCATGTTCTCCTCCGTCAGCCCTCCGCTCACCTCGATCAAGCACCTCTTGACCACCCCGCCCTCCCGACCCGCCTCGCCCGTCTCCCTGACCCAGTCCTCCTTGAGCGCCCGTGCCGCATCGCGGATCCCGTCGGGCGAGAAGTTGTCGAGCATGACGATGTCGGCGCCGGCAGCGATGGCCTCGCGCGCCTCGGCGAGCGACTGGCACTCGACGTGGATGCGCAGGGCGAAGCCGGCGGTCGAGCGGGCGGCCTGGACGGCCTGCGTGATCGAGCCTGCGGGCGGGCGAGAGAGGGTCGAGGAGGAGGGGGACGAGCGCGAGGGGGCGCAGTCAGTCGGCGGCGCTCGTGCGAGAGGCGAGGAGAGAAAGAAGGACGCACCCTTGGACCAGATGTGGTTGTCCTTGAGCATGACCATGCTCGACAGGTCGTACCGGTGCGCGTCGACGCCGCCGACGAGCATGCCGTACTTCTCGACCAAGCGGAACCCTGCGCGACGAGCGAGTCAGCCTCGGGCGCAGCACGTCGCAGAGGGCGTGAGAAAAGGACGCACCCGGCGTCGTTTTGCGCGTGCCGGCGATGATGCCGTTCCACCCGAGCTGGCGCGCCTTGACGAGGACCCGCCTCGACCTGCGCGCTCCGCTCCATCCCGGTCAGCTCCCTCTCCTCTACAGGTCGTCGCACGTCGCAGAGCGGGGAGAGGACGCACTTGGCCGCGATCCCGCTGCACCTCGCCATCGTGTTGAGCGCGACGCGCTCGCCGAGCAAGAGGCACCTCGCCGGGCCCTTGACGGTCGCGACCTTGATCTTGGGCGTGTCGCGCGTCGGCGAGACGGCGGTGCCTTCTGCGAGGTGCCACTCGACGCTGCGGGCGGTGCGAGGGTGAGGGGGGAGCTGCGTCAGCGAGAGCCGCGGCTGGAGCACGAGGAGGAGAGGGAGGAGGGGACGCACGTGCAGCCGAGCTGGGCAAAGATCTCGTCGACGAAGGGCACACCGGCAAGGACGCCCTGCGCGCATGTTCAGGCCAGTCAGCTCTGTCCTCACGCGCCACCAGGGGGAGAGGACGGAACCGGACGCACCTCGCTCTTGCCCCACAGCGTCGCCTCCTCCATCGTCTCGCCGACGACGAACCCGCCATAGTCGAACGAGGGCGTGTCTTCTGCGAGCCAGGCCGTGATGATGCTCTTCCACGAGGGCGGGAGGAGGTGGGCGTAGTTGCCGAGCGGAGCGGGGAGCGACGACGAGGTGGGGGAGGGCACTGCGAGCGCGAGGGGCGGCGGGTCGCGTCAGCTGGGGCATGTACGGCGGCTGTCGAGCTGCTTGGGCTCACTGCTGCTGTGCGGCGAGTTGCGAGAGTTGAGGGAGCGGGCGAAGCCGGCGGAGGAGCTGAGCGACGAGCGATCGAGGAGCGGACTTGCGAGAACAGGGCCGGCAGCTATTCTGACGAGTTGATTGGACGTACGAGTTGCTCAAGAGGTGGCTACAACCCAGCGGGAAAATGCTGCGAGCGTCGAGAGGCGACCGTCCTCTCCTGCGCACGGCCCCGCCCCGTCCCTCGCACCGACCAGCAGCGCCGCATCGTTCTCGCCACCCCACTCACATGAGCGCCCTGACCCACTCTGTGTCGCCCGAGAGCCAGGTTCCCGCCCCGACGCCCGCGAGGGCCGCAACCGCCCAGCCGAGGTCGAGCCGGACGACGGTCCAGCACCACAGGACGCCTGTCGCCGGCGCGCGCGCCATGACGCGCATGTAGCCCTGCGTCGTGCACGTGTGGATCGTGCTCAGGCCGGACGCGACCGAGAGGCCGAGGAGGAGGAGCTGGAGGACGAGGGGCGGGAAGGGCGCGCGCGAAGGTGGGCGGAGCGAGAGGAAGTTGAGGAGGAGGAGGGCTGCGGGGGACAGGAAGGGTCAGTGAGTGTGATTCCCCGGCGGGCGAGAGAGAGGAAAGGGTGCAGACGCACCGGGCACAAAGTTGGCGAGCCGGCGCAGCTCTTCTCGCGGGACTATCGACTCGCCGAACTGCGAGTGGACGGCGTGGTCCCTGTTTGCGTCGAGGAGGAGATAGCGAGTCAGCGAGTGATACTGTGGGAGAGGAAGTGGAAGAAGGCGGACGCACATGCCGGCAAAGAGGAACGCGAAGGGGACGGTGCCGAGGACGGCGCTCGCGAGCTCCTCCCACAGCTGCGGCTCGAGGTCGACCTCGTCGTCCGCGTCTCCATCGACACCTGCACTCGACGCCGTGCCGTTGACGAGGTCGCGCACCGAGGTCCCGCCGTGCTGCTGCTCCTGGACGAGCCGCTCGAGCTCCTGCGGGTCGAGGACGACCATGGGCTCCTTGCCCTTGCCGCCTTGGGGCTGACCTGCGCTCGGCTTGACGAGGCCGTGAGGTAGGCCGAGCTCGGAGGGCCGCATGGGCCCGTGCTGCTCGAGGAGGCGGAGACGGTCGGCGTGCGAGAGGTTGAGGAGGCCGTCGAGGTCGGGACGGACTGGAGAAGCGGGAGGAGAAGGCGAGGGCGACCACGAGCCGCTGGTGGCTGCAGGGCGAGGCTTTGGCGGCATCCTTGCTGAGCTGGAGAGAGGCAGCGAGAGGGTGAAGCGAGAGCTGCGAGACGGCGCGTGGCTTGGCCGCCTTGCTCACCCTCGACTAGCTCGAGTGGTCTTGCTTGTGCGCCGAGTCGCTCCTGTACCTTCAAACACGAGCGCACACGCGCAAAGCACGGCCCGAACCGCTGCCGCGAGGGCTGTGGGACCGTCGACCGACCTCATCTCTCGTCGAGGTGCGTGTGCTTCCCACTCCTCTTGAGCATGCAGTGGAGGGTATTGCACGCTGCCAGCAGCTCTGGACACATCGCTGACCCCTCGGACCTGCAGTCGACCCGTCAGACCGACCCGCCTTCCTCGTCCGCCTCGAGATGACCCAACTCCCCTTCGTCCCGCCGACCTCCTCCGCACCAGCAGCCTACGGCGCGCCCTACTACGACCAGCGTCAGCAGATCTACTACCACGCCGCGCGAGCAGGGCCGCAAGCCGGCGAGGTCGCGGTGCCGGCGGGCTCGGCGCCCTTCGGAGGCGGTGCAGCCGGCATCGCAGGCTCGTTGCAGCAGGCGCCGGCCTACGCGCTTCAACAGCCAGGCGCTACAGGCCAGGCGTACGCGTCGGGCGGGCCGGTCCCGCTCGTCCCGTCTTCCTCGGCGCATCCTCCAGGGCCGACCGCCGCCGCACCGCCAGCGCACGACGCCCTCGCCGCGCACCACCGCTCCCTCGTCGCCTACTACTGGCTCTACGCCCAGCAAGGCTTTGCGGCGCCGCTCACGGCGCTCGACGGCTCGGTCGAGCGCGCGCAGCAGGAGCGCGCGCGCACCGAGGCGGTCGAGTGGGCGAGGACGTGTGGCATCGTCGTCGTCGACCCGGCGGCACCTGCGCCCGCGCCCGCGCTCCCGCACTACGCGCAGCCGATGCCGTCGGAGCCGGTGCGGGCGAGGACCATGTCGAGGCCGCTGCCGTCGGCGCCGGCTGGCTCGGCGGGAGGTCCAGCGCGGACCGGCTCGGGTCGTCCTCTCCCTTCGCCCGCCGCGCCCGCCGCATCTTCAGCGGCACCGCCAGTCGCCGGGCCAGCCGCGCCGTCACTCGCGCGAGCCCCTCTCCCAGCGGCACCCGCTCCACCAGCCCGACGCTCGACCCTCCCCGACCCACCTTCCCCGCTCCCGTCCCCTTCTTCGTCCTCGCCGGCCGTCAACACACCGTCATCGGCGACTACCTCCTCGCAGAAGCGGCCGTTGCCACTCCCGCCGCTCGCACAACTCGCCGCCGAGCTCGATTCGGTGAGCTTCTCGGGCTCGGCGCCGCAGGACGAGGCCGCCGGGGCGACGTCGTCCGTCCCGACCATCGCGCTGCCCGACGAGGCGCCTGCACCGACGGCGTCGCAGTCATCCATCCCGACGTTCTCGTTCGCGGGCGGCGACGACGAGGACGACGAGGACCCGCCCGCGACCGCGCCGGCCGTGCCGACCTTCTCGTTCGGCGGGCCCGACGACGACGCGCCGCCGTCTGCGCCCGCCCCTCCACCTCAACGTCGAGCGGCGCCGCTTCACCCTCGGCACGACCCGTCGCACCCATCGCACAAGCTGTACCACCCGACCTCGGTCCTCCCCTCCTCCTCCTCCTCCTCGTCGAGCCCGCTCCCCTCCTCCTCCTCCCCCGCAGCAACCAGCACCTCGCCCGCCCTCCCCGAGGCCGGCACCCTCACCTGCACCGCGTGCGCGTCGCTCATCTTTGGGCGCGTCCTCGTCGCGCTCGGGCGCGAGTGGCACCCGGACTGCTTCCGGTGCGCCGAGGACGGCTGCGGCGCGAGGCTCGAGGTCATGGAGTTTGAGGGGACGCCGGAGGACTGGGAGGGCGGCGAGGGGGAGGAGGAGCAGGGCGAGGGCGAGGGCGAGAAGACGGGCGAGGACCTGAGGGGCAAGGCGTGGTGCATGGTCCACTTCGAGGAGGTGCGTCTCTGTCTCTCTCTTATCCCCTCCCTCCTCGTCGAGCCGCACGTCCTGATGTTCCCTCGACCTTGCAGCGCTTCGCCCTCGAGTGCTACCAATGCCGCACCCCGATCGCCTCGGCCGACTACCTGCCGCTCTCGGACCCGCTCCTCCCGCCGCGCGCGTCGTACCGCCACCCCTCGACGCGGTTCTACCACCCGCTGCACTTTTTCTGCGCAGGGTGCGGCGACCCGTTCGTCGACCCCGTGTCGTACGAGCTGCAGGGCGCGGCCGAGCTCGAGGCGTGCCCGTACGTCGCGCGCGACGGCCACCCGTACTGCGACCGGTGCGACCTGCGCATGTGGCGTCCCAAGTGCGCCGGGTGCCGCAAGGGCCTCAGGGAGGAGGACGGGTTCCTCGAGGTCGAGGGCGACAAGTGGCACGAGGGGTGCTTCCAGTGCTCGGTGCGTCGGCACTCTCTCCTGCTCCTCTTTCTTCCGGTCTCGATGAAGGCCTTCGATAAGAGGTACTGATCTTGTCGCCGTGCGCGCAGATGTGCGCCAAGCCGCTCAATGGCATCTACCTCCTCCGCCGCGACGCTCCTCCCCCTTGTTCCTCCTCCGCCGCCGACCCCGCCGCCGACAGCGACGACGACGACGTCGACGAGCTCCCCTTCTGCGCCGAGTGCTACGACATCAAGGCCAAGGAGGAGGCCGAGGCGGCGCTCGGTGCGACGAGGTGAGCGCGCGGCTCGAGGAGCTCGAGGAGAGCTGGGCGCGTCGAGAACGGACAGTACGGCGCCGAGCGCTCGCGGGCGAGTGCATAGTCTGTGCAACGAGATGTACGTGTCGTACTGAGTCGGCTCGAGGCGTGCTGACGGCGAGAACAGCGAGAGAAGGAGAAAGGGAGAGCGCTTTGATCCCTTCGCGAGCTGTCGCCCTTGGTCGGTGCAGCTGTTGAGGGGACCGGTCGACTCAGTGTGACAGAGTTGAGCTGCTGCAGGAAGGAAAGAAAGCAAGCGCAAGCTGCATGGGAAATCAGCTCCTGCTCGTCGTCGAGGAGGGGAGCCGGCTCGAGGCTCGCGCTCTGCCTCGTCACTACTCGACTGCGACGCTCGACAGAGCTCCCACGCCGACCACAGCACTACTTGAAGCTCCAGCGCCGACCGCAGCAGCCCGTCCGAGCCATCTACGCCGTCCTCGCTCGCCTCGCAACCTCATCTCGTCCTCGTCGTCAAACCGACATCTACCAACCTCGTCCGCCCCGCAAGAGCCACAAGAGGTGCGTCCAGCCATTCCACTTGATTGCAACAGCAGCTGACGAGCTGCCTGCCTCCCCCTTGCCCCCCTCCTGCCAACCTACACCGCCGTTCCTCCGCCTTCCCTCCCCGCCGCACCTCTCGTCGTCGCTCTACTCGCTCGGCTTGTCCGTCGTTCAGCCCACCAGCAGCACCAGACCTTTGTCGCAATGTCGCGCCTCAACTACAACAAGTGGGACAACCTTCAGGTGCGTGCCCTCGCCTCTCCTCGCTCTCGGCCACGGCACCTGCGCTGCGACCCTGAGCTGACGGCTTACTCGTGCACGCACACAGCTGTCTGACGACTCCGACATCGAGGTGCACCCGAACGTGGACAAGAAGTCGATGATCCGGTGCGTCTCGCCCCTCCTCGTTGCGAGGTCACTGCGACTCGACCTTCTTGCTGACCCAGGCCTCCCTCCCCCTGCAGATGGAAGCAGCGCGACATCCACGAGAAGCGCGAGCAGCGCAAGCTCAAGCTCAAGCAGTTCGAGACCGAGGTCCCGATGAACGCGTCGCTCATCGCGCGCATGGACTCGCTCATCTCGTCGACCCAGGCCGACGGCGCCCAGTTCGTCTCGAACGAGGTGCAGCGCCTCAAGGCCGCGCTCCCGTACCAGTACGAGGCCAAGAAGTTTGCCGAGGGCGAGCAGCCGAGCGAGGACCACATGATCGTGTCGCTCCTGAGCCAGGTCATCAACGAGGCGCACAAGAAGGAGCAGCAGGCGGCCAAGGGCGCCGAGGGCCGCGACGCACGGCTCGTCGCCGAGCTCGAGTGGCACAAGAAGCGCCTGCTCGACCGCCAGGTCGAGATCGAGAACGAGAAGGTCGAGATTGCCAACGAGCAGAAGAAGTGGATCACGAGCGACGACATGCACCTCGGCTGGGACAGCAAGACGGTGCGTCCTGCGTCCTCTCCTCGTCCATGTGCACATCCTCGCCGAGTGCAGCTTGCTGACTCGGAGCTCCCTCGTGCAGATGGTCTCGAACGCGCCGACAGCTCAACCCGTCTCGGCACCTCCCACTGCGTCCTCGTCCAAGCCTCGGCAGACCAAGACCGAGACGGTCGTCGAGACGCTCAACTCGCCCGGTGTGCAGGCTGCGGCGCAGGCCGAGGTGCGTCTCGTCCCCTCGCTCCTGCGGTTGCGCCGGTGCCTTCGCTCGCCGGCGCGACGCTTAGTCGTTCTTGACGGTTGCACTGACTCACGCTCCCTCTCCCCTCTGCAGGACTCGGGCAACTCGTCCGACGACGCCGACGTGCCCGCCCTGACCGACTCTGCGCTCGCCTTCTCCAAGATCGCCTCGCTCGACTGGGACCGCGTCAAGCAGGCCATCTCGTCCGACCCGACGCTCCTGACCGAGGAGACGGGCGACGCCCTCATGGTCGAGGCCTTCACGCAGGCGATGAAGGGCACCAAGGCGAGCGAGCAGCGGGCGAGGAACTGCATCGAGAAGGCGCTCATCGGGCAGTACTGCAGGAGCTTGGGGCGCGACGGCACGGCCCTCTTCTTCCAGCGGTGCGTCCTTCTCGCGCTCTCTTTCTTCCTCCTCCTCGTAGGTGAGCCCTGCGCTGACGCTCTCGCTCTCTCTCTCTCGCTCGCGCGCAGCATGGTCAACGCCAACCACCAGGCGCTGCGCATCTTCCTCGACGACGTGCACAAGACGACGCAGCGCATCGTCGAGCGCGCCAAGGTCGTCGCCGCCGAGCGCGCGTCCAAGGCGGCCTCGGGCGACGAGGGCGTCGAGCAGATCCAGCTCGTCGCGTCGTCGCCCGACGTGACCATCTCGTTCGAGGTGCCCGACGGCCCGCCGCCCGAGACGCTCGAGATCACGGGCGAGGGCGCCGACGAGCTCGACCCGGTCCTCGTGCGCGAGTTCCTCCAGAAGCGGTGGGACATCTTCGAGTCGTTCCCCAAGAACCTCAAGGCCGCGCTCGCCGAGAAGAGCCTCGACAAGGTCAACAAGGTGCTCGGGCGCATGAGCGTCGAGGCGGCCGAGGAGGTCGTCGAGCAGCTGCAGGAGGCCGGCATCCTCAGCTTTGAGCAGCCGGGCGTCATCGACAAGACGGGGCGGGGCGAGCAGCAGCAGGAGGAGGAGGCGGGAGCGTCGGGGTCGGGTGCGGCAGGAGAGGCGGCGCCGGTGCAGGAGACCAAGGGGCTCAACCTCGACGACGACCTCGACTAGCTCGAGACGCAATGCATGCACTGCTGTCTTTCGTCTTGACTCTGTCTGCGGACCCGGCGGTTCGCTCGTCCGCTTCTCCGCTCCGGCGGCCGGCTTCGAACTCCCCCCCCCACTCTCGCCGCTCGCTCTTCTCCTGCTACAGATGCTGCCAGACCGCCTAGAAGCCTAGATGTCAGCGACCGAGATCCCCAACTTGTCGACGCTCGTCTTCATCTCGATCAAGGTGCGTCGCCTCCGCACCCTCCGCTCACCCCCGCTGCACAGCCTC